>ERZ1026868.1238-NODE-1238-length-13484-cov-22.769231_pt1 | contig 13484 bp, 11 predicted proteins | sample MGYA00380164_ERZ1026868 | MGnify/ENA primary metagenome ERZ1026868 (study PRJEB33269, sample SAMEA4719800) | human gut metagenome | biome: human-associated habitat; feature: organic feature; material: feces | place: Cameroon | collected 2013-10 ... | reverse complement strand
TCATCAAACTGAGCAATATATTTCTGTTAAACATTACTAACGCTTTTAATTAGAAGCTTTTTATACAATTATAGCAACTTAAACTTTCAAATTGTAAGTAAAATATATAAGGTGGACAAAACTAATTGCCCACCTTATATATTATTTATTGTTGCCACAATAGGATATGTATGATAGACCCTATTGCTATCACGAAAGAATACCTCACAATGTCTTCCCACTCAAATCTTTCTAACTTATAGTGCTTATACTGATATATCTCTCTGCCTACCATCACAGGCAAGGCAAGCAGACCCACTAATATACTTACCAGTAGCCAACAAGCAAGCCCTATCCAGTCTCGCTTGTTTAATTTTAATATCTTTCTCATCATACATTATTATTTGTTATACACTCGGGACTACATTTCCTTTAGTCCCATTCCCTCACCAATGGAAAGAAGTTCTTTGGCTCTTGCCTTGCACTTCTCCCTGTACTCTTGAAACTCGTTGAACTCATTCAGCTTCTCATTGGATTCCTCCTCACTCACACTTGAAGGATTTTGCATAAGCATAAGAGAGTTGCTGACTATTGCCTCAACCTCACTCTCTGAATACTTATGTCTGATGAGGGCTGATACAATGGCACCATAGTTCCACACGGCTGTTGGCAAAGTCACAATATCATTGCTTTCAGCTTCAACCTTTATACTTACCACAAACCTTCCACAGTCATTGCCTATCACAATATCCTGCACTTCGTTCACAAACTCATTATCCATAATTTTCCATTTTGATTAATTGATATTTAACACAAAATTCTTTTTTCAATCTCACTGATTCAAATCTCCCTTTCATATAGAAGAACTTGAAGAACAATGGGCATTCCTTGATGATTTTTCTCTTGATGCCATAGGTATTCTTTCTTGCCATGAAACCGAAATAGCTATTTATAGACGCCAAATAATGCTCTAACTGGTATGCGTCAGCAAGCCGAAAATTCTTTATGCGAACAAGGAAACCTTGTAAGTCTTTAAACACATTAACAATGCCTCCAACTGTACTGTTAGCCAGATAGATTCTTTCCATCTTTATAACTGCCCCTACAAAATACACACCTTTTGTCACGTCCTGTATATAGACCTTATCCTTGTGCATTTCCAAGTTTAAATATCTTTTCAGGAAAATATCCGCTTTGTCACGTAAAAAGCAAACATCCTCCTTCTGTCTGCATACCACGGCAAAATCATCAACAAACCTTTCATATCTTGAGCCAATACCCTTGCAAAGTCCAATCATGTAATCATCAAAGAATGACATATAGAAGTTGGCAAGCAACTGAGAAGTGATATTCCCTATAGGCATTCCTCTGTATCTTTCCACATGAAAGAGTGACTTGTGTTTTGGCAATTTATCCCATAAGGTAATGTCGCCACGCTTGATGCAATTGTCCTGCGGTCTGTGCCTTATAGTAACTGTCAGCAGATACACAAGAAGCTCCAAGTCTTTGCCTTTGTAGTATTTCCTAACGAAACCAACGGCATATTTCTCCAATATACGTATGTCGATACTCATGAAGAAAGACTTTATATCAAATCTGCCTACCCAAGCCTTCTTGGTGTAATTATCGCTAATATCCAATATATCACGTCTCAAAGCTAATACGGCTTTCTGAGTACCACGCTCTTTCCTACAGTTCCAAGATACATCACCTTGCTCCACGAAACGCTTCTCAAACAAAGGCTCAATCCTAAGGCTTATCCAATGCTGCACGATTCTGTCCCTGAATGCAGCTGCGAATATCTCACGTAGCTTGGGCTTCGTCACAATAAAACAGATGCTCGTACTCGGCACATACCTACGTTCCTCGCACTCACGCATCAGTTCCACCAAGTCCTCCTCGTGCAACCTATAGAACGTGCATTGTTCACTTGTCATCTTGGTAGAGATACAGTCGGCATAGGCTTCCATCCAACCGTTGATTCTTCCGTCTTCAAGTGCGAGGACTGGACGGACAACATAAGAATTAGACTTATTATTGTTGTTGTTGTTGACCTGCCCACTGCTCGGATTCTGAATCCATGAATAAAGAGCGGAATACTCCGAGGCTGACATCATTGTGTGCACTATCTTGTTCCTAACAAAGTCCTTCGACCTTGTGGCACACCCATTTAAAATAACAGAAGAATAACAATTTCCCATACGCAAACGTAATCACATATTGGTGTTACCCATCTTCAACCTAATGGTCTGCGAGGCTCTAAACCATTTTCCTATGTCCTTACTCAGCTTTCCAAAAGCCCTCAAAAGGTTCGTGTATTGCTGGTAGCTGACAATCCTACCGTAGCGAGGTATGTTCACTACATTTATCTCGCCGTTGATATTGTCAACCGTCTTGCACTCCTTCCGTGAGTAACCATAAAGCTGTCTGCAACAAGACTTTACGATAGTCATGGAATGTATGAGCGAGCATATATAAGCAATACGTCGGTTGATGTCGGGTTCGTTCAAGGCATACTCCGTAGTCGCCAAGGCTTCCAATGCCTCGTTGACCATTCTTCCGCCAAGTGCCTGCAAGCCATACGCACTCTTGGGAATGCGCTCGCTGATAGCCAGCAAGTCACCGAGCAGTCTCTCCGTGCCCCTGTAGATGGATGTACTTCTTGCTTTTCTGCGGTTGGACTTCACCTTTGCCATACTGTATCTGTTTTTATATTTCTATATTTTGATTGCCATTCTTGCTCACAAGGAGATTACCTTCCTTGCTTGCGTTTCTTGCTGACGGGGCGGTACAAAACCGCCCCTAACAAAGGATTCAGGCTTTCAGCCTAAATGCGAGGACTGGACGGACAACATAAGAATTAGACTTATCAATGCCGTTGCCGTTGACCTGCCCACTGCTCGGATTCTGAATCCATGAACAAAGAGCGGAATACTCCGAGGCTGACCAATGCCAATTACTGCCTGGATTTACAAACTTTCCATCCGTGTAAGCCTGTGAGAAAATAGCGTGCTCGCTACCGAAAGTAAACCCTTTCTGCAAGTGCCAAGACATTCTCTCCAACTCTCCGACGGACGGCAAGAACCAATGGTTAGCACCCACGCTTTCGTCAAGCACCTCTCCCTTTTGCAGTCCCGAAGGCTTGTAGGCAAAACATTGCGAGGCGGCAGGGTAGTAATATTGTTGATATTTGCTACCCTTTGACGAAGTGATGCTGTTGATGCACTCCAGTAAGGATTGCGCCTCCGTCTGCTCGTCCGTTGCGGTAGGAACTGGCAAGTTCACATTACCATCATTCAAGATGGTGTCCCTATGTTTGATGATGCGCAAGGTCTTTAGCTGACCAGCGGAAATCTTGTCGCCAGTCCTCAGTCCTGCTCGGTCAAGGTATGCCCTCAACTCGTTGTAGATGGTTGATGTCACCGTCTGGAATCCAATATCACTGATGGTATTGAGCACCGAATATTCCTTGAAACCGTCATTAGCCTCGTTGCTCTCGTCACGCATGTTGGCATCGTTGGCGGTCAATCCGCTATCTATGTTGACGATGGATGCAATATCATATACCGAATATCCTTTGTTCGCTTCGTCCGTCAAGGTTATTCCACTCATGCCACTGTTGGCATCGTTTGAGTTATACAATCCCCACACGGCACTTCCCTCTGAGTTGAGGGACACGGCAAGGGCGTAGTTTCGTCCCTTCGGGTCTATGTAAAAACAGACAGCTATAGGCGAACGGTCGCTATCGGAGAGCTTCGCACCATAAGAGCCATCGGAGAAAACATAGTCACCAAGCATTAACGGACGAGGATAAACCCTAACGTCCTTTGTGGCGGTCATTATCACACCATCGGACTTTATCACGCTCACCCTGATAGTCACCTTGTCATCGGTATAGGAGATTCCGACCGTCTTGACGGTCAAGACACCAGTCTTTCGGTCTATAGTTGCGAAATCATTGTCATCAACCTCCCATGTGACAGAAGTGACATTGTTTCCGTTCACTGGCTTAGCCGACAAGGTGTATTTGTATTCGCCTACCTTGGATGCGTAATCCTTGCCCGACACGGCAATCTCGGTGACTGCTACGATGTTGTAGGAAATGAACAAGCTATTGTTTTCCTTGTCTATGTCGCCCCAAGCCTCCATGAGTGTGAGTTTGTCCTCTATGCTGACAGTGCCGCTGACAGTGACCTTACCTTGCAACACGGCATTCTTCTTAGCCAGATACAAGAGTAAGTCCAAGTCGCCGACAACCCAATCAACGCCTTTCAATGTCACGCTTCCAAGCGGTGCCCCTGCATCGTAGCATGACTTTAGTAAGGTGTAACTATCCACTTGTGGGCAGTCCTCCACCGTGAACACATTGATGTTGGAATATCCATAGATGGTAAGGTTCTTGTCCGTTAGGTTCGGGAAGCCAACCAATCGCAAGTCTGTGATGGTCTCTGGCAACACCATCTTGACGAGGGAATCGGACGGAGGCATAGTTACACCTGTGATAGGAGCGTTCATAAAGTCCACCTCCTCCAAGAGGTCAGAGGAGAGAATGATGTTGTTCTTTAGGTTCTTCACGTTCCTCACTATCACTTGCCTTAACATCCCCATGTTGCTAAGGTCAAAGTTCTCTCCGTTCTCCCTTGTATTAGGCTTGTCAGCCGTATAGTTCATCACAAACTTGGTCAGTCTCCTAAGCAAGCCCATATTGAGGTCAAACTTGATATTCCCGAGACCTTCCAGTCCATAGATGGTGTATTCGCCCGAAGAACTCTTGGAGTAAGTGGAGATTTCCGTGATGAGGTCGGCATCGTTGATGTTGAAAGTCGCATCCTGCGGATTCTCGAACTTGAAAGGCATGTAGGAGTAAGTGCCTGGTTTGATGTTCCTCTGATAATCAAAGGCAGAACCCCACTTCAAAGTGCAATAGATGGCTTGGTAATGCTTGATGGCAAATCCCCTTCCTTTCTCGTAAAGGCGAAGGACGAGGTTGTTAGCCACAGACGAGCCACACTTGTACTTGCTATCGAGATAGCGTTGTCTCTTGCCGAAGAAGTAATCGACCACCTGCACCTTGTCACCGTAAGCCTTCGAGAAGTTGTTGGTGTTTGCATAACCAAAGGCATCTGCGTTGTATAGGTTCTCGCACCAATACTTCCAGAAGTCCTTGTACTTGGTCAACATGTCCTTGTACGACAATCCGTTGTCACGCATCTTTACATACATAGCCTCTATTCTGTCGGGGAAGCATGACACCATGTTGTCCCACAAGGCGGACAAGCGACCGTTGAACACAGGGGAGAACCCCTCGGGACAATTAGGCTTGTACGTGCCCGATGTCTCGTCATACACCTCTCCGTCTATCTGCGCCGTCTCGTCCGTTGCAGGATTGTAGCAATCATTCCACTCATGGTAGTACCGATAAGACAATACACCAGAGTTATTGAAGAGGGACTGCGTATCAATGTCCCTCAAAAATATGTCAGCCTTAGCTGCTTTCACTGTCTTAGCCATAGTTATTCCTCGTTCCAAGTTATTGTATCAAATGCCAAACTCATGTTCTTGTCCATAGAGTCCATGCCGATAATCCACTGGCAATAGGTGAAGTAGAATATCGCACTGTCAAGTTTCAGATATGTATCTGCTTCCATCGTGAACTTTGCACGTCTGTATGCAGGATTATCCTTCTTATAGGTAGTTCCATTATAGACTACTGGAGTTTCAAGTGTTGCATAATCTCCATGCTCGCTCTTGTATCTCTCGGCAAGAAGTACGTTAGTGGAGACCACCCAATTATGGAAACGCTTGATTACCGCAATCTCCTCGTTGGCTACGTCTATGTCATCGGTGACCTTCTTGACCACTCCAAGTTTATTTTCCTTGTTTTTCGGAGACTTCTTGGGAATACGAGCGTAGTAGAGTGGCGTACCAGTGAGCACGCTGCTGACAACGGCATCATTGGAAACCTTGTGGTCTTCCGCCACTTGGTTAAACATGTTCACGTTCTCGTCAACCTCCCATACCTGTGCGCTCTTGTAGTCCTTCGCAGGGAAGCCAAGGAACGATGCCGAATACTTGTTTCCTATGAAATTGTAGAAACTTAGGAACGTAGGGGCTGCGCTACCCGACGTGGATGTTCTTCTGAAACCAATCTCTGGGAAACCACTGAGAGACTTTCTATAGGTCACGGTCTCGCCGCTGTCCGCCTGTTGCTTCTGGAATGCCGTGTAGAGAGCGTTGTTTGACTTGGCACATGCGAGAAGTATCTGTTGATACATGTTCATTGCATGGATGTTGAAGATGCCTTCCGACGAAGCAAAGTTCACCTTATGCACCATTTCCTTCTCACCTGTCTCTATACCTACGGTGATGGAGTAGAGCTTATGCGTCTCTGTCTCGCCCTCCAAGCCCACGATGATGTCAACGGACTCACCGTTTCCATTCTCGAAAATCTCCGCAAAGTTCTTATATGGGAGAGGGTAGCTGTTGGAAGAAGTACCGTCGGCATTGAACATGTGCTCGCCCACCGTGAACGGAGCGGTCGCCCAACCGTCCGTCTCCTTGTTCCAAAGGGGATTCTCGAAGACCGTGCCGTTGATAGGTACGTCTGCGTTGTTCTTGTTGTATGGCAAGTTATCAATGTTCCATATAATGATAGGAGTTGACGGCAGAGCCTTCTTTACCTTGTCATAGGAAATAATCTCGTCTGGATTGTGGATGTTGCCGTTGCTGTTCAAGATGTCATTGCGCTTGGCGATGTTCACCTTGCCGTAATGCTCGAAGATGCCGTTGGAATCATAGACATCATCGACATCGGGAGTGTCAAAGGCGAAGTTATCCAAGGCTTGATAAGGTGTGATGGCTTTCTCGTACCCACGGATGGAGTAAAGAATCACCTGCGCCATGTCAGAGCCTATGACAATATCCCTTGGAGTTCCTTGCTTCCAGTTGGCGTTGCCATAGTCAAACATACGTACACAAACACCATTGATGCAGAGATAAACCAAGTTCACGTCCTTTTCCACGGCATCGCCACCTCCAAGGTTATTCACCGTGTGGGTGGTCGTTCCGTCAATGGAGAGTGACATCTTGATGCGCTTGGTCTCTGGGTAATAAGTCTTCACGCTATCGGCGGTACATTTCACCTCGATTCTGTTGGCATATACACGAAATCCCGTAGTGTCGTCCATGCAGTCGATGATAACGGCATTCTCGTCGGCGCAAAGACCTGTCTCAAACTCTATCTCAACGGTGCGACCGTGCTTGTTACCGCTCACTCCGAAGTTCTCTGCGAACGGTTGCCAGTCCTTCAAGGTGACGGACTTTCCTGCCCCGATGGTGAGACCTTGACCGTCAAGAAATCCTCCGTACTCGTTCAGCTTGAAGTTGTCGGAACGGACGAGCCTTGAAGTTCGCTCGCCGTTGTAGTAGCTTTCAAGATTCTCTATTCCCTTGTCTGCGTTCGTGCGCCCTTTCATGGTGTAATATACCTTGCACTCGTCCACTGGCTGCAAGGTGACACCTGCGCCCTTGACGGTGATGTCATGGGTGGCGGTCAACGTCTCGTTTATGGTTATCACGAGGCTAATCTTCGGTGCGTACTCGTTCAAGTCAAGGGGAATGGTAGCCTTCAGCGGTGTCGTGCCCGACGTATGGTTGTCGTCAAGAGTACATACTTGGTCGGTGAGCTGCACCTCGTCAGCCCCATTGTTATAGAGTACCTTCAAACCAACCGTAATTAATGCGCCCACCGCCTCGTAAGGAATGAAGAAATAGTAAGGCACTTGGATGGTCGAGTACTGAGTGGCTGATGTCGGGGCATCCTTGCCTATGGCGATGGCGGACACGTTGCCTTGCTTGATGTATGCGGTGCGTATCTTGTCGGAGGTGATGCCATACTCGGAGTTAACTGCCCATACCTCAATTTCATGCTTACCAGCAAGATAAGTACCTTTAGCATCAATAGTAAATTCACCAGACGAGTTATTGATGGTCTTTGTCGTCGTCTCGCTCCTGCCGTTGTTAGTGACCTTGCAATATACCGTAGCATTCGCACCACGGCAATTCACACGAAGCGACCATGCACCATCCCTAACCTTCGTCTCCTCGTAGCTGTCATCAAAGGAGAGGTTGAGGGAAATTGCACGGATGGTAAACGTAAAGGTTCTGCTTTGATTATGTGCGTTCTTGACCGTGATTTTTACCACGTTGGTCTCCGATGTGAGATGGTCGGTGAGGTCAACGGTGTAGTTCCTGCCATTGGCATCGCCCGACGACTCCAAGGACTGCGCCAACTCTGGGATGTCGATGCCATTGACGGTGACGGTGAGCGTTCCGACCTCCGTGTCCTTGTTTGATGGCTCGTCATAGTAACTGTTATAGTTGATTGTCACCATGTTCTCGGCACCGCTCACGATGGTCGTACTCGGGTACTTCACCACTGATGCGCTCATAATGTACTGCGACACTGGCTTTGTGCTGTAGAATTGCTTTTCCGCCAATATTAACGCTTGGTTCTCTGCGTTCTCCTTGTCGGCGTACCATTTCTTGTAACTATCCTCGTCTGCGAAGAACCGCCAAATCATAAGCCCTCCCGACTGCGATTCTTGGTCAAGGTAGCCAAGCTTGCCTTGCTTTAGCTCGCCATTTTCTGTAATCAAAGACAGGATTTGCTCTTTCAGAAAATCCTCTATACGGTCTTTGACATACCCTTCCCAAGGTGTGTTTATGTTGGGGATTTTCGTAGTATCCTCTTTTGCCATAATTATATTCTAATTTTAATGTTTTACCATAAGTCCTTTCCTCTCCAAATATCTTTGCCATGCCAAATGTTACTGATAGCTTGCCAAATAAGAACACTTCCCTTATACACTGCCGAAATCACATTACTTCCCAACCTGATAGCAGAGATTTCTTTATTTCCTAACTTGATCATAGGCTATTCCTCCGTAAGCATATAGTAGGTATCGGCTTCCTTGGTCTCCAAAGCTTCATAAGCAGCTTCTGTCATGCTTACGAACTTTGTGATAGTAGCAGGGATGGCATCTACCTTTTTCTTCAACGTAGAAATATCAGACGTAGCGGTAGCCAAAGCCTTTTTGTTTGCCTCTGCCGTTTTGTTTGCTGCCTCTGCCTTGGTCAACGCATTGCTTGCATCAGTAGAAGCATTGTTGGCTTTCTCCTTGATTTCGTCGATAGTGGATGATAAGTCTCTGAGTTTGTCACTAACAGCCTTCTGACTCATCACCTTATCCTCAGCTTCTCCTGATTCCTGGACAACACTCTCCTTGTCGAACTTCTTAGCCAATGCATCATTCAAGGCCTTCTGGCTTACAACCTTATTGGTGCTCACGCCCAACTCCCGAGCCACTTCCAGCAAGGTTGTGTTTACCCAGCTGCTGCCATTCTCAGAATAGAGTACATTGATGCCCTGAGGAACTACGAGATTATCAAAGTTTTTATACGTACCAGCTACGGTCGCAAAATAATACATCTTGGCATCGATATCCTTAGCTGGCACAGTGTCAAGACTAGCCACGCCCATATACGTAGCACATTTTACGAGCTTAAACTTTTCTATGATATTTGTTATCAACTCGTCCCAATAGCTATCCCTCTCGGCATTTACACACCAAGTTCCTCTGTCTGCATTCCAGTAATGAGCCCAACCGTCTATCACCACAAAGTCACCAGCCACACCACCAGTAGGGAACTTTCGGTTCACCTCATAGATGCTGCCAAAATCTCCCTTGTAATGTGGATCTTCTTTATTAATATCGTTAGCCATAAAATATTATATTTGAGATAATTGGTTATACTTTTCTGCCAGTTCGCTCTCCTTCTTGCTTACAAGGAAGATGGAAACGGCACGATAAATGAGATATTTCTTGCATTCATCAGTTAGGGCAAGGATGATCTTCTGGCCTATCACTTCGTTTTCATGCCCAGTTTCTGTAGAATGCACATTCTCCAACTTCTGATAAGGAATATAAGTGAACAGTTCAACCTCATGATCATATACAACTCCAACAGGCGCATGGTTGGCATCATACCTACCAGCAGTCCAATACATCAGCACTCGTTTGCCTGTTATTGGTGATGTAGTAATCATACCTTTAGGCTTCTGTGGCGTTCCCCTGGTCCACCGGGAGGCTTGCATCTGAGCCTCCTTGCTGCCTGGTTCCATCAGCATCGTCAGCGTGCTTTGCCAACTTTTTAGTTTCAGTTCTACCAGTCTCAGCCAATCGTCAGGAATTGTCAGGCATCCATGACCATCTGTAAACTGTGTTTGGATGGCATCATAATCCTGCTTGCCGCTTTCGTTCAGCGATACATCCACCCTTTTGGGGAGAATCATTTGCGCTGGTGCTTGCAGCAGAATCTGTTGTGCTGCCGTTTCAATGGCTTGCTTCATTTCCGTGTCCGAATCATCCGTAATGATGTCATTCACCTCATCATGGATCACTTCGTCCATAGCTATGCGCATTTCCTTCACAAGGTCACTTATAAGAACTTCCATAAGCAAGAAACCTATTAACTAAAAATTATAAACTAAAACTCAATCACCACACCCAGCTCTTTAGCCTTCTCCTTCACACTCTCAGGTGATTTCAGTTTCCTTACATCCACCTTATAGTTCTTCTGGAGATAGTTCTTGGCCTTGGTGATGTTCTCGAAATGAAGGGCATTCTCGTCCTTCACCTGCTCTTCTTTTTGTTGCTGAACCTCTTCCGGCTGGCTCTCATCAATGATACGGCCTGCCTTCGTAAGAGGATGTTTCCTGATGCATTCTGCCACCTGCTTGTTATCCGTAATGTACGAATAGGCATCGTTGCCACACCGCTCAAACTCAATGTTCTTGATCAGTCCGCTCGGCAGAGTCACAACAAAAATGAGCATGCTCTTAGCTACAAATCTATACATATCTATTTGTGTTTATGGTGAAAAGGGATAGTGAGACTGCATTAGCCTCAACTATCCCCTAAATTGATATATGTAGAAAACTATCAGTTTCCTATACGATGATTACGCTGCCTCCTGAATCTGCTCATCTGTCACGCCATCACCTGTGAAGACTGGTCGTGCTACACGCGCATGAGCATCAGGGAAGGTCAGTACCCAGCAGCTATACTCCTCCATAACAACACCTGCTGTGTTACGAATCAAGAGATCCTTAGCGTTAAACTCATTTCTGGTCCATGTGCCGAATACATACTTATCCAGATAACGAGCATCCAGGCAGAAAGCTCTACCATCCATACCCCAGGAGTTAAAAGCATCGTGACGATAAATCAGAATCTTAGTACCCATACTTTCGAACTTCTCGAAATCTAGTTTCCAACCCTGATAATCCTTTTCTGTCTGTGTAATGATACGCTTATTAGAACGAAGGTTAGCAAATGCCTGATAAATCAAGTTGTCAACAAAGAGGAGTTTGGTTCGGCTAGAGTTACCAGCACCCTTCAACATAGCAGCAATAAACTGAGTCAACTCTTTCTCGCTGATTACATACTCGTATACCTGCTTCGCAACCTCAGTTTCACCATCAGAATTTGTAACCTTTACCTTCGTTGTTACAGGAACAAGATCGCCTTTATCGTTCCTTTGCATCTTTGGCTCCCAGTGACCTATCTGCAAATCCTTTCCAGCTTCCCAGAAGATGCCGCCCATAGTGTATACCATACCGACATCCTTTCCACCATTCGACTGAGAACGATAGCCAAAGAGACCACTCAACTCCTGGCCCTGACGCATATCGTCCATCGCCATTTTCTCCTGTCTGGTGAAGTCCCACTGAACCTGGGTCTTCATCATACGGTCAATAAGAGATTCCTCTACCTGCATGATGAATCGCTGGCAATACTGGAAGCTCTTGTCAGGCATAGAATAGTAACTACCTGTTTCAACTTCCTTCTCTCCAGCGGCTCTACCAAGTCGCATCACTACTGTTCCAACAGCAATATCCTCAGGAATGTCTCTGTTTCCACGCGAATTATTCTTTTTGCCGTTCAGTGCATAACAGGTTGGATTACCGTCGTTGTCAACAGACGTAACTCGCAACTGCAGAGGAATCATCTTGCTTCTGTCGGTACCATTATCATCATAACCCAACATGTCGTTAACCATGATAATATCACCAGTACCAAACACAGTAGGATTTTCTATCTTAAATGTCACTGAGCCACCACTTGTAGTTTTAGCAAGTTTCTCAGTTAGTTTGGTTTTGATTGGTCGCTGACCGATGGAATAATATTCAATGCGGTTGCTGTCAACAGGAGTCATTCGTTTCGAAGCTCGAAGAATCTGATCGATAGGACAACTCTCCAATTTCATTTCTACCACGGTTGGGTTAACATGTGCTACATAGTAGTCCCAATTTCCCATTTTTTCCTGCTGCTCCTGACTGGCAGCTGCCCATTTAGGACCAGTTCCACCACCACCAGGACCATCTACAGGACCAGTTGGGCCACCACCACCTTCACCAGGTGGAACAGCAGGAGGATTTTCTGCCATCGCATAAGAACTTCCACCACTAAGGATCATGACGAGCACCGCCATCATGAAACCAAACCATTTCTTAAACTGTTTCATAATCTATACATTTAAAATTATTAATTATAAATTTCTAATTCTACATTCCAACCATCTTGCTGTACACCTGTTCTGTACGGCTCTTCTCTTTTGGGAGTGAAGGCGCACCACCGCCTCCATCGATGTTGATGTTCTTCTTGCCTCCCTGCTTGCCATCATGCAGTTGTTTCTGCTGGTCGATCTTCTCATTCTTGCCACGCTTGTAGCCTCTTTCTTCTGCATCAGCCACAGCCTTGTCGAAGTCCTTAATCTGAAAGAGGCGCAAGAAGTCTTCCTTTTTCAAGCCATAACGAGCTGCACGCCATATGAAACCATCATCATCGTGATCCTCGCCATCATCGCTACGCTTGTAAAGCCATTCTATCAAATCGGTAATAGCCTCAGGCTTCAACTTAGCTTCTTTAATAGCTGCGTCAAGTTCGGCATCTTCCTGCTCCATATTGGCAGCAAGTTGCTCATTGTCCTTTGCTAGTTTCTCGCTGGCTTCAAGTTTCTCTTTCTCGCTAGCTTTCAAGCGTGCTTTAGCCTTCTCGTCACCATTAATGGCATCAACATAGTCCTGACCCAACTCATCAATCATAAAATCGATAAAATTGAAGTCGCTGCCATCGGCATTTTTCTTGGTCACAAGACCTGTCACCAGACTTGGAGCATGAGGGTTGTCCTGCAACATTTTGTTGAAGTCATCCATTTTCTGCTTATTCTGGTCATACTGGTCGTAATCGGTCGAAAGTTGACCATAAACAGCCTCATCATCGTCCATATTCAAGTCCGGATAACGCTGAGCAAAACGCTCTCTGAAAGAATCTCGCTTTGACTTAACTTTCTGATTATCAATAGTTTCTTTTGCCATAAATATTCGTTTTTAATATTTGTGTGCTAAATTAAGGAAAATTTCGCATTACTTTGTGATAAGT
>ERZ1026868.1237-NODE-1237-length-13507-cov-3.669715_pt1 | contig 13507 bp, 7 predicted proteins | sample MGYA00380164_ERZ1026868 | MGnify/ENA primary metagenome ERZ1026868 (study PRJEB33269, sample SAMEA4719800) | human gut metagenome | biome: human-associated habitat; feature: organic feature; material: feces | place: Cameroon | collected 2013-10 ... | reverse complement strand
GGTCAGGGACATCCCGAGCGAGGCGATCCGCGACGCGATCAAGTCCATCTACGGCCTTGGCGACAGCGACGGCATGGGCGGCGGCGGCGGCGGCGGCGGCGGGACAAACGCCACGACGAACGCCGGCTACTTCGGCTACGGCGCGGGCGGCGGACCCGGCAAGGGGCGCGACGGCGGCACCGACGGCGACGCGATGTCCTCCACGTACAACACCGCCACGTGGGCCGCAGACGCCCGCAACGGCCTCGGCGGCGGCGGCGGCGGCGGTTCGATCCACGCGATCATGAACAGCAGCGGCAATTCCGCCCGCAACTGGCTTACGCGCGGCGGGCGCGGCGGCGATGGCCTCGTGGCGATCCACGTGCGCGTGAGCGACCGGTCGGTACTCCTCCAGCCGATGCGCGGCACGCCGACATCGCCGATGGCGGTGCGTACGCCGTTCTTGAACGGCATCTCTTCGCTTGGTGTGTCGTGGAACTGGGCGCACTCCAATGCGCTGCTCCGGGTGCAGGTGATGACGAACGGCGTGAACGAGAGCAACATCGATGGTCGCTCCCTGCTGCTTGAGGGCGGCTGGCACGACAAGGGCATCATAGACTTCTCGAAGATGTCCGCAAAGGAACGCGCCGGCGGCAGCACCAACGTGCTTATTGGATACCGGGCTCCGATATCCGGAATCGCGCGAGTGCTGATGGATACGAACATCGTCGCCACGGCCCGTGTAGGCTCGACGAACAATCTCGATTCGCTTTACGGCGCGGTCGCGATAACGGCGCTCGTGGCCATAGACGAGCCGCAGCTCGACGACCGCAGCTGGTGGGGCTGGAACATAATGTCCACGGACGCGCGCGAATACGGTTCGCTGTACGACCATATGTACGATGCGGCGGCAGGGCTGCTCGCCGGACGGAGCTGTTCGCTGAACTTCTCCGGCGTCGCCGGCACGGGCGATGACGACCCGTTGTTCGCGGAGGATCCGGATGTCGCGCAGTATTCGAAGCACGACCCGTTCGTGCAGACCCCGAATTTCACGAACGGGATCGGCCAGATCATGTTCAGTGCAAGGATGCTTGAGACGAATGGCGTAAACGGGTGGGTCTCAATCTCCGGATGCGCAGACCCGAACGAGGAGGACGACGGCAAGTGGGAGGTGATCACGAACATCGAGATCTCGGCTGAATCTCCCGTCTTCAGCCAGTACATCTGGCGCATGCCGAGCGACAGCTCGGACAAGATACCGGTAGCACTAAGAACCCGGTGCCGATACAGCGCGTGCTGCTCGACGAGATCACGGTGATGCAGCCGATGACGCCGGGCCTCGCCTTCGCGTATCCGCCGCGCCCGTACCGCTTCAACGGCACTACAAAGACGGACACCAAGGCGCTCCCGGCGGACAAGGCCCAGAGTGCGGACGTGCAGCCGCTCCTGAACGAGTCGTTCGGCATGCAGGTGCAGCTTGTCCCCGCCGGGCTCGACGAGGAGCTTGACCGCACTTCCGTGCGCGTGTTCATGTCGTGGTATGCGGGCGAAAGTCCGTGGGGCTACTCTAACTGGAAGAACGCGAGCGGGGCGAACCTCGGCATAGAGCTCGTGAAGGCCGAGGACTGGTCGGAGAACAACCTCGTGTACCACAGTTCCCCGACGGATGTGTCCACGCTGGTGCCGCCGCAGATAGCCGGACCTCGCGGGTTCGAGATAGTGCAGTACCACATCTATGTGAAGTACAACGACAGGAACGGGGTCGAGCATGATCGGGTGATGCAGGTCGGGGCGGACTGGACGGAGCCGTCGTGGTACGTGTTCGTCGGCGGCAGTCCGTACAACCGCAGCGGCGCGACGTGCGCATACACGATCCTTGACGAGATATCCCCCAAGAGGGCCTGGATCAACGAGCTGAACATGTTCAGGCATGGCGACCTGGGCGATGCCAAGCACCAGTACATCGAAGTGGCCGTGCCGCAGGGTCTTGGCCTTACGGGGTGGTCGATAGACTATCTGCCGTACGACACGACGATAGTGAGCCATTCGCTCGCCTCCTTCGGCTATGGCGATGTCGTCGCCAGCAAGACGGAGCATGGTTCGAGCCAGTATGCGTTCATAGCCATCCAGTCTCCGCAGACGAAGTCCGCCGGCACGTACAACACCGCCGAGCACAACTACCTCAACGACGGCACATGGAGCGAGAGTGTGTTCAACAGCGGTGTGCTGAACGTGCGGTATCCCTACGCCGTGCGACTGCTGCGTCCGACTGGAATCGTCGAGCACGAGATCGTGTTCATGTGCACGAACACATCGACGAGTCGTGTGCGCTATACGTATGACGGAACGAACTACCTGCGGGTGATAAAGGCAGCGCTCAATGACGATGCGTGGATATACGCCGGAGCCGACGACGACGGCACGGCGGCGACCGACTATTCTCTCGGCGTTTACAGGAGCCATGGCGAGTCCATTTCCTGCTGGACGAACTGGATGGTCCACACGCCGGGGCGGCTGAACAGACTGGTGGACGGGACTGCCCAGACCATCGACCCTTCGTATTTCGAGCCGCCGGAGGGCAGCCACCTGTGGGTCTACGTCTCCGTCGATTCCGCGAGCCGTAATTCCCTCTGGGTCAAGACCGGTCCGGTGAAGTCCAGTTCGGCGGTGCTGATCGTTCCGCAGGATGCCCTCACCGGCACATACAGCACAAGCGTGGTGTACGAGGTCAAGAACTGGTTCGACATCGACTCCGTGGTGACGAACAGCTACGGCGAGCCCGGCGCCGTTGTGCCGGGGCCGTACGCCAAGGACGGCGCGGGGCTGTGGACGCTTGACCTCTCTAACATGACGCTCCCGGACGACTCCTCGAGGAAGTTCTTCGTGACGGCCTCCACGGCCATCTCGTCCAAGGTCCCGGATGCCGCAAACGGCGGCATCGCCTCCGGCGATCCGTACTACCCTGCGGTTCTCGACTGGCTGCAGAACTACGAGGAAGGCGACATCCACCTTGCCAGGTTCTATGGCATGGACAACAATCCGGTGATGAAACCGGACGGTTCGGAGATGCTTCTTCCCCTCAAGGAGATGTACTGGCTCGACATACCGCCGGTGAGCACGTCGTCCGGCAGCTGGGAATGGCTGCTGCGTGCCGGGATGGGCGGCGGCGGCAATGGGGCCTCTACGGCTGGCATCATCGTCACGCGGGATTTGGACGGCGTGACGGTCACCAATGTGTTCGTCACCGTCTCGATGATGATCTCCAACCGAGTGACGAACGTGGCGTACCCGCCATACACGCTGCGCGGTCTTGAGCCGGGTTCCGTGAGCTCCAACTACAACGAGCATGTCTCGTCCTGGACTTCCGCGACATTCAAGGTCGAGGGCGCACTCCAGAACGGCATCGTCAACGACGTGTGGAGGCCGATCCGGTGGTTCACCCTGTGTCCAGAAAGCTTCGGCGCGCCCGGAACGCCGAACGAGTTCTCGCGCAAGATCGAGCTGCCCGCCCCGGCCGACACGGGCTACGACTGGGAGTCCTTCCCGGATGCCACCCCGTTCTACCGCTTCTCGATAGACGAAAGGCTCGGCCCCGTGACGATCTACCAGCTTAACGACAATAATGCATTGCTGAATCCCCCGTCGGGCTCCGGCACACCGTAAGTGACAAGATAATAAAATGGATTACAATTTCTCCGCCATCGAGAAGAAATGGCAGGCCTACTGGCTGAAGAACAAGACGTTCAAGTGCGATGCCTGGGACAGCAAAAAGCCGAAGTTCTACTGTCTTGACATGTTCCCGTATCCGTCAGGCGCAGGATTGCACGTGGGGCATCCGGAGGGATACACGGCAACCGACATCCTGTGCCGCTACAAGCGGATGAAGGGTTTCAATGTGCTGCATCCGATGGGATGGGATGCGTTTGGCCTGCCTGCGGAGCAGTACGCGGTGGAGACCGGCACCCATCCCGCCGTCACGACGAAGAAGAACGTAGACCGCTTCCGCGAGCAGATCCGCATGCTCGGCTTTTCGTACGATTGGGACCGCGAGGTCAACACCACCGACCCCAGGTACTACAGGTGGACGCAGTGGATATTCGAGCAGCTCTACAGGAAGGGACTCGCCTATGTCGCGGAGGTGCCGGTGAACTGGTGTCCCGCGCTTGGCACGGTTCTCGCGAACGAGGAGGTCATAGACGGGCGTTCCGAACGCGGGAACCATCCGGTTGAGCGCCGTCCAATGCGCCAGTGGATGCTCAGGATAACTGCGTATGCGGAGAGGCTGCTTTCCGACCTTGACGGCCTTGACTGGCCGGAGAGCATCAAGGAGATGCAGCGCAACTGGATCGGGAAATCTACAGGCGCGCTCGTCGATTTCAAGGTTGAGGCTAATGGCTGCGGAAGCGATGTCGTGACGGTGTTCACAACGCGCTGCGACACGCTTTTCGGAGCCACATACATGGTGCTGTCGCCCGAACACAGGCTTGTGGCGAAATGGCTGACGTCCGGCGCCGTGAAGAATGCCGATGATGTTCGCGCGTACCAGAGGAAGGCCGCCGCGAAAAGCGACCTCGAGCGCACGGAGCTCAACAAGGAAAAGACGGGTGTGCGGATCGATGGGGTCGTTGGAATTAACCCGGTGAATGGAGACCGGCTCCCCGTATTCATTTCGGACTACGTGCTTGCCTCGTACGGCACGGGCGCAATCATGGCCGTGCCGGCGCATGACGAGCGCGACTTCGATTTCGCGAAGGTGTTCGGTCTGCCAATCTATCAGGTCGTCGCAAAGGCGGATGCGGGAGGGGCGCAACTTGCTGCGGCCGATGCATCTGCTTCGGTGCGCGTTCCGTACACGGGCGCGGAAGCTTTCACGGACATCGCGACGGGCGTGATGGTCAACTCCGGATTCCTGGACGGCATGAGCGTGGATGCGGCCCGCAAGGCGATGGTCAAGTGGCTTGAGGAGAAGGGCGTCGGACGCGCCAAGACGCAGTACAAGCTGCGCGACTGGCTCTTCTCTCGTCAGCGCTATTGGGGCGAGCCGTTCCCCGTGATACACTGGGAAGACGGTTCGCAGTCGCTTGTGGACGAATCGGATCTTCCGCTCACGCTTCCTGAGCTTCAGGACTACAAGCCCACCGGCACGGGCGAGCCTCGCCACGGGGAAGAAGGGCAGGCGCGAGACGAACACGATGCCGCAGTGGGCCGGTTCGTGCTGGTACTACCTCCGCTACATCGACCCGCACAACGAGAAGGCGTTCGCGGATCCCGAGCTGCTGAAGAGATGGCTGCCCGTGGACCTGTACGTCGGCGGCGCGGAGCATGCGGTGCTCCACCTGCTCTATGCCCGCTTCTGGCACAAGGTGCTTTTCGATCTCGGACTCGTGCCTACGAGCGAGCCGTTCCAACGCCTCGTCAACCAGGGGATGATCCTCGGCACGGCGTTCAAGACGCCGCGTGGCGTGCTCATCCCGACGGACAAGGTCGTCTGGCGGGACGGCAAGCCGTACGGCGCGGAGGAGGGCGGAGAGGAGGAACCCCTTGTGGAGTTCCCGGCCAAGATGTCGAAGTCGCTCAAGAATGTCGTCAATCCGGACGATGTCGTTAATGACTACGGCGCCGATTCGCTCCGTCTCTACGAGATGTTCATGGGACCGCTTCAGGCGGTGAAGCCCTGGTCTACGAAAGGCGTGGAGGGTGTGTTCCGGTTCCTCAAGCGGGCGAACCGTCTCGTCACGGAGACTCCTATGGCGGGCCGCGAGATGACTAAGCCGGAGAAGAAGTCGCTCAATGCGATGATCAGGAAGGTCGGAGACGATCTGGAGTCGCTTGCGTTCAACACCGCCATTTCCGCAATGATGGTGTTCATCAACGATGCCGAGGGATTTGCCAAGGCCGGTCAGGGGCTTCCGCGCGAATGCCTTGAGAAGTTCGTGCTTTGCCTTGCGCCGTTCGCTCCGCACCTCGGCGAAGAGCTCTGGTCGTTCCTCGGCCACGCCGATTCTCTCGCCTATGAGCCCTGGCCGCGCTACGATGCCTCCGCGCTTGTCGAGAACGAGGTCGAGATCCCGGTGCAGGTCATGGGCAGGCTGCGCGGACGCATCAGGGTGCCGGCCACGGCCACTGCCGAAGAGATGCGCACCTTGGCCGAGGCCGCTCCGGATGTCGCGAAGTTCCTTGAGGGGAAGACAGTTGTCAAGGTGATTGCCGTACCAAAGCGCATGGTCAACTTCGTGGTGAAGTGACGTGAGCGACTTCGTACATCTTCACCTTCATACCACCTACTCGCTGCTGGATGGGCAGTGCCAGATCAACCCGCTTGTGGAGAAGGCCCGCAAGTGGGGGATGCCGGCGCTCGCCGTCACGGATCACGGCAACCTGTTCGCGCTGAAGGCGTTCTACGATGCGTGCCGGTCCACGAAGAAGAACTTCGAGGGCCTGCCAAGGATAAAGCCCATCCTTGGGTGCGAGGCGTACATAACCAACCGCAGCCACCTTGAGCGCGACAAGACGGAGACGAAGTTCCACCTCTGCCTTCACGCCATGAATCTCGTGGGCTACCACAACCTTGTGCGCCTCGTATCGGAGGCCCACATCCACGGAATGTACTACAAGCCGCGCATAGACCATGCGCTGCTTGAGAAGTACCATGACGGCCTGCACTGCTCGTCGGCCTGCATTGCGGGCGAGGTGGCGCGCGCAATCATAGCCGGGCGGATGGACGAGGCAGAGCGCGTTGTGCGGTGGTACAAGGATCTTTTCGGGGAGAACTTCTCGCTAGAGGTGATGGAGCACAGGTCGAAGATCCATCCAGAGATGAATGGCGCCCCCAATGGCGTGTGGCATCGCCAGAGGCTTGTCACAAAGGGAGTGATCGAGCTCGCGAAGAAGCTCGACGTGCGCGTGATAGCGACGAACGACGTGCACTTCCTCAATGCCGACGACAACGATTCGCACGATGTGCTGCTCGCGCTCTCCACCGGCAAGAAGATGAGCGATCCGCCGAGGATAGACGATGACGACGCCACGACGAAGAGGGGACGTCTCGTGTATACCGGCGAGGAATGGTTCAAGCCTCTGGATGAGATGGCGAAGATATTCCCGGAAAATCCGGAATTCATGCGCAACACGCTTGATGTCGCCGAACGGATCGAGGAGTATGCGCTCGACTCCGACGCCATCATGCCGAAGTTCGACATACCGGCATCGTTCGGCACGGAGGAGGATTTCCACAGGAAATACGATGAGGATACGCTGAAGGGCATGTATCCCGAAGGGCGCGTAGAGAAGTTCGGCGGATACGACAAGGCCATACGAATACAGTTCGAGGCCGAGTACCTTGCGGACATCGTATGGGCCGGAGCGAAGCGCAGATGGGGAGACCCCCTCCCCAAGGAGACCAAGGAGCGGGTGCAGTTCGAGCTCGACACCATCCGCACGATGGGATTTCCGGGATACTTCCTCATCGTGCACGACTACATAGACGCGGCCAGGCGCATGGGGGTGTGGGTCGGACCCGGCCGCGGCTCCGCCGCCGGAGCGGCCGTCGCGTATGCGCTCGGCATAACCAACGTGGATCCTCTGAAGTTCGATCTGCTGTTCGAGCGATTCCTGAATCCGGACCGCATATCGATGCCGGATATCGACGTCGATTTTGACGATTCCGGGCGTGGCAAGGTGCTTGAATACGTGACGCGGAAGTACGGACAGGATCATGTCGCGCACATTGTCACGTTTGGGCAGATGGCCCCCAAGAGCGCCATAAAGGATGTAGGGCGCGTGATGGAATATCCCCTCGCGGATACGAACAGGCTCGCCGCGCTCGTTCCGGATACGCCGAAGATAACTTTCCGCAAGGCCCTCGGCAAGGACAAGAAGACCGGACAGTGGAATTTCCCTGAGGGCGCGAACCTGCAGGCGGCGCTCGACGGCCAGCCAATAAAGGACGTCGTCGCGCCGGGATGCGAAGGCACGGTGAAGACGCTCATGGAGCGCGCCGTGCGCCTTGACGGATGCATACGTCAGCCTGGCGTACACGCCTGCGGCGTCATCATCTCGCGCGATCCGCTGATAGATACGCTTCCCGTGATGCCGACGGAGAACGAAAGCCTTCTTACAACGCAATACGACGGACATTTTGTTGAACCCGTGGGACTCCTCAAAATGGACTTCCTCGGCCTCAAGACGCTCACCGTGGAGAAGGAGTGCGTCGCGCTGATAAGGCAGTTCCATGGCGTCGATATAGATACGGACAAGATCCCGGACGACGACAAGGCGACATACGCGCTGTTCGGGCGAGGCGAGACCACCGGTCTGTTCCAGTTCGAATCCGAGGGAATGAAGAAGTGGCTCATAGCCCTGCAGCCCGAGCGCCTCACCGACCTTGTGGCAATGAACGCCCTGTACCGTCCGGGTCCGATGGACTACATCCCGACCTTCGTAAACCGGAAGCAGGGGCGCGAGCCGATCACGTATGACCATCCCCTGATGGAGATGTACCTCAAGGATACGTATGGGGTCACGGTCTACCAGGAACAGGTGATGCTTCTCTCTCGGAGACTCGCCGGATTCACTCGCGGCGAATCGGACAAGCTCCGCAAGGCCATGGGCAAGAAGCTCATGGACATAATGAACGAGCTCAAGGCGAAGTTCATAAAGGGATGCCTTGAGAACAAGGACTTCCGCGTAGACAAATGGAAGGACGAGAAGGCGGCAAAGGAGCTTATCGAGAAAGTCTGGTCCGACTGGGAGAAGTTCGCGTCGTACGCCTTCAACAAGTCGCACGCCGTGTGCTACGCATGGGTCGCATACCAGACCGGGTACCTCAAGGCGCACTATCCGGCGGAGTTCATGTGCGCGCAGATATCGTCGGAAATAGGGAACTTCGACAAGCTGCCCGGCTTTGTCGCCGAGGCGGCCGCGATGGGGCTTGAGGTGCGCAGCCCGGATGTCAACAGCAGCTTCGCGCGATTCACCCCGGTGAAGGGAGAGAAGGCGATTCGCTACGGCCTTGCCGGAATAAAGGGCGTTGGCGCCTCGGCGGCGGATGCCATCGTCGAGGAAAGGGAGAAGAACGGGCCATACAAGGGCTTCATGGATTTCTGCATCCGCCTTGGCGGCGCAGTGTCGGGGCCGGACGGCAAGAAGGGGCCAGCGCCATTGAATCGCCGGGTTGTCGAGAACCTGGCGCGATGCGGGGCGTTTGATTCGTTTTCCGTCGAAAATCCAGCCTTCCATCGAGCCCGCTACTTCAACAACGCCGAATTCGCGATGCGCCGCGCCGCTGAACTTGCCAAGGAAAAGGGAAGTTCGCAGGGGAGTTTCTTTGACGTCCTTGACGCAAGCGTAGATACCACCGTGACCGATGACGATCTGGCGGATTGCCCCCGTTGGCTTGCCGCCGAGAACTTCAGGCTTGAGCGCGAACTGCTTGGGATGTACCTCACCGGACATCCCCTTGGCGCGTATGAGCATCTGCTTGGCAACCTGTCCACGTTCTCAATCGGCAAGCCTCCGCATATCCCGATGATGGAGGAGGTGCATTCCGAACGCCAGGTGCGTGTTCCCGTGCGCCTGGGAGGGCTGTTGAAGTCCTGTCAGGTGAGGATGTCCAAGCCCAAGGGGCCGGAAGGGGAGCCGAAGCCATGGGCAATCCTCCAGATCGACGACAGCCATGACGAGATGGAGGCTTTGGCTTTTGCGGCAAGCTACGAGAAGATGAAGGACTGGATGCCCGGCGCCGTTGAAACACCTGTGCTTTTGTGCGGTGAACTCATGCATCGGACAGACCGCGCCACGCATGCGGAGGAAGAGGGCATTCAGTTCCTGATAAGGGAGGCCTATCCGCTGTCGGACGGCATCGCCACGTTCTCCAACTATCTCCACGTTGATTTGCACTACGAGGATCCGCGATTGCCCGATATGGTGAAGTCAATCGCTGATCTTGCGGCATCCAATCCCGGCGGATTGCCGTTGCGTCTGAACCTGAATTACACCGATGGAACCGTTGTCGCCGTTGAGCTTGAAGCAGGGGTGCTGCCATCCGAAAGGTTCCTGTCGGAACTCGGGAAGCTTGTAGGCGGCCACCCTTGGGGATTGGACGTAAAGCCGGACATATTTGCCGCCCCCCAGCCCCAGAAGCGCTGGGGCCGCTGATTCCCGGTCATACTTTGATGGTGACGATCTTGCGGATGAGGAGCCATCCGGCAAGGACAAGCAGGGTTGCCACAAGAACGCACATCAGGCCTTTCATGGAGGTGAGGAACGGGATCATCATCCCCGGCTTCATCATCGTCATTATCGTGCAGAGCGCGACCGGCATCAGCGAGACTATGAGCCCCTGAAGCTTGCCTTGAGCGGTAAGTGTGCGCACCTTACGCTCTATTCGCATCCGCCCCCTGATTGTGGCCGATATGCTGTCGAATATCTCCGTGAGATTGCCGCCTGTCCTGCGCGCTATGTCGATTGAGGTGGTCACGAGCGTAATGTCGTCGGACCCTATGCGCCTCTCCATGGACGCGAGTGCGTCATCGAAGCTCATCCCGACACGCATTTGCTGGAGGAAGAGCGCGAATTCGTCTGATATGGGGTGCAGGTCTGCTTCGGCGACGGACTCGAATGCCTGGGATATGGAGAACCCTGCGCGAAGGGCGTTTGACATGGCGCTGAGAGCCTCCGGCAGTTGTTCATCCAGCTTCCGCACGTACCGCGCATTTAGCCATTTCGCGTATGCGGTCTTCCCTCGCCGTCCTGCGTCGATGTCCATCTTCATCAGGATGAAGGCCGCGATGCCGCCGCTGCAGATCGATGCGGTTGCGATTATGGCAAGTTCCATAATCACGGCTGGAATATCCCCGGATCGAGGTTCATGCCTCGGTACTTGAGTGTGTCGAAGAATGTCGGCATTGCGCCGGTCGGCTTGAACTCGCCGAGGATCTTGCCGTTCTCGTCGATGCCGGCCTGCTTGAATGTGAAGAGATCCTGCATGACGATCTGCTGGCCCTCAAGTCCCGTCACTTCCGTTATGGCCGTCACTTTCCGCGATCCGTCCGCAAGGCGGGATTCGTGTACGATTATGTCGATTGCGCTTGCGATCTGTTCGCGGATTGCGCGTGAAGGAAGCTCCATGCCGCTCATCAGCACCATCGTTTCAAGACGTGAAACCACGTCTCGCGGCGAGTTCGCGTGGACAGTCGTCAAAGATCCGTCATGCCCGGTGTTCATGGCCTGGAGCATGTCCAGGGCTTCGCCTCCTCGGCATTCGCCCACGATGATGCGGTCTGGCCTCATTCGCAAACAGTTCTTCACCAGATCGCGTATCGTAACGGCCCCCTTGCCTTCGACATTTGGCGGACGCGCCTCCAGTCGAACGACATGTGGCTGCTCAAGCTTAAGCTCCGCCGCGTCCTCCACTGTCACGATGCGCTCTGTCGGCGGGATGAAGGACGAAAGGAGATTCAGGAGCGTCGTCTTGCCGGAACCAGTTCCTCCGGCCACGACGATGTTTTTCCGCAGCTTCACGCATACATCAAGGAACTTCGCCGCATTTGCGCTCCAGGTTCCGAAGCGGATGAAATCCTCTACCGTGAGCTTCTTCTTCGCGAATTTCCGTATCGTTATGGAAGGCCCGGAGAGGGAGAGGGGCGGAATTATCGCGTTCACGCGCGATCCGTCGCTCAACCTTGCGTCCACATACGGCTGGGATTCGTCTATGCGCCGCCCCAGCGGGGCTACGATCCGCTCGATGATCGCGAGTACGCTCGCATCGTCCGAGAATTGAAGGTCGGTGAGCTGGAGCCGTCCTCCGCGCTCTACGTATACCTGGTGAGGACCGTTCACCATTATTTCGTTCACGCTATCGTCCGCCAGCAGATCCTCAAGTGGGCCGAGCCGCAGTGCCTCGTCGAACACCTCCTTCTTTATCCGTTCCGGATCGATTGATCTTGGCAGCTTGCCGCTCTTTTCCACCTCGGCTACGATCTCGGATATCTTTTCCCGTGCCTGCCTCTCCAGCCCCTCGCGGTCTATCCCCGAAGCCGTCAGGCGCTTCAGATCCATCCTTGCTATGAGCTCTTTCTGGATCTGTTCCCTTACCTTGCGCCTAAGGCTGGCGAGCGGGTCTCGCTTTTGCTCGGCAATGGCCATGTCAGGGGATGCGGCCTCCCGCTGCACATTCCTTTCTTCGTTCGCATATTGAGTGGGCTTGGCTTCTCCGGAAGGTGCCGCCCCTGAGATGCGCATCAGGGCGTTGCCTATCTGCACGATGGAATCGTCGGAGAGGGGCACAATCCCGCTTGTCTGCTTCCCGTTGACGTATGTGCCGTTTGCGCTCTTGAGGTCTTCTATCGATGCGATTCCGTTGCGCACGACAACAAGTGCATGGCGTTCCGATACGTCCGCGTACGGCAGGCGTATCTTTGCCGCGTTCCCCCTGCCGATTATGTACGCGCCATCGGCCAGAGACTCGGTCACTGGCTGCTGCTCGCCGGGCTTTATCAGTGTGAGCGTCATTGGTCTCGCTTTACTTCGCCACCTTCATCTGTCGCTTGAGGTTCAGTTCTTCGATCTCAGACCTTATCTTTGCGAAATCTACCTGCGGAAGCTCCTTCTCGAACGTGACGTCGCTGCGGTTCCGGAGCGAAAGCGACAGCCGTCCCCGCATCTGCTCAGCGAACGCGAGCATCTCCGCCTCGCGCGGGGTTACTTCGAGGGTGACCGTGGAGTATGAGCCGCTGGGAGTGTCGCCGTCTCTGCCCGCCATCTTTGCGGTGATTTTTCCTGTTGCGAGCACGAGGACGTTCTGCAGTATCGTGCAGGTTACGAGCGAGGACTGGTCTCGTTTCCCAGATTCTTCGTTTGGGAATGTGAACGTGCCGATCACGTCCACATGGTCGTTGGGATTTACCATGCCGGTGACGGATGCCGCGCCTGTGGCGTTTATCGATACGGCTCGCATCCCCTTCTTTATCATGGCGGCGAGCCCCACGGTCCTCGGATTGCCTCCTTCGATGTCCGCCCAGAATAGCACTTCGCCCTTGTTGTGTCCGAGCAGGACTCTTCTCCCGATTACGTCGCCGAGGTTTTCCATCGTGAGGGCCTGTCCCCTGAGCCCCGTCTTCGGCACGACTATCGTTCCAAGCTGCCCTTTCGAGATTACCGTGCCTCCCGGCACGTTTTCGGCATAGCACAGCACTTCCATCACCCCGAACCGCTTCTCGAATCGGGCTTTCATGTCCGCGATTTCGGAATCTTTCGATGAAAGGTAGAGCCTCGTGAGCAGAGCTGCGGCCAGTCCCGCCACCACGGCGATGATCAAGACGATTTTCTGTTTCATGACCTTATTGTACCATATTTGGGTTTGCTATAGAGAGGCGCCTGCTGTACGCGCCGTTATTGTGAGTACGGTTGGCCCGTAGCCGTCGTCGGCAGGTTCTGCCGCCTGCATTGCGTGCGCTGCGGCGATGGCCGAAGGCGCAGCCTCGTCGCCGATCGTGAACAGCCTCGCGCCGTCGGCGCAGACGCGGTGCTG
>ERZ1026868.1227-NODE-1227-length-13582-cov-8.710801_pt1 | contig 13582 bp, 10 predicted proteins | sample MGYA00380164_ERZ1026868 | MGnify/ENA primary metagenome ERZ1026868 (study PRJEB33269, sample SAMEA4719800) | human gut metagenome | biome: human-associated habitat; feature: organic feature; material: feces | place: Cameroon | collected 2013-10 ... | reverse complement strand
GCTCGGAGATGTGTATAAGAGACAGCTATCAATGGTAAGAAAGTAGCACTCTACACTCTCACCAACAAAAGTGGTATGGAAGTTTGCATCACTAACTTTGGTGGTCGTGTTGTTTCAATGATGGTTCCTAACAAAGACAACCAGATGGTAGACGTTGTTTTAGGATACGACAACATTAAGCAGTATGCAGATACTGTAAATAGTCCAAGCGATTTCGGAGCAACAATCGGTCGTTATGCAAACCGTATTAATAAAGGTAAAATGACTATTGCTGGTAAAGAATACCAGTTGCCAACTAATAACTTTGGTCATTGCTTGCATGGAGGTCCTTCAGGATGGCAGTATCAGGTTTATGATGCAACACAGATTGACGATCAAACTCTTGAGCTCAAATTGGTCTCAAAGGATGGAGATAATGGCTTCCCTGGAACAGTTACTGCAACAGCTACTTATAAGCTTACAGACGACAATGCACTTGATTGCACATTCGAGGCTACAACTGATAAGGAAACTGTAATTAATATGTGCAACCACTCATATTTCTCACTTACAGGCAATCCTTCTCAACCAGGTACCGACATGGTACTCTTTATCAATGCTGATAAGTACACACCTACAGATTCTACCTATATGACAACAGGTGAAATCAAGGATGTATATGGTACTCCAATGGACTTTACCAAGCGTCGTCCTCTCTACGAATGTATTGGCGACACAGCCTTCCAACAGATAAAGAATGCTAATGGTTATGACCACAACTGGTGCTTGAACACTTATAAGAATGGTAAGGGAGACGATAAAAAGGTAGCAGCAAGTCTTTATGCTCCTAACACAGGTATCTATCTTGAGGTGTTTACTAACGAACCTGGTATACAGGTATACACCGCCAATTTCCAAGGTACAGGCATTGCTTGCAAGCATGGCAATAAATATCCAGTACACGCATCCGTTTGTATGGAAACTCAGAAATATCCTGATGCTCCAAACAAAAAGAATTTCCCTTCAGCAAATCTTAAACCAGGAGAGAAATATCATAGTCATGTAGTTTACAAATTCTCGGTAAAATAATTATTATCAACTAAAAAATAAACCTAACCAATTAAAAACAATGAATTGGAATTCAACAGAGTTCGTATGGCTTGACTGGGCAGTACTCGCCATTGGTGTAATCGGTGTTATATGGGCAGTATGGCATGCGATTGTAAAAGACAGAAAAGCACAGAAGGGTGAAGACTCTTCAGCTTACCTATTCGGAAAAGGTGAACCATGGTATGTAATCGGTATGGCTATCTTTGCTGCCAACATTGGTTCAGAACACCTTGTAGGCTTGGCTGGAACTGGCGCCAAGAGTGGTGTTGGTATGGCTCACTGGGAAATGCAGGGATGGATGATCCTTATCTTAGGATGGTTGTTTGTACCATTCTATCAGTTGCTCATCAATAAGATGGGAAAGATAATCACCATGCCTGACTTCTTGAAGTTCCGCTACACACAGCGTACAGGTTCATGGCTCTCGATCATTACTCTTGTAGCTTACATACTTACCAAGGTAAGTGTAACAGCCCTTACTGGTGGTATCTTCTTCGAATATCTTTGGGGCTTGAATTTCTGGGCAGGAGCTATCGGACTTATTGTACTAACTACCATCTTTACAGTATTTGGAGGTATGAAGGGTGTGATGACTTTGTCTACTATCCAAACCCCTATCCTTGTAATTGGTTCATTCTTGGTTCTCTTTCTTGGTCTTTCAACTCTTGGCGGTGGTAGCATTGCTGCTGGTTGGGCAGATATGATGGATTACTGCGGAAAATTGAACAACGGCTATGGAACTACACACATGTTCCACTGGGAGGCTGGCGATTCTATGTACCAGGAGTATCCAGGCTTCGTAGTATTCCTTGGTGCAACCATTATCGGTTTCTGGTATTGGTGTACAGACCAGCACATCGTTCAGCGTGTACTTGGTCAGGTTCCAGGCGAGAGCAATGCAGAAGTTATGAAGCGTGCTCGTCGTGGTACTATCGCAGCTGGTTTCTTCAAAGTTCTCCCTTGCTTCATGTTCTTGATTCCAGGTATGATTGCTGCAGCTTTGGCTCAGAAGGGCGCAATCCAGATGAATGAAACAGACGCTGCTTTTGCCATCATGGTTAAGAGTGTATTGCCTGCAGGTATTAAGGGTATTGTAACTATCGGTTTCATCTGTGCACTTGTTGCTTCATTGGCAGCATTCTTCAATAGCTGTGCAACACTCTTCACAGAAGACTTCTACAAACCATTGAAAAAAGGTATGTCTGAGGCACACTATGTACTCGTTGGTCGTATTGCAACAGTAGTAGTTGTAGTTCTCGGTTTTGCATGGTTGCCTATCATGATGAAGATGGACACCCTATACAACTACCTTCAGGGAATTCAGTCACTCTTGGCTCCTGCCATGGTTGCAGTATTTGCTATGGGTATCTTCTTCAAGAAGATTACTCCTAAGGCTGGTGAATACACTATGATTGTAGGCTTCCTTATCGGTATGCTCCGTCTTGTTACAAATGTTATCACCGACACAGGTAAAGCTACAATGGATGGTGCATTCTGGGATGCAACCTCATGGTTCTGGCAGACTAACTGGCTTGTATTTGAGTGCTGGTTACTCGTATTCCTCATCATATTTATGGTTGTAGTGAGCTGCTTCACTCCTGCTCCAAGCAAGGAACAGGTAGAAGCTATTACTTTCACATCAGACTTCAAGAAGTCTATTCGTGAAAGCTGGGGCACTTTCGATATCGTTGGTTCACTCATCGTTATCGGTCTTTGTGCTGCATTCTATTGGTACTTCTGGTAAACAACAAACTTGGTGTCTTGGAGGTAAAGTACCTTCAAGACACCATATTAAACAATAAAACATTTAAGACACACAATCAAAACCTATTCAATAAAAAAATACCCACACCTCTAATATTACTAAACCTTTAATATAACTTAGAACTATGACAAATTTCTATGTTCAACATAATAAAGCATACGTTGCTGTTGACTGCATTATCTTTGGATTCGATGAAGGTAAGTTAAAGCTCCTTATAGGAAAGCGTAAAATGGATCCAGGATTTGATGAATGGTCATTATACGGCGGTTTCGTAGAACAAAACGAGAGCATAGACGAGGCTGCCAGTAGAGTGTTGTACAATCTAACAGGCATGAAGAATGCCTTTATGAAACAAGTTGCAGCATTCGGTGCTGTTGATCGTGACCCAGGAGAACGTGTAATCTCCATTGCCTACTATTCTTTGATAAACGTCAAAGACTATGACGACAAACTTCGTCAAGAGCACAATCTATCATGGGTAAGTCTTGAAGAATTGCCACAGCTCTATTCTGATCACAACAAGATGGTTCAAACGGCATTGAACATTCTTCGTCACAACATTAGTACAGAGCCTTTAGGCTTTAAGCTCCTACCCGACCTCTTCACACTCACACAATTACAGCATGTATATGAAGCAGTATTGGGAAGTGAAATCGATAAGCGCAATTTCCGCAAGCGCATAAAGCAGATCGACTTTATAGAAAAGACGGAACTCATAGACAAGAAAACATCTAAACGAGGAGCTGCACTCTACCGCTTCAACAAGAAGTCGTATGCTGAAGACCCTTCGTTTAAATTACAATAATAACTAATTATCAATTATATATATAACACCTATTTAAACATATTTTTATGTTAGAAGAACTCAAAGAGAAAGTTTTCCGTGCAAACCTCGATTTGGTTAAGCACAACCTTGTAATATTTACATGGGGAAACGTTAGCGGAATCGACCGCGAAAAGGGTCTTGTTGTCATCAAGCCATCGGGAGTTTCATACGACACTATGAAGGCTTCCGACATGGTAGTAGTAGATCTTGAAACTGGTAAAGTTGTAGAGGGCGACCTAAACCCTTCTTCCGACACACCTACTCACCTTGTGTTGTATCGCGAATTCCCTGAGATAGGTGGTATCGTACATACTCACTCTACCTACGCTACAGCATGGGCACAGGCTGGCAAGGACATTCCTAATATTGGAACTACACATGCCGACTACTTCCACGATTGCATTCCATGTACTGACGACATGACAGAAGCTGAAGTAAAGGGCGAATATGAGCTCGAGACAGGCAATGTTATAGTTAAGCGTATCAAAAAAGGAAACATCAAACCTGTTCACACTCCTGGTGTTTTAGTAAAGAACCATGGTCCTTTCTCTTGGGGTAAGGATGCTGATAATGCAGTTTACAATGCAGTAGTAATGGAACAGGTTGCAAAGATGGCATTCATTTCATTCTCTGTAAATCCTAACACCACCATGAACCCACTCCTCGTGGAGAAGCATTTCAGCCGCAAGCACGGTCCTAACGCCTACTACGGCCAGAAGAAAAAGGATTAAAGACTTTAAACACCTATAAAACAATAATAACAATACAATAAACCATTAAAAAACTTAAAACTATGATTAAAGCATTTGAGAACTTAGAAATTTGGTTCGTAACAGGAGCACAGCTTCTTTACGGAGGCGAAACAGTAAAAATCGTTGATGGTCACTCTAAAGAGATGGTCGATGGACTCAACAATAGTGGAATCATTCCTATTAAGGTTGTTTATAAAGGCACAGCAAATTCATCAGCCGAAGTAGAGGCTATCATGAAGGCTTCTAATAACGACGAGAAGTGTGTTGGTATTATCACATGGATGCACACATTCTCGCCAGCAAAGATGTGGATTAAGGGTCTTCAGTCATTAAAGAAGCCTCTCCTCCACTTCCATACACAGTACAACGCTGAAATTCCATGGAACGACATCGACATGGACTTCATGAACCTCAACCAGTCAGCACATGGCGACATCGAGTTTGGTCATATTTGCACTCGCATGCGTGTACCTCGCAAGGTTGTTGTTGGCTATTGGAAGAGCGAAGCTGCTCAGAAGCAGATTGCTACATGGGCACGTGTTGCAGCAGGTGTTGCTGATGCTCACAACGTACGTTGCTTGATGTTTGGTATGAACATGAATAATGTTGCCGTTACCGATGGCGACCGTGTAGAGTTCGAACAGCGTCTTGGCTATCATGTAGACTACTATCCTGTATCTTCATTGATGGAATACTACAAGAAGGTTACAGATGCAGAGGCAGACGCTCTTGTTGAAGAATATAAGAAGGCTTACACCATCAAGATTGACGAATCGGGCGAAGAAGTATACTGGGAGAAGGTTAAAAACTCTGCTAAGGCAGAAATTGCTCTCCGTCGTGTACTCGAAGATGAGGGCGCTACAGCTTTCACAACAAACTTTGATGACCTTGGTGATGCAAACATTGACGATCCTAACTTCTGCGGTTTCGACCAGATTCCAGGTCTTGCTTCACAGCGCTTGATGGCTGAGGGTTATGGCTTCGGTGCTGAGGGCGACTGGAAGACAGCTTGTCTCTATCGCACACTTTGGGTAATGAACCAAGGTCTTGAAAAGGGATGCTCATTCCTTGAGGATTACACTTTGAACTTTGCTGCCGACTGCACATCTTCACTCCAGAGCCACATGCTCGAGGTTTGTCCATTGATTGCTACAGATAAGCCAAAGCTCGAGGTTCACTTCCTTGGCATCGGTATTCGTAAGCAGCAGACAGCTCGCCTTGTATTCACATCAAAGACTGGTCATGGTATCAAGGCTACAGTTGTTGATCTTGGCAACCGTTTCCGTCTTATCACAAGCGAAGTAGAGTGCATCGAACCAAAGCCAATGCCTAAGCTCCCTGTTGCTTCAGCTCTTTGGGTTCCACAGCCAACATTCGAGATTGGTGCAGGTGCATGGATTCTCGCAGGTGGTACACACCATAGTGCATTCTCTTACGACATCACAGCTGAATACTGGGAAGATTTCGCAGAGATTGTTGGTATCGAGTACGTAAACATCGACAAGAATACCACTATCAGCAGCTTCAAACAGCAGCTCCGTAACAATGAGATTTATTACATGCTTAACAAGGCTCTCAAGTAATAGACATGACTGCAAAACAAACAATAGAATCAGGTAAAGCCATTCTCGGTATCGAGTTTGGCTCTACCCGTATCAAGGCTGTTCTCATCGACGAAGAGAATAAGCCTATAGCACAGGGTAGCCACGAGTGGGAAAACCAACTCGTCAACAACCTTTGGACTTACAGCATCGATGCCATCTGGTCAGGTTTGCAGGATTGCTATGCTGATCTCCGCAAGGATGTTAAGGCAAAGTACGATTGTGAAATAGAGAAGCTTGCAGCTATAGGTATCAGCGCTATGATGCATGGCTATATGGCTTTCAACGACAATGAAGAAATCCTTGTTCCATTCCGCACATGGCGTAACACAAATACAGCTAAGGCAGCAGCAGAGTTGTCTAAACTCTTTGTTTACAACATTCCTCTTCGTTGGAGTATTTCACACCTATATCAAGCCATCCTCAATGGTGAAGACCACGTTAAAGACATTGCCTTCCAAACTACATTGGCAGGTTACATTCATTGGCAACTCACAGGCGAAAAAGTTCTTGGTATAGGCGATGCTTCAGGTATGATGCCTATTGACCCAGAGACAAAGAACTATAATGCCGACATGGTAAAGAAGTTCAATGATCTTATTGCATCAAGAGGCTATAAATGGACTTTGCTCGACATTTTCCCTAAGGTGCTAAATGCTGGACAGGATGCAGGTCGCTTGACTGTTGAAGGCGCTAAAAAGCTCGACGTTTCTGGTCATTTGCAGGCAGGAGTTCCACTTTGTCCTCCTGAGGGCGATGCTGGCACAGGTATGGTTGCAACAAACGCTGTTAAGCAGCGCACAGGTAACGTTTCTGCCGGCACATCTTCATTCTCTATGATTGTCCTTGATAAAGACCTCACCAAGCCATACGAGATGATTGATATGGTAACAACTCCAGATGGTTCACTCGTAGCTATGGTTCATTGCAACAACTGCACTAGCGACCTCAACGCATGGGTAAATCTATTTAAAGAATATCAGCAGCTCTTAGGCGTGCCAGTAGACATGAACGAGGTATTCGGTAAGCTCTACAACCACGCTCTCGAAGGAGATGCTGATTGTGGTGGACTCATCTCTTATAACTACATCTCTGGCGAACCAGTAACAGGTCTTGCAGAAGGTCGTCCAATGTTTGTTCGCTCTGCCAACGACAAATTCAACCTTGCCAACTTTATGCGCTCACACCTCTACGCTTCAGTAGGTGTATTGAAGATTGGAAACGATATTCTCTTCAATGAAGAGCATGTTAAGGTTGACCGCATCACAGGTCATGGTGGTTTGTTCAAGACTAAGGGCGTAGGTCAGCGCATCCTTGCTGCTGCCATCAATTCTCCAATCTCTGTAATGGAGACTGCAGGCGAAGGTGGTGCATGGGGTATTGCTCTCCTTGGTTCTTATCTTGTCAATAGCGGTGCTCACGAGTCACTTGCCGACTTCCTTGAGAACAAGGTATTCGCAGGCAATACTGGTGTTGAGATTGCTCCTACAGCAGAGGATGTAGCAGGCTTCAATATCTATATCGAGAACTACAAGCGTGGTCTCGCCATAGAGAAGGCTGCAGTAGAAAACAAATATTAATCCCTTACTCCACGTATGAAAAGAATATTCACAGCATTAACTGTAGCTGCCATTTCATTGGTAGCTACAGCTCAAAACGCTACGCTCACCATACATGCCGACCAAGGTAATCAGAAAATCCATAAAGAAATTTATGGACAGTTTGCTGAGCACCTTGGCTCTTGTATTTATGGCGGTCTATGGGTTGGCGAAGATTCCAACATTCCAAACATCAAAGGCTATCGTAAGGATGTCTTTGAAGCTTTGAAGTCCTTGCAGATTCCTGTACTTCGTTGGCCTGGAGGTTGCTTTGCCGATGAATACCATTGGATGGACGGCATTGGTCCGAAAGACCAGCGTCCAAAGATGCAGAACAACAACTGGGGAGGCACCATTGAGGACAACTCATTTGGTACTCACGAGTTCTTGAATCTCTGCGAAATGCTTGGCTGCGAACCTTATATCAGCGGCAACGTTGGTAGCGGCACAGTAGAAGAATTGGCTAAATGGGTAGAATACATGACCTCTGATGGCGATACGCCAATGGCAAACCTTCGCCGCAAGAATGGTCGTGAGAAATCATGGAATGTCAAGTTTCTTGGTGTAGGCAACGAGAGTTGGGGCTGTGGAGGCTCTATGCGTCCTGAATATTATGCCGACCTCTATCGTCGTTATTCTACCTACTGCCGCAACTATGATGGTCATCATCTCTACAAGATTGCTTCAGGTGCAAGCGACTACGACTACAATTGGACAAAGGTGTTGATGAACAATGTTGGTCATCGCATGAATGGTATTTCGCTCCACTACTACACAGTTACAGGTTGGAGTGGTAGCAAGGGTTCTGCCACAAAGTTCAACAACGATGACTACTATTGGACAATGGGCAAATGCCTTGAGATTGAGGATGTAATCAAAAAGCATTCTGCCATCATGGATCAGAAAGATCCAAAGAAGCAGATAGGTCTGCTTGTTGACGAATGGGGAACATGGTGGGACGAAGAGCCTGGAACTATCTCTGGTCACCTATACCAGCAGAATTCTATGCGCGATGCTTTCGTAGCAGCCTTAACACTCAACGTATTCCATCGCCATACCGACCGCGTTCGCATGGCAAACATTGCTCAGGTGGTTAATGTATTACAGTCTATGATTCTTACAGACACCAAGGGTACAGGTCACATGGTTCTCACTCCTACTTATCATGTATTCAACATGTATAAGGATTTCCAAGAGGCAACCTATTTGCCAATGGATGTAAAGACTGACTCCATGTCAGTACGTGGCAATCGAACCATACCGTTATTATCTACAAGTGCTGCTCGCACAGCAGATGGCACAATTGTTGTTGCACTTGCTAATGTAAGTCTCGACAAAGAGCAGAAAGTTAACCTTTCTCTTGAAGGTATCGCTTCTAAGCCAAAAACTGTAACAGGTAAGATTCTCTCTTGCAAATCAGTTGCCGACTATAATGATTTCGAAAATCCTAATCGCATAGTCCCTACCGAATTCAAGGATGCAAAACTCTCTAAGCAGAATGTTTCAGTTAAGATACCAGCAAAGTCAATTGCGGTAATTAAAATTAAATAGAAAAACAGTTTAAATATTAACATCTTATGAACGATAACAAAGTAATGTTGCATGCAGCTGACAACATCCGTATTCTCGCTGCATCTGCTGTAGAAAAGGCAAAGTCTGGTCACCCAGGTGGTGCTATGGGTGGTGCCGACTTCATCAACGTGCTCTATTCTGAGTATTTGAAGTATGATCCAAAGAACCCTGCGTGGGTTGGTCGCGACCGTTTCTTCCTCGATCCTGGTCATATGGCCCCTATGCTCTATTCTCAGCTCTGCCTTATCGGCAAGTTCACTCTTGAAGAGTTGCAGCAGCTTCGCCAATGGGGCTCTCCTACTACTGGTCACCCAGAGTTTGAGATTGTTCGCGGTATAGAGAACACTTCTGGTCCTCTTGGTCAGGGTCATGTTTTCGCTATTGGTGCAGCTATCGCAGCTAAGTTCCTTGCTGCTCATACAGGCAACCCAACATTCGAAAAGGAGACTATCTACGCATACATCTCTGATGGTGGTATTCAGGAAGAGATCTCACAGGGTGGCGCTCGTATAGCAGGTACTCTTGGTCTCGACAACCTCATCATGTTCTACGACTCTAACGACATCCAGCTCTCTACAGAGACTAAGGACGTTATGAACGAAGATACAGCAGCTAAGTATCGTGCTCTTGGATGGGAAGTTATCGAAATCTGCGGCAACGATGTAGACCAGATTCGTCAAGCTCTCGATGCTGCTAAGAAGGTAGAAGGCAAGCCAACCCTCATCATCGGTAAGTGCGTTATGGGTAAGGGTGCTTTGAAGGCTGACGGTACTTCTTACGAGGCTAACTGCAAGACCCATGGTGCTCCTCTTGGTGGCGACGCTTACATCAACACTATCAAGCATCTTGGTGGCAACCCAGAGAATCCATTCGTTATCTTCGACGATGTTAAGGAAATGTACGCTAACCGTGCTAAGGAACTCGAGGCTATCTGCGCAGAACGTTATGCTGAAGAGAAGGCTTGGGCTGATGCTAACCCAGAGAAGGCTGCTGCTCAGGCAGAATGGTTTAGCGGCAAGGCTCCTAAGATTGATTGGAGCAAGTGCGTACAGAAGGATAATGACGCTACACGTTCTGCTTCTGCTGCATGTCTTGGCATTCTTGCAGAGCAGGTTCCTAATATGGTTTGTGCTTCTGCTGACCTTTCTAACTCCGATAAGACTGACGGTTTCTTGAAGAAGACTCACGCCTTCACCAAGGGCGACTTCTCGGGCGCATTCTTCCAGGCTGGTGTTGCTGAGCTTACTATGGCTTGCTGCTGCATCGGTATGGCTCTCCACGGAGGTGTCATTCCTGCATGTGGTACATTCTTCGTATTCTCTGATTATATGAAGCCAGCTGTTCGTATGGCAGCTCTCATGGAACTTCCTGTTAAGTTCATCTGGACTCACGATGCATTCCGCGTAGGTGAAGACGGACCTACTCACGAGCCTGTTGAGCAGGAGGCACAGATTCGTTTGATGGAGAAGCTGAAAAACCATCATGGCAAACCTTCAGTTCTCGTTCTTCGTCCTGCTGATGCTAAAGAGACAACAGAGGCTTGGAAGCTTGCTATGGAAAACATGTCTACTCCTACAGCTCTCATCTTCTCACGTCAGGGCATCGCTAACCTTCCTGAAGGCAACGACTACAGCCTTGCTGCTAAGGGTGGTTACATCGTAGGTGGCTCAGACGAAAATCCTGATATCATCCTCGTAGCTACTGGTTCTGAGGTTTCTACTCTTGTTGCTGGTGCAGAGCTTCTCCGCAAAGAGGGCGTTAAGGTTCGCATCGTTAGCGTTCCTTCAGAGGGTTTGTTCCGTCTTCAGAGCAAGGAATATCAGCTTTCTGTTCTTCCTCACGATGTCAAGAAGTTCGGTCTCACAGCTGGTCTTCCTGTCAATCTCCTAGGTCTTGTACCTGAGGCTGAGGGCAACATCTGGGGCTTGGAGTCATTTGGTTTCTCAGCACCTTACAAGGTACTCGACGAGAAACTTGGCTACACTGCAGAGAATGTTTACAAGCAGGTGAAAGCCATCTTGGGATAAACCAATAACAATCATAATGGAGATAAAAACTGTGGGCTTAGCCAGCGACCATGCTGGCTTTGCTTTGAAACAATTCGTTAAACAATATCTTGATGAGCATGGAATGCCTTATAAAGATTATGGCACCTACTCTGAAGATAGTTGCGACTATCCTGACTTCGGTCATGCTTTAGCCGAAGGCATAGAGAAGGGCGAAGTGTTTCCAGGAATAGCAATCTGCGGTAGTGGCGAGGGCATCAGCATGACCCTCAACAAGCATCAAGCTATCCGTGCCGGACTTTGCTGGATTCCTGAGATTGCTCATCTCATTCGTCAGCACAACGATGCCAACGTCCTCGTAATGCCAGGACGATTCATCGACAACAACATGGCTCGCAAGATTATGGACGAATACTTCGCTACCGACTTCGAAGGCGGACGCCATCAGAAGCGTGTGGATAAAATCCCTGTGAAGTAACTCCCTACCCGATTACAATTCTAATTCTACATCAGAATTATTTTTCTTATCACAAGAGTGAAGAACCCAACGACCTCTCGTCTAAGTTCTTCACTCTTTTTTTATTCCCCTTATTAAACCTCAATAGAAGCATAATCTCCTTAAATTCCATAAAAAATAATAAAGATTTCAGTTATTCCCCCATTTTTGAACATCTATTCAATAGTAATTGAATTAAATAGATTAATTTTGCAGCGAATTAAAGAAATGAAAATGAAGAAAACAAAATTTATTCTATTATCGGTCCTATGTTCATTCCTCGCATTTGGAATGACATCATGCGACGACGACGCTAAAGATGATGACTATCAGAAAGAATTCATCCAATTTGACAATGTTACCCTAACTGCTGGTAGCACACAAGAATTGGCTAAGGGCAAAGACCTTTCTTGGAAGTCTGACAACGACCTCGTAGCTTCAATAATGGGAAGCAAAATTATTGCCAAACGAGTGGGAACGGCAAAAATGGTAAGTTCAAAGGGTGCTTTCGTCGTTACAGTCAAAGGTCAGTATAATGACTTCAGCGAACCTTATATTCAGTTCGGACATAATCGCGAAACAGTGAAATACTATGTTAAAAACAGCGATCAGCTGATTCGCGACGAAGACACCTTATTAATATATAAGGGAAGCGAGAAGATAGAATATACAATTTATCATTTCAACGACAAGAAATTGGATGGCTCCTACATCGCTACATTGCCTGAAAATCAAAGCGAAATGGAAAACTGGGCATTGGAAAGATACCTTCCAATGGCTTCTCTCGACAACAGCTTCAGCATGACAAGCTTAAATATGAAGACTCTCATCCGCATGACATCAGTTTCTATCTACGGCAAAGAGTATCGCATGCTTGGATTTACCCAACAATAAAAGATTATCCGACAAATATAGGGGACTTTTTGATAACAACCAGCCTGGCAAATCATAGCTATCCCCCAGATTTTGCGGATGAGCCACTATAAAACCATAAAAAGAGTGGAAAGTTTAGGAGTTTTCTCCATAAACTTTCCACTCTTATTTTTTATTTCCTTAAGCGTAGAACCTTACAATATTCTGCCGCGGAAGCTGAGCTTTATAACTGGCCAAACCTTAAAATCATTCATGATCTTGGTAATATCGTCAGATGCTTCCTCATCAAGCTGGTCCATAAGATTTTTAACATCTACACCATCTGCATAAACCTTTGGCTTACCATGGAACTGAACGCCCATTTCAAAACGGAAACCAATACGGTTCTTTGGAATCAAACGACCAAAACCAAGACCGAGATAAGGACGGAAATTGTTAACCTTCAATCCACCATTAACATCACCATTCTCATCAAAAGGAATGTTGTAGTCGCCAATCTGAATACCGTACTGATCAGCCAATGCATAGTTGTTCTGAATATAATCACTATGACCAGTAATCTGAACAAGCTTTTCGCCACCTACAGAGAATCCTGCAGTAACAAAGAATGTACCACCTGTTGGATAACAATCAAACTTCACATCAAATGATGTGCGCTTCAAAGAGCCCTTCACATTCAGAGTTGCGTCATCACCGCTAAGTTCTGGAAGCCCATCTACATTTGGCTCAATATCAACATCTGTCTTGATATTAATATCTGGCATAAAGTTCAAACCTGCTCTTACACCAAAATATTTGTTAAAGCAAGTTGAAACGTCAACGCCAATACCTTCTGTACCAGCACCAACGCCTATACCTATTCTGTTACCCAAACCATACTTAAATTCTTCACTTTGAGCAAACATAGCACTTACCGACATCATCGCAAGTGCTATTGAGAGAATTACTTTCTTCATAGCGTTATTAATTTTATTATTAGTTATATTAGTTGATGTTTATTCTGC
>ERZ1026868.1224-NODE-1224-length-13595-cov-6.715214_pt1 | contig 13595 bp, 10 predicted proteins | sample MGYA00380164_ERZ1026868 | MGnify/ENA primary metagenome ERZ1026868 (study PRJEB33269, sample SAMEA4719800) | human gut metagenome | biome: human-associated habitat; feature: organic feature; material: feces | place: Cameroon | collected 2013-10 ... | reverse complement strand
GCCTTTCGGGAAAAAGGCTTGACCTAAACCCTTTACCTTGCTCTCATTTGTGCGGCTTTTCTTATTTGCCCCACACCTAAAAAAATCGCTCCCTGAAACGTAAATCCAGAGAGCAATCTTTATATATTCGACATTATATTCATCATCGGTATCAGAACCGTAAGCATCATGATACCTGCCGCTGCGGTAAGTATCACCGTCAGTATAGGCTCCGCTGAGTTGATGATCCTATTGATTCGTGCGTCCGCTTCTTCCGTAAGTCGGGCGCTTATTTTCTGCCATGCTGAGTCAAAAGAGCCTGAGCCGTATGATATCCGCAGTGTCCGTGAATAAAATACAGGCAGCAGCTCCGTCTGCTCCAATGCGTCCGAAAACGGCACGTCGTTCATTACCAGCTCTGCGCATTTTTCTATCTGCTCGTTCACCCACTTGTCCGATGATATCCCCTTTACGCTGCAAAGCGCCTCCGCAGGGGCAATGCCGCTGTTTATCATCATGCTGACGGCGTTTGCGAACTGCGCTGACGCTATGGTGCGTGAGGCTGTTTTAGTAAACGGCATCATTGAGATAAATCCCGAAGAAAAGCTTTCCTTTTTAGCTTTCCAGATAATGAACATCACTCCCGCCGCAAGCAAAAGCACCGCACATATAATGAGCATCACTGTGCCCGCCGCCGATGATATCCTTACGCTCCTGCCGATAACACGGTATATTTCGGGGTCAAAGTCGGAAAATATCTGCGCAAACATGGGCAGCACTTTAAGGGTAAGCACCGCAATGACCACCGCCGTCACCGCCAGCATTATAAGGGGCGAGACCACTGCGCTGCGCATTTTCTCCCCCAGCTGAGCTTCCCGCTCGTAATATTCGGCCAGCTCTTTCAGTGCTTCGTCCAGCTTGCCAGACATTTCCCCTGCCATGACCGCCTTTATGCAGTAGCGTGGGAACGCCCCCGTCTCCTCCAGAGCGGCATAAAAGGGCTTTTCCATTGAAAGGGAATTTGTCACCGCCTTGAGCAGCTCTATTGCCTCGGGAGAGCTGTCCTTCATCTCCGATGTGATGACGGTAAGCCCGTCATATATTGGAACGCCCGAATCCAGTATCACCGCCGCCTGATAGCAAAAGTATGACACCTCGTCGGCAGTCAGCGGACGTATTTTTTTTGACATATTATTCCCCCTTTCACATATCAGTAATAGTAAACAGCGGAATAGCCATCCTTGTCGGACATATATTCAGCCGCATCGCTCTTGTTGTCGGCGCTGGCGTAGAATGTGGGGTCAAGCAGATTCCACTTATTTTTCTCGATGAACAAGTCAAGCGTGACCCAGCCTGTTTCCTTTGTATATACCTCGTTCCATGCGTGGTACATATTCCCCTGAATGTAGCCCATGACCAGCTTTGTGGGTATGGACTGCGAGCGGCACATCGCCGCAAAAAGGGACGCATAGTCAAAGCAGATGCCCGTGCCCTTGGCAAGAGTGCTGTCGGGGTCGGGAATATATCCGCTCTTTACCGATGCCGCCAGCTGCTTATCATACGAGATGTTGTCGGTGACATATTTAAATATGGCGGCTATCTTTTCCGCATCGCTGTCACAGCCTGCGCAAAGCTCCGCAGCCTTTTTAACGCAGTTGTCCGACTGGCTGAAGCTGATGTACTGGGTGGGCAGAAGATATGGGCTGAAATCGGAAACCTCTGCCGAAAAGCTTTCATCAAGGGCAATGGCATAGGTCTTGTCCGATATATTTTCCAGCACCTTTACGTTATATTCGCCGCTCCCCGACTGCAAGGGATATACTGCGCTGCCCGAAAGCCCGTAGTCATAAACATTGTCCCCCATAGTTATCCTTACCTTAACGTTGCTGCACGAGCCTTTGTAGCTCACCTGCACAACCCCGCTGGCGGCATCGGATATATCAACGGAAGCAATGTCATTTTCCAGAGTTTTTGCCCCTGTGAAGTTGCCTGTGGCAATTTGGGGAACGGTCACTTTTACAGGCTTTTCCTCTGCGCTGCTTGTCTTGGCGGAAGAAAAGGTGACAGTCTCGCTGCGTATATCATATGCCTCAGTTTCGCTGCTTTCGGCAGTGGTTTGCATTTCAGGCGGAAATGTGGTTTCTGATGTTTCGGAAGTCTCTTCAGAAATTTCTTCGGAAATTTCTGCGGATATCTCAGAGGATATTTCCGACATGACCGAACTTTCCGATATGCTTTCTTCCGAAACGGGATATTCCTCCGTAAGTATCTCACGGGCAGTAGTTTCGTCGATTATCTCCGTGGCAGTTGTTCCAGTGGAAGTTAAAGCGGCTTCCGATAAAACATCGCTGTTACCGGCCTCACCGCATGAGCATAAAAGAAGCGCAGCCGCAAGCACGGCAATTTTCTTTACCTGCATATTGACTGCACCTCCTTTAAAAAGCAGTGATACTGCATAAATGCAGTATCACCTGTTTGTATTATTCCATCTTATCAATAAATTCAAATCTGGGCTTGATGTTGCCGTGGTCGTTTACGTCCTCAAGGAACATTTTAAGGGGACGTACCCAAACCTTGGGCTTGTCGTATATCTGCATATACACTACCTGCTCTTCATAGGTCTCATGGTCATGAGCCACGTTAAGAACAACATAGTCGCCGCCCTTGAAGTGCTTGTAGTGACCGCCGATAACAATTTTCCTGCCCTCGGGTATTCCTGCGGAGGGTGTGCCCTTGGGAGCTTCCTCCTTTACAGGCGCAGCCTCTGCCTTTACCTGTTCAGCAGGCTTTTCCTCAGCCTTGGGAGCCTGAATTTCAATAGGTGCGGGCTTTGCTTCTTCAGCCTTTGCCGCTTCTTCCTTTACGGGAGCGGGAGTATTTGCATCAACAAGGATAACGGAGTGGTTCTTGGGAACAGTTACCCTTGCGCAGCCGCCGCTTACATCATAATGCTTGCCTGTAAGGCGGTCTGCCAGACGGGCATAGTTGGTGCCAACGTTAAAGGTATAGTCGCCGTCGCTGATGTTAAGTCCGATATAAACCACCTGACCGTTCAGCTCACGCTGATAAAGGAAGGTCTGGTTTTTCAGCTCCAGCTTCTTGTAAGAGCCTGACTGGAGTGCGGGGAACTGGCTCCTGATAGCGCCCAGCTCGCAGATATGCTCGAAAAGGGTATCATCTCTGCCGGGGATATCGTCCAGCTCCAGGCAGGGACGGATAGCCATATCCGCATCTGCGCCATTTCCCTTTGCACCCTTTATACCGAACTCACTGCCGTAATAAACGGAGGGCACGCCGTACATGGTGTAAAGCAGAGTATAGCAGCAGTATATCCTGTCGTAATCCCTAAGATTGCTTGCCAGGCGGGCAACGTCGTGATTATCCACAAAGTTGTACATATAGATATTGCCGTACTGACCAAGCTGATATTCGATAGAATGTGCTATCTCAAAGTAGTTGCGGTCGTTGTGGGAGGAATAAATTCCCTTGTAGCACTGGTAATTGGTAACGCAGTCAAACATTTCGGGATTTGCCCAGCGGCGGTAGTCACCGTGGATTATCTCGCCCATGAGCCAGAAATCGGGCTTCATGCTTCTTGTAAAGCTATGTATGCGCTTGATAAAGTCATTGTCAAGGCAGTCGGCAGCGTCAAAACGGATACCGTCGATATCCCACGTTTCTATCCACATCTTGACAGCGTTCAGCAGATATTCAACTACCTCGTTGTTTCTCAGGTTGAGCTTTACCAGGTCATAGCAGTTGTTCCAGCCCTCGTACCAGAAGCCGTCGTTATAAGCGGTGTTGCCGCCGAAATTAAGGTTGCAGAACCAGCCGCAGTATTTTGAACGTTCACGGTTGAGCTTAACGTCCTTAAAAGCAAAATGCTCTCTTCCAACGTGGTTGAAAACGCCGTCAAGGATTATCTTTATGCCGTTTTCATGGAGAGCCTTGCAGACCTCTGTGAAATCCTCGTTGGTGCCCAGACGTGCATCTATCTTGGTGTAGTCGGAGGTATCATAGCCATGAGCCGCAGACTCGAAAACAGGGCCGAGATAAACGGCATTTATGCTCATTGCCTTGAGGTGGGGAATCCACTCTATTATCTTCTTTATCCTGTGTACCTCGCCCGAGAACTCGTCACGGGTGCGCTCGCAGCCGCAGAAGCCCAGAGGGTAGATGTGATAAATAGCAGACTTTTTGATCCATTCGGGAGAATTTGACATGATAAAATCAGTCCTTTCAAATATAGGCTCGAAAGGAGACAGCCCGTCCCCTTTCTCATTCTTATACATTATATCACACAATCGTCGTTTTGGCAATAGCATATTTATACAAACTGCATAATGCACAACAATGTCAAAAAAATTTTGTCACCGCATATCTCCATTTCTGCGATTATAAGGCAGCATATGGGAAAATATAATAATTATGATAATACTAATCTTCAATCAACCTACAGACAAATCCTCGGCTGAAATAAGCCCATTCTTCGTCAAGCTCCCTTGCCGGGCGGCAAGCCCGCCTGCGGTCGCTTTCCTTGACTGGTCTTATTTCATCTGTCGGCTTTGCCTATAGAGCGATTGAAGATTAGTATAACACATTCTATGAAAGGAGATCCCCTTGAAACAGAATATAAAAAAGTATTTTTTCCCCTGCCTGCTGCTGTTCCTTGCCATGTGCCTGCTGCTGCGGCCCGAGCTGCTGTTGTCGCTGTGGCATAAGCTGTGGGGAGCGGCAGTGCCTGTTATTCTGGGGATAATATTTGCGGCGGTCATTGACCCTGCCGTATGCACATTTGAAAGAGCGCTGGGCAGGCTGCTCAAAAAACCGTTAAAGGGCAATGGGGGACGTTTTCTTTCCATAACCCTTGTATATCTGCTGATAGCTGCGGTGTTCTCGGCGGTGGTGTGGATAGTCATTCCCCGCCTTATAGACAGCGCCGCCCTTTTTGCAGGCAGCATTGACGGCTATTACCGTGACCTGCGGCTGCGGTATGACAGCTCTCAGGAAGCATCGTGGCTCATAACATGGCTCGACAAGCTGCTGGACTACGCCTCCGACAAGCTCCCCGACCTTTTCGGCAGAACATTCAGCGCCACTGCCGATTTTCTGAAAAGTGCGGCAAATGTGCTGCTGGGGCTGGTGCTTTCCGTCTATTTTCTTGCAGGGAAAGAGCATATACTTGATTTCATACGCAGCGGGGCAAGGTCTGCAATGTCCCCCGAAAGCTGCAGGAAAGCGGCACGGGTAATATCCGCCGTCAACTGCTCACTGGTGAACTTCATCAGCGGTCAGCTGACGGAAGCAGTGGTGCTGGGAACGCTCTGCTTCTGCGGAATGGTGGTGCTGGGCTTTGAATATCCCCTGCTCATAAGCACAATAATCGGCGTAACGGCGCTTATCCCCGTGGCAGGGGCGTTTATCGGAGCGATACCCTCAGCTCTGGTGCTGTTTCTGGTAAAGCCCTCATCTGCACTGTGGTTCATCGTGTTCATAATCGTGCTACAGCAGCTTGAAAACAACCTTATCTATCCAAAAGTCGTGGGAAAAAGCGTGGGAATGCCCTCAGTGCTCATACTCATCGCCATAATCGCAGGGGCGGAGCTGGGCGGTGCGGCGGGCATAATGCTTGGTATCCCCCTGCTTTCGGCAGTGTATATGCTCATTAAGGAAAGCATCGAGGAAAAGGCTTAATACTAATCTTCAATCAACCTACAGACAAATCCTCGGCTGAAATAAGCCCATTCTTCGTCAAGCTCCCTTGCCGGGCGGCAAGCCCGCCTGCGGTCGCTTTCCTAGACTGGTCTTATTTTACCTGTCGGCTTTGCCTATAGAACGATTGAAGATTAGTATAACCGTACTTTATCTTCTGCGGGATAATTGACATTGCAAATCATAAATGTTATAATATTAAAAACAGCGTTTTCAAAAGGAGGCTGCCATATGAAAATAAAAACATCAATTATCACCGCACTGTGCCTTGCCCTTATGCTATCGGGCTGCGCAGGCAATAACGATTCCCCTGCCGAAACATCAGAGACAACGGCGGCGGAAACAACCGTGCAGACATCTGACGAAACAGCTTCCGAAACTGCTGTTTCGGAAGAAACCACCGCACCCGAAACAAAGTTCACCACAAGCAATAAACCAAGCGAAAACACCTGCCCCATTGAAGGTCAGTGGGTAATGAGCGGCGCAGAGGACGGCGCACATTTTACCGTTGACAGCAAATGGAACTATACCGCATATTACGACGGCGGCGCTGTGGAGTCACAGGGAACAGTGGCTTTTGACGGCAGCACCTACACATTTTCCGACGAAAACGGCGAGTTTGCGTCATTCTGCCTCAGCTCCCCCACACGCCTGAGCATGAACAGCCGCCTGAATATCTCATACCTGCGCATGGACAACGTTATGATGGGCATTCGTGACATCTGCGGCACATGGTACGAGGACGGAAACGCCGAAAACAATACCCTTACGCTTTACTCCAACGGCGACTGGGAATACACCGCCCCCGACGGAACCGTCACCGCAGAGGGAACATTCAACATCATAAGCGGCGATCCCTCGGATATTGCCGTCGAGCTTACCGCAGACAAGGCCGCCGCATACGTGTATCTGAACGACAGCATTTTATCCGCAAGCATATTTGACGATACCCTCGGCGGAAAGCGTGAAGCGCAGTTCACCCGTGAATTTGACGAAAGCTCCGTTGATGTGCCCGTGCTTATGAACGGCGTGCGCTACACGGGAATGACCGCAGAGCGGAACGATTCGGGCTACAAGGGCGGATATTTCTACGCCGACAAGAGCCAGGACGGAGCAACCGTTGTATCAAACGTGTGCATCAATACTGCCGAACTTACGGGCGACAATGACGATGAGCTTATGCTTGCCGCCGCAAAGGATATCAGCGGAAGCGAGTGCGAGGGCTATACAGCAGCACTTGACGATACACTTACCGCACATTTCGGCTATGATACATATATCGCAAAGTTCAGTGCAGACGGCAGCGACTGGTACATGATGATGTTCAGCGCATATGACAATATCTATGCTTTTTCCTTTGCGGTAAAATCGGATTTTTCTGACGGAATGTATGATGTATTTTATTCCGACGCACAGATGACGGAGCTTTCCGAGCCAACTGCCGTGGGATAATAAAAAGGCATTGAACCTCTGTGCAAATAAACATAAATGCGGACAAATAAGAAAGTCCACTTAACGAAAAAGGCTGCTGCATCTTGTGCAACAGCCTTTTTGTTATTCACTCTCAAACTTATATCCGCCTATGACCCTTACCGCTCCCGTTGCGTCGTTTGCGGTAAAGATATTGCCAAACCCGCAGGAGGCAAGGATATTTTTCACGTCCTCCGCCTGCTCCGAGCCTATCTCAAATATCATAAGACCGTCTGCGGCAAGCACCTCGCTCCACAGCCTTGCTATGACACGATAGAACTGCAGACCGTCAACGCCGCCGTACAGCGCCTTATGCGGCTCAAAGGCAACTTCCTTTTGCAGCTCTGCCATTTCCTGCTCCGTGAGATAAGGTGGATTTGATACGATGCAGTCGATGTTTATATACTCGTCAGGCTCCTCGGGATCACGGAAATTTTCCATGATAGCTCCGTTCATCACGTCCCCACGCAGCAGCTTCACATTTGCACTGTTGCGCTTTACGTTTTCCGCAAGATACGGGAATGCGTCCCCCGAAAGCTCCACCGCATACACGTCTGAGCCTTCAAGCTCCTTAGCCAGCGTTACCGCAATGCACCCGCTGCCGCTGCAAAGGTCGATGATACTGTGCTTTTCCGACTTTGAAAGGCGTTTCAGCACCTCTTCCACCAGCACCTCGGTATCGGGTCGGGGGATAAGCACGCCCTCGCCCACCTTAAACTGCCTGCCGAAGAACTCCCACTGCCCCAGAATATACTGCAGCGGATAGCCCTCAGCACGCTTTTCTGCGGCGCTTATCACCTTTTTTGCAATGTCCTCGGAAACTTCATTTTCGGGGTGGATAAGGCAATTTTCACGGGTAATGCCGCCCATATCCTCCATAATGCAGAGCTTGTCAAAGCTTTTGTCGGGGATATCCTTTAAAATGTCATCTAATTTTTTTGAAAGCTGTGTAACGGTCATATTTTCTTCCTTTTATCTGTTTTTTTGCCCATGCAGTATGCGCCTGCACCTATAAGAGCGGACAATGCCATAACAGCCGCCGCATATGAGCGGTTTCCTGTATTGGGTAAGCAGCCGTCTGCGGTGTCCCCGTCGGGGATATCCTCAGCAGGAACTTCCTGTTTCCACTCTTCAACTGTGTGACCAACATAACTGACAGTCTTTTCTGCCATGTTGATTATCCAGTATTTTGTGCCCACCATGCCCGATACATATTGACCGTCAACGTAAGCCATTTCATCAAAATCAACATCGAACTGCGCCTGAGCAAGCTCCTGAGTGTCCGAAACGGGATATGCTCCCGATGTATCGTCATTTTCGGGGAAATCCTCGGGGGACTTAGGCTCGTAAACGCCTATCTCCCAGCCTGTGAAGCTGTCCTCCCCGTCGTAATAAATGATAAAATCGGAGCCGTCCTCTGTTTTTGTGCTGACAGCATCGGAATTATCAATATTTTCATCATCTGTGATCTCTTCCAATGTAATACATCTGTAGCCCACATATTCAACGGTCTGAGCTTTCACATCGACCACATAATACTTATCGCCCTCTATGCTGATTACGGGATATTCCATATTTCCGCAGCTGAAGCCGTAATCTATGGGAAAGCAATAGGAATCGTCATAATTTGTGTCAAAATAGCTGTAAAATGTATCGGGATCGCAGTTCGCAAGTGTCGGGTCTATGGCTTCGGGAAAGTCAAAGGGGGAAGTGGGGACGGTAAAAACAATATCATAGCTCAGCCCGCCGTCCTTGACGGTAACAGTTCCCGCCGAGCCGTCAGCCATAGTCGCTTCAAAGGTGCAGTCATCATATGCTCCCGCCGAAATGCCGAAAGCAGATGTTATCATTATTGCGGTCATTGCCATAACAGATGCTGTGTGTTTCATCGTCATTCTCCTTTTTTGTTTGGTATTACCACTTATCGTCTTCCTTATTTTCGGGGATACAGGGCTTGAGGGCTGCGATAGCTACCTCTATCTGGGGGTCGTCAGGCTCACAGGTAGTGATGTGCTGGAGCCATATGCCCGGGGCTGATATTATTCTTGTAAAGATATTGTCGTAACGGCCCGCAAGCTTTATCAGCTCATAGCCGATAGATGTTTCGGGGATAAGCATGAGCAGCTGGAGACCAAAGCGAGCCCACAGGTTCTTCCACGGCAGGAACATTCCTATGATAATGCTGAGAAGCACCACAAGGAAAATAAAGCTTGTGCCGCAGCGGGGGTGGAAGCGGATCTGCTTGCGGACATTTTCCACGGTAAGCTCCAGCTCCGCCTCATAGCAGGCGATGGTCTTGTGCTCTGCGCCGTGATACTTAAAGGTCTTATGTATCTCCTTCATGTGGGAAATGAGCCACATATAGCCCACCAGCAGCGCCACCTTGATGATGCCCTCAAAAACGGTCTTGCACCAGTCGGGAGCGCCCAGCAGTCCCAGAGGGAGTGACAGCAGCGCAGGGAAAAACTTGAACGCACAAACGCAAAGTATCATCACCACAACGCACACTACAAGCATTATAGTGTTCATGACTTCCTTGCCGTTTTCGCCCTCGATCTTGGATTCGAGCCACTTGTAGGGTCGTGTCTTGCTGAGCCACTGTTCGAATTTTGAAGGCTCGTCGTCATCATCATCGTCATCGGCATCAGCCTGCTTTTCGGCGGACTTCATTGTGCATTTCATGCCGTCTATAAGGGAGATGGCAAAGTTGAAGCAGCCTCTGATAAAAGGCGTTTTAAGATACCAGGGAGCAGTCTTTCCGTTGCGTATCTTCCACGTTTCCACGTCGATAGAGCCGTCAGGCATACGGCACGCCATGGCAGAGGTGTCTATTCCCCTCATCATAACGCCCTCAATAAGAGCCTGTCCGCCTATTTTTGATTTGAATTTCTCGTTTTTTTCGCTTTTTTTGCTCATTGCAATTTCCTTTCAAGATCAGTTCTTCTGCATCAGATAGAAGTTGTTCCTTACCTCTGTCATGGTCAGGAGCAGATTATCCTCAGTGTCGCCGAATTTTACCATATACACCGCATTATCGTCGGAAGCGGCAGCGGTGTAGCCCTCAAGGGACCTTTGCGCCGCAGAATCACGGGTGCATACCAGTATCCTCATAAGCTCAAGGCGGCTTTCGGCAAGCCTGCTGTTGAATTTGTAAAACACCTTTTCGCCTGTCACACTGTCTGTCTTGACTGTCACAAGCCCCTCCCACCGAACGGGGAGCATAAAGGCATAGCCCTTGTCCGCCTCGGTAAGGGAAGCGTATTTTTTCACCACGGTATAGTTTTCAAAAACGTTCCAGTTGGTGATATACTGTGCGTCCGAAAGGTCACGGTAGCCCGGAAATGCCTCTCTCTGGGGTATCTCCACAATGCCGTCGCCGTCGATATCGCAGCAGTACAGCCCCTGAGAACGTGTGGTCATTACAGGGATATCCGAGCCTGAAAGGTTTGCGGGGTTCCTCAGCTCACCGTTTACGCAGTAGATTATCTCGGTGGAGAGATTTCCGCTGACCGTCAGCCCGTCAATGAACAGAGCTGGAGTATTATTGCCGATATATCCCCCGATAACCGAGGGCAGATCGGCTGTGCTTTCGCTCAGGTCAACGGTGCTTGTGCATTCCGTACCCTTTCCCCTGTCGGTCACAAGGGAAACATAGGCGGCATGGTTCTCGTTATTGCAGTTGATGACCGCAATATCCTCGCTGCCGTCGCCGTCCATATCCATGTTCATGGTCTTGTAGTAGGTCTCGGTGTATTCGGTGTTCAGAACGCCGTCACCCAGGCTGTATATTTTCAGCGTTTTTTCCGTGGGGGTCATATATCCGTAGCCTATCGCCATGCGGACTCTTCCTGTGCCCCCAAGGTCGGCAAAGAAAACCTGCTCAATGTACGAGCCTGCTCCAGCATGGTCATACACAGAACGCCAGCCGTTATTTTCACGGTGAAGAATATTCACCCTGACGCTGTTTTCCGAATCATCGACATCGTCATAGAACACCACCGCTTCATCGGCGCCGTCCATGTCAAGGTCATAGAACACAAAAGCGGAGCGGTATGCTCCCCCTCTGGGATATACAAGTGAGATATTGCTTCCTGCCGAGGCGGTGAGGGCGGTATATATGGCCTCCTGCTCATCGGAAAGCATGGGCGGCAGAAGCAGCGTGTCCACCGATGAACCGATGCCGCAGCCCGTAAGCAGCGCCCCGGTCAGCACCAGAGCCGCAAGCCTTGTTTTTTTCATATTCATATGCAGTATTCCTTAAAAAAGGGCGCACAGGCAATATCCGCCATGTACGCCCCTGTAATTTTTTGCTGTGACGGACAAGCACAGAGCCGAATCACTCGTCGATGCTCTCCATCTGCTGATATTCCTTGCTGATAGGTGCCTTGCTCCAGCGGCGCTTGCCGAGGTTGAGCTTTGGCATGATGCGGTAAACGTATGTGCTCCAGAAAACCGCAACGATAGTTATTGTCATGAACACGATGCCAACGTCCGATATCTCGGGAATGGACATATCCAGTCTGTCATCATAGTTTGTGGGGATAAGGAGAAGAATGTATCTGGGAATTACCGATACAGCCGCAAGGATAGATGAAACATATCCCATAAAGCACATCCAGAAGCGGGTGTTTTTCTTTTCCATTCCGTTAAAGAACCTTGCCGTGCAGAGGAAGAACACTACTGCGGTCATATAGGAAAGCATCTGATATACAAGTCCCGAATATGTGCTGAGAGCGGTGTTCTGGGAAACCATCTTGAATATCTCCACAGTCTTCCAGACAGCATAGGTGGAAAGCGCTGCGCAGTTTGCGTGTGAAAAGCCCACGCCGTTGAAAATGTTTATGGCAATGGAAACGAATGTGAGCACAACGAAAAGCATCAGCAGGTGGGTAAAGAACATACCCAGATTATAGCCTGTGAGCTTGTTGAAGTCCTCAGCCTCTTCACGGGGGAGGGTCTTCATATACTCGGTGTTCTTGTGAACAAGGTTAATGAAGTCAAACACTATCTGTACAGCCACAAGGAGTGCCATGAACAGCGAACTGTAGCCTGCTGCGTGGGGTATCTTCTTGTTGAGCCTGTCATATCTCAGACGCATGGGGTTGATAAGGATACAGGAGCTTATTACCTTATCCCTTGCATTGCCCCAGATAAGAATGGCGGCTATTATCGCAAAGCCCGGTATCATGACCAGCAGCGGATAGTTTTTCATAAACGACGGGTCAATGTACTTGCCTCTGTCAAAGTCCATATTGGAGAAAAGCTGAACGGTACGTGCCGCTACCGCAAGCACAAGCACTATAACATATACGATAAGGGAAGCCTTTTTGTTGATAGGCGCCCTTTTATTTGCCTTGGCTGTATTTTTCGCTCTCTCGAGAGCATCACTGTCACTGTGGCTGATCTTCATCTTGCCCATAGTCCGACCATTCCTTTCGGCAGAGGAACTGCTCTGCAATGTCTTTATTTTAATGTTGGTGTGATCCCTGATAATATACTCATTCTTCGGCGGCTGATATGCCCCTTTTCTGCATAATGCTTACAGCGCCGCAATATATATACATTGTACAATAAAATTAACTTTATGTCAAGTATGTTTTATCTAAATTTATTCACTGTTTTTGTATTTTTACATAAAGGAAATCAGTGATCACAGCCCGAATACTGTTAAAACGAAGGTCAATGTGCTTCTCATAATGAAAGGACGGTAAACAAAAAAATGAAAAAATTCATAAAATCAGTTATGCTCTGGTCGGCTGTTATATGCCTTATCCCCTTTGCCGCCAACGCTGACAATGCAGGATCTGCCCAAAAAGCCAATGAGCTGTCAGCCGTAAGCTCAGAAAGCATAAGCAACGCATCGCAGCTGATACTGCCATCGGACAAGCTGAAAATATACACATCAAACGGGATACGCACCGTCACCGTTGAAGAATACACCGTCTATGCCGTTCTTGAAGAGATACCATACATAATGGACACGGAAGCCATGAAAGCACAGGCGTGCGCCGCCAGGACATACGCCGTCCGCCGCATACTTTCGGGAGAAGATCCCTCAACAGGGGCGCACATCACCGATGACGGCGACAAGTATCAGATATGCCTTACCGACGTGCAGGCACGGGAAATATACGGAGAAAGCTACTCCGCAGCCATATCCGCCGCCCAAAGCGCCGCCGACAGCACCTGCGGAGAAGTGATAACCTATCACGGAAGCCCTATATCAGCACCATTCCACCTCTCCTCGGGGGAATACACTTTGTCATCGGAAAGCGCATGGGGCAAAGCGTTCCCATATCTTGTGCCCGCAAAAAATCCCGAAGCCGCCGTTTTTTACAGTGAAAAAGCATTCACCTCTGCGGAGCTTCGGGCAAGGATATCCGCCGATTTTCCCGCTGCCGGGGAGCTTGACCACATTGCTCTCACCCACATTG
>ERZ1026868.1223-NODE-1223-length-13609-cov-7.612070_pt1 | contig 13609 bp, 19 predicted proteins | sample MGYA00380164_ERZ1026868 | MGnify/ENA primary metagenome ERZ1026868 (study PRJEB33269, sample SAMEA4719800) | human gut metagenome | biome: human-associated habitat; feature: organic feature; material: feces | place: Cameroon | collected 2013-10 ... | reverse complement strand
ATTAAAAATCAAAGTGAAAAATGAAAAGCAGTAAAGACATCTATTTGGCTGTCGGAAACCGTTGTAACACAGTCGCAATGGCAAACGATTTTCCCAAAGTAGTCTGCCTATCATCAAGATGACAATTACAATCTGCCGATGGAGAATATATCGTACGCAGAGATTGTGGAATATTAAATCAATAAGTAACATGAGACAATCAGTAGAAGAATTAAGAGAACTTGCCAACAATGCTTGCAGAGGTATTAGTTGGCAACCCGAAAGACGTGGGGTTGAATTGCTTACGGAATTGGAAAACGGCTTGAATGAATTTTTACGCCAAATTCCGGAAGAATTGCACGATGTATATGAGAAGCGTTACATCGACAAATACAGAACGTGGTTAGTTGCGATGAGCAGGACATTCTCCGTAATGATTACGGGAGCGGCAAAATTCGATAATCGCAAGCATGAAAGAATGAATATGTACGAACGCAATGCACGACAGCGTCTCATCGATTGGCAAAATGCAGTAATTCAGAAAGTAAATAGACAGAATAGACTTGTTGGATTTGCGGAAGTTGAACGTCTGCAAATCAAACTTGATACTCTTAAAGAGTTGCAAGAAAGAATGAAAGCAGTTAATAAGGTTATTAGAAGTAAAAAAACAATAGAAGAGAAAATCGAAGAATTACAAGTCTTAGGTGTAGCAGATGCTTCGATTGAAGATATTATAAACCCTAAATCATATACAACCTATCAAGGATTTGCTCCTTTTGAATTGTCAAATAATTTGGCAAAAATAAAAGCAGTAGAAGCAGCTATTAAGCGTCATAGCGAAATGGCTACATCTGAAGATAAGGAGTTTATCTTCGATGGAGGGAGAGTTAGTGTATGTAATTCAGAGGAGAGATTACGAATATACTTCGACGAAATTCCTGATATAGATATGCGTAATGTGTTAAAACGCAATGCCTTTAAGTGGTCGCCAAAGAATAATGCATGGCAACGTCAACTCACTGCGAATGCTATTTTCGCATTGAAACATTATGTCAAATTACCTAATATACGAATATGCGAAAATTAACCGCACAACAAGAGGAAGCAAGAGAACACCTAAGCAAATGGAGAGTAGGTGCTCTCTTTATGGAAGCAGGAACAGGCAAGACGAGGACAGCCGTTGAACTCGTCAATACAACAGATTGCGACTTAGTGCTTTGGGTCGCCCCCTTGCGTACTATCTCAACAACCAATGGCATTGCCTCGATACCTGACGAAATCGACAAGTGGGGTGGATTTAAGTGCAAAAATGTGTTGTACTACGGAATTGAGTCCATCTCGCAAAGTGATAGGATATACACGGAGATGCTTAATAAGATAGCTGCGTACAAGAATGTGTTTTGTGTTGTCGATGAGAGCTTGAAAATCAAGAACTCTGATAGCAAACGAACAAAACGTTTGCTGCAAGTCAGCAAGCTCGAAAATATCAAATATAAGTTAATCCTTAACGGTACTCCGCTATCCAAGAATATAATGGACTTGTACTCGCAGATGGAATTTTTGTCTCCGAAAATTCTCAATATGTCGTACAAACAATATAAGAACACATTCTGCTGCTACAAGCAGACGACTAAGTACGGACCACGTGGCAATCCTTACGTGGTAGAGCATATAACCAAATATGCAAATATCGATTACCTGTACTCCTTGATTAAGGACTATGTGTATGAGTGTGAGCTAAGTCTCAATATTACACAGAATTACTACATTCGCTCTTATCATCTTACAGAAGAAGAGCATTATGAATATGCCCAAATTAAAGACTACTACCTCAACGAGGATACATTGGGCGAATTGAATGATAACATCTTTTTTGCGATGACACAGAAGTTGCAACATTCATATTGTTGTTCTGAAAGTAAATTCAAAGTCGTTGACAAGTTGTTCGAGGAAATCCCACAGGAACAGACAATTATATTCTGCAAGTACATACAATCGCAAGAAGAATGCAAAAAGCACTACCCCAAAGCAATGGTGTTATCCTATCAAAAAGACAGCTTGGGGCTTAACTTGCAAGACTACCACTACACAATATACTTTGACAAGATATGGGATTTGGCTCTGCGAGTACAGAGCGGACACCGTACATTCCGCACAGGACAAGAGCAGGATTGCAAGTACTACGACCTTACGGGAGATGTAGGATTGGAGCAGTTGATAGACAGGAATATAGATAAAAAAGTCAGCATGACAGAGTATTTCAAGAGTAAAACAAAAGAAGAAATAAAGCAAGAGCTATGAATGTATATGAAGCAGCAATGAAGCGTATAGCTAATGTATTTTCTGAATTTGATAACATCTATGTATCTTTTTCGGGAGGAAAAGATAGCGGGGTTTTGCTTAATTTAGTCTTTAAGTATATGAGAGACAATGGTATTAAACGCAAAATAGCCGTGTATTATATGGATTATGAAGGTAGTTATCAATTTACGGAAGATTTCATAAAGCGAATGGTGGAAGAAAATTCTGATTTGATAGACCTTTATTGGGTGTGCCTAACTTATAAGACTAAATGCGGCGTCTCTATGTTCCAGAATTTTTGGCTTCCTTGGAACCCTGCCGAACGTGAAATATGGGTTCGTGATTACCCTAAATTGAGTAATGGGTTGAGTGTTATCAATGAAAGTAATCATGACTTTGATTTTTACAAGTTTGGAATGGAAGACACTGACTTTGATATTCAAATGGGGCATTGGTTACACAAAAAATATAAAGCGAAACGTACAATAGGCTTATTAGGTATTAGAACGCAAGAAAGTTTGAACAGATGGCGTGCTGTTCACAGAGAAGACAAGAGAAAGATGTATAAAGACTGGATTTGGACAACAGAGCTTGGCAAAAATCAATATTTCGGATACCCTTTGTTTGATTGGGAGTTTTCAGACATTTGGGTTGCGAATGCTCGGTTTGGATTTGATTATAACAAGTTATATGATTTGTATTATCAAGCAGGTTTGAAGTTTGAGCAAATGAGGGTCGCAAGTGCTTTTATTGACGAGGGTGTTTCCTCTCTTGATTTGCATAGAGCTATTGAGCCAGATTTATGGGGTAAACTTGTTGGTCGTGTTAATGGAGCAAATTTTGGAGCATTATACGGAGCGACAAAAGCAATGGGGTATAGAAATATCTCTTTGCCCAAAGGGCATACATGGAAGTCGTATTGTGATTTTCTTTTGAAAACATTGCCAAAAGATAAGAGGGCTATTTTTGAGCATAAATTCAAATCAACATTTGACGTATGGTTGAAAAAAGGAGCTACGGTAAACAAGAGTGCTTTGCCAGAGTTATATAGAAGTAAATACAAATTTGAGATTTTAGGAAAACCACAAGGTAAGATATATGAAAATAGAGATGACATATTACTGGTAAGATTTGACGAGTATCCAGACGATATAGACAGTAAGTATTTCATAAATCTACCGTCATATAAGCGTATGTGCATAGCTATTCTAAAGAATGATTATTCATGTAAATACATGGGATACGGAATGACTAATTTTGAGAAACAATTGCGTCATGACGCAATAAATAAATGGAAAGAATTGCTATGAGATTAGAAGAATTATTAGATGAGCTTTGCAAAGAAATTGCAAGAGTTGAAGATGTTGATGAACGCATCGAAACCTTAAATAAGGTTAGAATGGAACTATCTAAAATAAGCCCATTAAATCATCACCCTGTGGATTGTGTGATATGGGAGAAAAGCGAAAACGTAGAGGGAAATGAATATAACCCTAACTCGGTAGCTCCTCCCGAAATGAAGTTGCTTAATCGTAGTATCGAGGCTGATGGTTATACAATGCCTATTGTAACATTTGATAGCAGAGAAAGTGAGGGCAAAATCAAAATTGTAGATGGTTTTCACAGAAGAAAATGTGAAGTAACTAACAACAAAATTTCAGAGAGTACTTTTGGAAGAATACCTATCACTTTTATTCGGTCGGAACAATCCGATATAAGCGATAGAATGGCATCAACGATAAGGCACAATCGAGCAAGGGGAACTCACAGTATAGATTTAATGGTTAATATAGTAAAAGACCTAACTAATGCAGGAATGGGCAATGATTGGATTATGAAGAATATCGGAATGGATGCAGAAGAATTGCTACGCTTGAAGCAATTATCCGGACTTGCGGAATTATTCAAAAATGAAGAATTTTCTCAAAGTTTAGATGGTGAATAAGTCTATTAGAGTGAATTTTTTCTCGGTGAGTGTCAGTAAGTTAGAGAAAAAGAGAAAAAATAATTGCACAATTCCTTGGTAGTATCGCAGAATTGTTGTATCTTTGCAATATCAAAACAATAGAGATATAAACAACAAAAAAAACAAAGGATATGAAAGCAACAGTAACAGTAGAAAAATTAGTAGGTTGGCTTTATGAAAACATTGAAAATGGTTCAAACAGTGTTTTAGTGTACCGCAGTTCAAGTAACAGAGTCAAAAAATATAGCGGAGGTATCGATTGCAATCGTCTATGTGAGATAATTTCAATAGCCTATGAAGATGGTGATACAGTGTTATCTTCATTAGATTGTTATGAGTCAGTGTATCCGGAGCTATTGGAGGGAGATAATTTTGATTTCGTGTATTTCCAAATTTCGATTGAAGAAGAAGGTTATTACATACAGATAAGACTTCCATTGTCTGTATTGGATTAAAAAAATAGGAGGAAAAACCAAATGAGTAAGACATTGTGCTATTCGGTAAGATTGGAGAGTTGTTATAGATATTCTCCAAAATCATACAAGTTAACAGATTATTCGGGCAATTCATGCTTCATTCCGACGATGGCATTTTTCGGAGATGATTATGAGGTAACAAAAGGTAATGCATATTGGATTGCAGCTTGGATACTCAAAGATAAAGATATAGTATATAGCGATAAAAAGAGAGCCTATATCGACGACAAAGGTAATAAAACCAAAGATGTAGTTACGTGGGTTCCGCAGCACATGGAGCCTGTCGAGAATGAAATTGATGAATTAAAAAGATAATTTTTTCTCGGTGAGTGTCAATAAGTTAGAGAAAAAGAGGAAAAATAATTGCACAATTCCTTGGTAGTATCACGGAATTGTTGTATCTTTGCATCGTCAAAACAATAGAAATAGTAATAACAAAAAAACAAAGGATATGAAAGCAACAGTAACATTTGAAAATGTACAAAGTCTATTAGACAATCTAAGTAATGGTCAAACAATCGATGATATCTTCGATAGAAAGCGTAAGATTGACAGTCTTGAACACAAGACATACGAGAGAAACTTCACCATAGTGAAGTTATTCGATAAAGTCAACGTTGTCGATGAGAATAATAAATTACTCTTCAATGAGTGGTTTGACGGATTCGGTGAACAACAAGGATTGTTCGTGAGAATACGACGTAGAAAACAATGGAATTTCCTTGGAATAGATGGAAAGCCATTGTCGGAAGAATGGTTCGATTTTGTTGAAGACTTTAATAAGTCATATGAATGGAGACACAGATATGATCATGACTGTGTAGCACGTGTAATGAAGTATATCAATGGTGAAGAAAAATGGAATTGCATCAACCAAGATGGAGAAGTAATCTCAGAAGAATGGTTCGACGAGATTGCAAATCCGGATAAATGGGTTAAAATGATACCAGTCAGGAAAGGACCCAAAAGAGATATTTTCGATTATGATCCATTTCCTCCTCGTGATGGTTCTGTGTGGAACTACATAACTTACAAAGGTGAATTGCTCTCAGAAGAATGGTTCGATGAGGTCGAATTTGATTGGAATTGCGACTTTGCCAGAGTTTATAGAAAAAAACAAGTCAATTTTATTGACAAAAAAGGAAAATTACTCTCAGAACAATGGTTTGATGACGCAACTCGCTACTATAATACTGGTGCAGATGTCATTATCAAAGGGGTAGTATTCCGGTTGACACAAGATGGCTTATTCTATCAGGGTAAGCGAGTGAGAGATGTAAAAAAGGAAATAGAGAAAGAAAGAGAGGAAATATGCAATGAATAATGTATGCGTGTACTTTTTCGACAGTTTCGCCGAAACTGTCGAAAAGTCAAGTATACAGATGAGGGATTATTGTCAACGATTAAAATAAATTAGTTATAATGAAGACACTTGAAGAAATGAGAGAGTTGCACAAGCAACAGAAATTAACACTTTTAACTCTTGACCAAATACCATCGTTAATTGGTAAGAAGATATGTACAATTTATTTCGGATACGCAGGACAAGACCATGTTGATGAGTTTGTTGTCAAAGGTGTTGAAAGCGAATGGGATTTTGCCTCCAAGGAAGTAATGGAGGACGGACGTACACGCAGCGAATATTGGGATAGCTATATGTCTAAGGCACAGAAAGAAGAAGCACAAAATACAATGTGTGTTCTTCGAGATGTCGAAGAACATGAGAGACAAAACACCTTTATTCGTTGCGATAAAAGAATGAATGAATTTTTGTGGTGTAGTGATGAAGACCGTGCGGTATTCTATATGGAAGTTGAATGATGGAAAAGAATGTTTATGTTGAATTAGGCGAAAAATTGAAAGCTCGCCGTAACGAATTGGGTATAAGTCAATATAAATTAGGTAAGTTGATTGATTTCCCATCGTCTCGAATTCTCGAACACGAGAAAGGGCGTGTAGGCATGAGCGTTGAGACGCTCATGAAATATTGCGAAGCATTAGATTTAACGTTTTTGCTTGTACCGAAAAAGAAATAAATATGTATCTTTGTAGCTCATTACTAATTTGAAGCAATTCACAATAAGGATTATTCCGTTGTGAAAACATTAAGGACGGCGTTTTGAAAACGTCGTCCTTTTTATATCAATTTCGGTATTCGCTTGATAGCCTCTTGCTTACGCTTGTCGACTACCTTTGCATATACTTGCGTTGTCTGGATACTCCTATGCCCCAATAACTTAGATACCGTATATAAATCCACATCGCAATTCAACATCATCACCGCAAAGGTGTGTCTTGATGAGTGGAATGTAATGTGTTTGCTTATACCGGCTTTCTTCGCCCATTGTCTTATATGCTCATTCTTGTTATAGTAAGGTATATTGAATACACGTCCTTTCCCTCTCTCTCCAAGGATAGATACAGCTTGCTCGTTAATGTCCGTGTATTCTTGACCCTTGGTTTTTTTCTGCTTGAAAACTATTCTTGTAAATTCTCCAAATTGCTGAATTTGTTCCCATTGTAACGCCCGTAAATCCGAAATACGCAAACCTGTGAAGCACGCAAACAGGAATGCACGATAGTAATCCTTGTACATAGTATTCGGGTAAGGAGTGGCTGCAAGTGCTTTGATTTCATCAGTTGTCAAGTAATTTTTCACAACTTCAATCTTAGAACTTTTGATTTCTTTCGCAGGGTTGATTTGTATAACTCCTTTATTTTGGGCGAAAGTAAGCAAGGATTTGAAAGCTGTAAAGTAGGTTGTAGCTCCATTGTTGGATAGTTGTGTGAGTAGATATTGCTTGTATTGCTGACAGTTATAGGTACTTATCTGCTTTACCAATCTGTCTTCGCCGAAAAAATCAAACATTCTGCTAAAATAATACTTGGAATTTTTATCTTCTCTGGTTGAGATATATGCATTATATACACCAATTAGAGATACATGATAACCCTTGTCCTGAAATCCAAAAATATCATTCCGAAATTCCTCTTCTCTCTTAGCTCTGATACGTTCAGCGAATGCCAACGTATCTTTATTTTTCATTTTATCTCTTTTTACAGGCGACAAATAAAGCGATAAACTCTCATATGTTCGCTTACCCTTATGATAGTAATCAAGATATAGCGTTTCAATTCCCGAGTTCAATTTACGTTTACGCAACCTTACACTTAATTTTTCCATTTTACCTACTTTTTCCCGTGCAACAAAATTGCAACAAAACAAACGCATATATTGTTCAATATGCAGCAATGTGATATACGTAAAAGTGTGCTAATTATTGCGATTATCAGCGTTTTCCGTCGGATACTATTGCATAGTATCTTTGCAGTGCAAAAGATATTGTTTTCTTATAACTATCTGTGAGACAATTTGTTGCTTATGTTTCTTGGAATTTCGTGCAACAAAATTGCAACAGAAATTAGGAAAAACGATGCCTTAATCGGAGCAACAAAAACACAAAAACAGCTGCTAACAGCACCCAAAAACCGACAATCGAGAAAGTCTGAAATGAAGATAATGGCTTTGCAACCTCAACCGTGTTGATTGTCTCCGTATCCACATATACGATACTATCATTAGTTACAATCTCATGCCGAACCTCAACGGGAATTGGCGTATCCTTGACGGTCAACGAGTGTAAAAGCAAACCATCTGTAACTCTTGCAGAGCTGGTTGCGAACTTAGTGTCGAGTACCGAGAGGGTATCTTTGGTTGTAACCTCCTTAACTATCTGTGGTAAAGAATAGTACACCGTATCGAATACATATTCCGTTTTGGTTTCGACTTTTGAAAAAACCTGCATACTGTCAGTTGTGTGTTGTTGGGATTTACAACCGAACAATATGCAGGAAACAAATATACAAAGTAATAATCTCAGCTTCATCATATTTGCAAAGGTATAACAATTTTTCTATGTGCCATCACAGGCACAAGTTAACTTGTGCGAAACAGGATACAGCAACATAGCGATTTCGCCGGCAAGGTAGCATAATTCTTCGCTTTGCAAATCAATCCCGCAGGTATTAGCGATATGTATAACCAAATGTTGACACTCATGACGCAACGAGTTTTCGAGTTGTTCTTTTGAGCTTGCAAGAGCCACAACTATAACACTTTCACGCATTTGAGGGTTTGAATAAATCAAACCTGTGTCAAGCAAACAACTCTCCATATTTGACCTCGCACGGCGTGCAAACTCCTCCTCACAACCTATCTTATCCAACTCTTGCATAATCTCCTCCGTGTGATAGCAACTCACGGCGTAAAAAATCGATACGTGCCAATTATATGACTTAACTTCAATCTCTTGCCTAACCATTACGCTTACAATATCTCTTGCCAATCAATCGGAATACCTGCTAATCTCATGTCCGCATACCATCGATTGAAAACAAATCCCTCCGCTTGGTCAGGGTCGTCGATATAATCTTTAACAAACTTTGCCAAGTGTGCCTCGTCCTCAATGGCACTCTGCCAATAATCAGCCATAGCCATATTGCAAACGAAGACAAAATCATACAACTTGTTTTTTGACAAAGTTATACCGTGTTGCTTCAATATATCTTCTACTTGTTCTTTGCGTAACTTGTTCACCGCAACTTCCTTACCGTTAGCGTCTTTCCTCTTCATACGAGAGATGGCAAACTCACACGCTTTGCGGCTGAAATGCCTACCGTTGTGCGATAGGTAAACTCTCATATCCTCTGGCAAATCCAAAAAATCATCAAAGTTCATAATGCAAAATATTTAAGGGGGCGTTTTGCCCCCGTGAAACCTTATCTCATTCGAGCGTAACGACCTCGACTATCACGCCTTTCGCCGTAGTAATCCCTTGGCATATCGTCATAATCTCTGTCATATCTGTCGCCCATCATGCCTCTGTCGTATGGCATACGCCTTTCGCCCATCATACCACGCATGGGTTCGTTAAGCTCCTCCATGCAGTGTATGACACCCTCTGCAAGGGTTGCGATTTGCTCCATTTTTGAGACGATTTTTTCTTTTTTCTCCTCGCTTATTTCCATAAGTATCATAGTAACCTCCTATTTGTTAGATGTTTTCAGAGCCTTAGACAACATATCCGTTATAGCAGATAATGAATTCTCAACTCTGCTCATCTGGCTTTCCAAAGCTCCGATTTTCTCTTCCTGCTCTTTTTCTTTGGCGAATTGCGGATTAAGTTCTTTAAGCATGTCATCACATGCAGACATAACCGCTGTGTGATAATCCATACTTTCCAATATTTGCTTACTCGTCCTCTGCATAGCTTCAACTTCTGTTAACATAGCTTCACGACTTTCGCTTACCACTATGCCATTATTGCCAAAGTTAGCAATGCTCAATGATGACGGTAACTGTTTGTATTCCGCTGTATCGTCTCCGAATTTAACGGAAATATCTACCGTTGTATCAATGCCTTGTGCAAATGCAGGAGACATTGTCGCACCGAATTTCGGTGTTGGATTACTGACGTTTACCACTTGACCGACTTTCAAAATCGGCTTTTCGATATTTTTTTCCAAGACGTAAAATAACGCACCTTGTCTAAGACCTGAAAACATAATTTTGAATTTTTATACATTAACTGAAATCAACTGCAATAATCCGCTCGTTGCTTCACACCAACATAGATAGACACCTGTACCCGCAATCTCTGAAACTGTAACAGCAGCTCCATTATAGGTTGTCAAAGCCTGTGGTTTTGCTCCGTTAGTGGTAAACACTATCGGAAGTGTGCCTGTCGTACCCGTCGGAATTGCCTGCGGCAAATCGATTATAACTAAACCTCTGTAATTCGATGAGGTGCCGAATGCAACGGGCGAAAAATCGAATGCCACCGATGATGTACCGACGGTTATGCTGTTTGCACGCACAGTTGGAATACCATTCCTATTGACTGATATGAAAGGATTTATGTAAGTCATATCACCTCCTTTCTATCCCCAAACAGACTGCGTAGGATTGAACGGAAAGCCATTAAGTCCATAACCCATGAGTGCAGCTTGGCAAGGACTTAGCAATACACCGTTATTCTTGGTTACCGCCACGGTTTCAGGCAAACGACATTTCAAACCTGCAACATCTTGTTGCAGAGTAGATAAGCCTTGTGCCAACGGAGTAACATAGCCTTGCAACATGCTGTTAAAGGTTGCTGTTTGCTGGTAATTGCTAATCTGGTTCTGCAATGAACTTCTTTCCTCTCTCAATGCGTCAACTTTGTTTTGCAATTCTCTCTGTTCGAGTTGACAGAACTTGTCATTGATTAAGGTAGTTTGCTGGTCGAGCTTGCCTCCGAGGATACTTGTTTGATTTGCTGTTGCCAACTGATTTTCATAACCTTGCTTGGTTATCGCCTCTCTGATGTTGCAGCAACATTGTGCAAGCTGGTTAGCGATTGAGCAGTTACCGCTTTGTATTGCGTTAATTACTTGCTGACCGCTCATGCCAACTTGATTTCCAACCTGCATAACTTGCGTACCCAAAGCGTTCAACGCACTCTGTATTTGACCGATAGAGCAATTCAAAGTTGTTGCAAGTTGCGAAATCGCATTTCCGTTACCTTGGATAGCACTCATAAGCAAATCTCGTCCGTTGTCGTTGTTAATCAGACTTGCAAGTTCAGAAGTTCCGTTACAGTTACCTCCGAAACCATTTCTGTTCCAACCCATTAGGAAGAAAAGAAAGATTATCCAAATGAAAGAGTTACCTCCAAATCCTCCACCGTTGTTGTTTAACAACGCTAAAAGATTGGGGTCAAGGTTGTTTTGTCTCAACATCGAAGCAATCAATGCCATCGTGTTGTTCGAGCCGCTCCCTTGCTCAGGGAAAACGAATGTTCTTGTTTCTGACATTTCTTTTGAGTTTTTTTTTGCCATCTTACCGCTTCCGGCATTGCGACAACTCCCTTGTACTTCGTTCGTTGCAAGGCAAAGATAGCAAGCTATTAACTTCTCAAAACACTCTTTTCGTTCAGTTTACGTTTTATTTCCGAACATATTCGGGTCAATATCTGACTTTGTGAATAATCGCTTATATATGAAGATATTGCAGTTTTGGAAAACAATGTACATGCTTGTATCTGCCTACGACTATAACCTAAGAATTGCAAAGATTTGACAATGAGTTTACGGAGCAAAACGCAATCTTCACATTTACATTTTCGCCAATTATCACAACTAATACCAACAACACTTATAACTACTTCTTCTACTTCTTGATATATTCTTTGAATTTCATTCATGAACAAAAAACCCTTTTGAATTGTTACTGTTACGTCCAATTCAAAAGGGCTTGTGCGGTGAGGGTGTGTATTAGTTTTTTTTTGTTCCTCGCCGCACTTTTATTTTCATGAAACCAAATCACTCAAAATACATATCCGCTTCCTCTTTTCGTCTTTTTGTCAATCCTGCTAACTTGGTTTTGCCAGCATAAACCCATCTCATAAATTCATTGCGTATGCTGAGGTCATTAGGATTTATTTTTATTTTGCGACATAGAGTTGAGGTTTGAAATGCTTGCAAGCCAACATTGTAAGCAAATGAAACCAGAGCATCTATCTTATTATCCGGTAATTCACCTACTATTCTCCTAACTCCTAATTCAAATTTAGTTAGGTCATTGTCAAGCAATCTATTTGCTTCCTCTTGTGTTATATTTTGTCCAGCATATACCCCTTCCGTGTGTCCATAACCAATAGTCCACACTCCTGCAGGACATTTATATGCTTGCAATTTGCAGCCCTCATGTTTTTTTATCAGTTCTATTCCTCTTTTTGTCATTGTTCGTTTTTTTTGTGTAAAGAAAATCTGTTAATTCGCTCCAGACAATCTTTGCGAAAACAACAATCCTCAGAATAACGTTTTTCCATTTCGTCGAATTTTTTTGAATATCGTAATTCCATTTCGTCAAAGCGTGTTTCTGTTTTATCCAAGCGACTTGCAAGCCAATCAATTTCTTGACGCATTGCCGACCTCATCGGGAATAACCACTCGAATATTCTGGTGAATTTATGTATTAAATTAGTCATAACCTATCCCTCCGTATAAAATGTCGTCGTAACAACTCCGACATCCCCCTTATAACTCATCTCAATTCTCGTCTTCACCTCGCCGCTTGGAATTGCCACATTATAAGCGAACCGCACCTTGCCTACCCCCTCGGGGAAGCAAGACCTCAAGTTCTCCTTCATAATCTCCCACGCTGATTTCGTGTCGCTTATGTTCACGAATTCCAAATTCAGCGTCGTCTTCTCGCCGTTCCAAGTCGCAGACATCTTTGTTCCGAAGCCCTTATCACGAATGTCCGTAATGAACACCATCTTGGATACATCGCTGTCGAATGCGTAATTGAGCGTTCCAGGTGAGAACCAATCAGTCAGATTGCCGGACGTTACCCCTCCGCTCGCACTGCATTGGCAGAACCTACCGTATTCAGCCCATACACCGTTGCGGTATATCTGTAAGGCATTATTGCTCAATCTGACCTGATAATAACTACCACCCAACTCCATATAGCAAGGCAGCGTGTACGTGCTGTTTCCGCCCAGCATGATACTCAACGAGTTAATCGTCAGCGAGCCGAGCATTGACCTCAATTCGTTCATGGTAATCGCCGCAGGCGTGCCTGCCCCTCCGTTCTTATTGCCAAGAAGAGTTTTCCCTGCTATCTGCTCCAAGTCGAAGTTCACCGCCTGCCCATCGGAGAGGTTAGCGCTGTTCAGCTCAATTCCATAGCCCGCTATTAGCTTCAATATCTTAGTAGTCAAACCATCGTACTGTATATTAGAACCGAGCAATGCACCCTCTTGGTCGAGTACCTGTATCGTCAGAGCCTGCGGATTCGGTAACTTCTGTGGCACGACTGCACCGAACTTCACCGTCATCG
>ERZ1026868.1220-NODE-1220-length-13638-cov-3.895016_pt1 | contig 13638 bp, 10 predicted proteins | sample MGYA00380164_ERZ1026868 | MGnify/ENA primary metagenome ERZ1026868 (study PRJEB33269, sample SAMEA4719800) | human gut metagenome | biome: human-associated habitat; feature: organic feature; material: feces | place: Cameroon | collected 2013-10 ... | reverse complement strand
GAGAAGCTCAAGGCCGTGATGGACCAATACGGGCTGCGCGCTTTCGACGCCATGGCGCCCGGGGACCTGGCCAGCCCCTCCGCCGGAGGCGCCTCCGTCGTCGCGGCTGCGTTCTCGCAGCTCGGCGTGCCCTACGTATGGGGCGGCACCATGCCGGGCGTGGGCCTCGACTGCTCGGGCCTCACGCAATGGTGCTATCGCCAGGCAGGGATATCGATACCCCGCAATTCCGAGGACCAGGCGGCCGCGGGAACAAAGGTCCCGCTTTCGATGGCGGAGCCCGGCGACGTGCTCTGGCGGCCCGGGCACGTGGCCATCTACATAGGAGACGACTCCTACATCCACGAGCCCCAGACGGGCGACGTGTGCAAGGTGTCGCAGGGAATCAGCTACTTCACCTGCGCAGTCAGGTTCAAATAAGGAGGATGGAGACATGAACGGAAAAACAAAGATCGTGGCCGCCGTGGCGGCGGGCGCCGTAGCCTTGACGATCGGGGCAGGCGCCGCCCGCTGCTCGATGGACGCGCCCGATGCCCAAAACGGGCAGCAGGCGCCGCAAGAGCAGGCGTCGGGAAAGCAAGACGACGCGAAGGCGAGCCAATCTTCGCAGCAGGCGCCCGATGAGCGGCTGCCAAGCGAAAGCGAGTTCTCGTCGCTGGGGAACACCTCATGGACGAGCCGCGACGGGGCCTCGAAGCTCTCGATCACCAAGGACGCGCTCATCGAGCGCACAGCCGACTCCGCAAGCGTGATCTACTACACGGTGAGCGACGAGAAGACCGATGCTGCGGGCCTGAGCGTGACCCTGAGCGCCTCCGAAGATATCTCCGTGCCGGGCGCTGATACGGTCGTGCGCATCGAGAACGAGGGCGCATCGACGACGCTGACGTGCGATTTGCTCAAAGCTACCTATGTTCAGGACGGGAAGACGCAAACCGCGCTGTCGATAGCTGGCGACGTGCAGGATCTCTGCGCGCTCACCGGCAAGAACGAAGCCGACTTCGAGTCGGTCCTCGAATCCTTCGCGAAGGAGCATTCGCCTTACGCAACGTCGGCTGCGTGGGACAAAGAGGTCTGGATCGACTACGGCGCGCACAGCACTTTGACCACGTTCACGCTCGACGACGCCGCTTCGACCATCGTGACGGTGAGCGTGTCCCAAGACGGGGCCATGGAGGCGGTGTAGCTATGGGCGCGCACGTCGAAAGGAAGGCCATCCGAAAAGCGGCCATCTTCGCCGCGCTCTCGTTCGCGGTCTGCTGCGCGGTGTTCGTGCCGACGCAGCCCGCATGGGCGGGCATCGCCGAGGACGTCAACGGCTGGCTGTGCGACATGCTGCGGGGCGTGTGCAACTGGGTGTTCGCGGCGCAAGTGGACGTCTTGAAGTCCATCGGCTACGACGGGATCCTCGGCGCCGGCTTCCGGAACATGCTCGACACGTCCGGCGACGTATCGGTGTACGACGTGGTGCGCGGCATATGGTCGGTAGCCGTGCTGCCGATCGGCTGCGGAGTGCTCTCCCTCGTGTTCACCATCAAGCTCATCCAGATATCCCAGCGCATGGACGGCAGCGCCAACATGCCCGGCGTCAAGGAGGTGGTTTTCCTCCTCGTCTTCTTCGCGGTATTCCTCTTCCTCATACAGAACAGCTTCGACCTCATGACAGCGCTTTACGAGGTGGTCGGGCTCGCGATACGCAGGGCGGCGGACCTCTTCGGCACCGGCAGCCCGATGGACCTTGCGAAGGTCTCGATCGTGACCACCGACGATGACGTCGCCGCCCTTGTGGCGATGCTCGTGGTCTCCCTTATTAGCTGGCTCGTGGTACTCGTCGCCTACATAGTGAGCCTCGTCGTCTGCTGGGCGCGTGCGATACAGCTCTACGTGCTGGCGATGCTCGCGCCGATTCCTCTCTCGCTCATGGCGCTCGACGAGACGCGCCAGGTGGGCGTCGGATACATCAAGAACTTCGTCTCGGTGTGCCTTGCGGGCCTGGTGATACTCGTGCTGCTCATAGCGTTCCCGCTCGTCTTGGGCGGCCTGGTGGCGGCAAACCCCGGAACCGAGACGCCAATCGACGGGATAGCCAACGGGCTTACCTACGCGCTGCAGTACCTGGCCATGTGCGTCCTGCTGGTGCTCTCGCTCGCGAAGAGCGGCTCGTGGGCAAGGGATGCCATGAGCGGCTTCTAGCGAAACCGGGCAGACCGAAAGGAGGTGGTCGCGATGGGATGACCAGCGCCGGGCGGCCGCGGCGCTAAAAGCGGCCGCGCAATGCAAGGCCCTTCCACACCCTGCCTTGCGCCCAAATCCAAGAACATGCAAAGGAGACAGCAATGAGCGAAGACAAGAAGAACGTCTACATCACGCTCCACAAAGACTTCGTGCGCACCGACATCGAGTACGCCGACCGCGCCACGGGCGAGACGAGGACGTTCAACTCGGTGACGCTGCCCAAAGGGACCGTCATCGACGGAACCGACGTGGGCTACTACCAGTTCAGCCCGCTTTTCGTGAACCCCTCGCGCTTCAAGGGGGAAGACTACCGGGACATCCCGCTGCTCGCGAACCGCGAGGTGCGCCTCTCGAAGACCCTGCTCGACGACCAGGGGAAACCCGTGGCGGGCGAAGACGGCAAGCCCGTGCGGAACGTCGTCTACGCGATGCCGGCGCAGATCAAGGGCGCCCTCGACGAGGCGCGAAGCCGCTACCTGCAGGCGCAGGCCAAGACGCGCGACGAGCGCACCCTGGCGCAGCGCGCGAGCGACGCCCGAAGCGGCGCATCGGCGCTCGCCAACGAGCATGCCCCTTTCGACTCCCGTGACCGCTAGGAGGTGCATCATGGATGAAAGCAAGGAAACAGCCCGGGGCGCGAGCCCCGAAGAAGTGCACAGGAAGCTCGTGCACTGCCTGCTCGCCCTGCTGCTCGCAGCGTCGAGCGTTGCTGGCGCGCTATCATCGCTCGGCGCGAAGGAGGCGCACGCGGCGGAAACCGCTTATCTGAGCGTGGGCGGCAACATCCCCTACGCGGGGTTCTTCACCACGTGGATGTGGGCAGACGGCCAGATGGCCTACTGCGCCCAGCCCTCCAAGGCGACGCCTTCCGAGGGCGGCTACGAGAAGGCGCCTTTGAGCACTCTGTCCGGCCGCGACGCCGAAGCCGCCGCCGACCTGTGGTTCGGATGGGGCGGTCCGGGCTTCGACTACTCCATGTGGCCCGGAACCTGGTACGACGGCACGCCGATGAACGACGCGCGCTATGCCGCGCTCACCCACATCATCCTGTCCGACACGTACAGCTCGAGCGGCAACCAGGCCATGCATGGGTGCACCCAGGCGTTTCGCTCGTGGTGCCAGCAGAACGTGCTCGGCTTCGACGACAACGGCTCGGTGATCAACGGCGACGCCACGGGACGCCTCATGTACTCGCGCATGGGCGAGGTCAAGCAGTCCTTCAAGGCGTTCCAGCTCTACACGGGAAGCTTCTCGCAGATGATCGTCTCGTTCAGCTACACGCCCTACGGCAGCGTCGAGCTTGAGAAGCAGTCGGGCAACGATTCGATGAGTGCCGGCAACGACGCGTACTCCCTTGCGGCCGAGTACACGCTCTACTCGGACGAGGCCTGCACGCAGGCGGTGTCAGTGATGGCTCTTGACGACTCCGGCCGCGGCAGGATCGACGAGGTGGAGCCCGGCGACTACTGGCTCAAGGAGTCTAAGGCCGCACCCGGGTTCGCCATCGACGAGGCCGCCTACGCGGTGACGGTCGAACCCGACAAGGCCGTCACCGTTGCGGCCGGGCATGTTGAGGACACGCCGCAGTCGAACGCCGTCGACGTCGTCGTGGCCAAGGCAGACGCCACCACTGAAGAGGCCCAGCCCCAGGGCGACTCCGTACTTGCCGGCGCCGAGTTCACCGTCGAGTACTACAAGGGAATCTACTCCTCGGTCAAAGAGGCCCGCGCATCGGGCTCGCCCGAGCGCACGTGGGTCCTTGCGACCGACGATGAGGGCAAGGCCCACCTGAGCAGCGATTCGAAGGTGCGCGGCGATGCGTTCTACTACGCGTCCGACGGGACGACGCCGGTCATCCCGCTCGGCACCGTCCTCGTGACCGAGACGAAGGCGCCTTGCGGCTACAACCTCGACGACGGCCGAGGCAACGCGCCCAAAACGCATCTCGCGAAGGTGGAGTCGGACAACGACCGCATCGAAGCCGTCTCGACCTACAACTCGCCTGTGACGAAGGATACCGTGAAGCGCGGCGACTACCGCCTCGTCAAGGAGGTGCCGGTATCGATCTACTCCGAGGGCGCAGGCGACATGCCGCAGGACGTCAAGCGGGTGCTCGTCCCCGGCGTCGAGTTCCAGCTGATCAACGACTCGGCGAATCCGATCGCATCCCCCGAGACCGGCGAGGAGGTTGCGCCCAGCGGCGTCGTGTGCACCATAACGACCGACGGGAACGGGCTCGCCACGACCAAAGACGACAATGCCGGGGTTAACGGCTGGGCGAAGCCCGAGGGCTGGAGCGCGGCGCTCGCGTACGGCACCTATTCCGTGCACGAGGTCATCCCCGCCGATGTCGCCGCGAAGTTCAAGGCGGAATACGGCAAGACCCTTCTTCCCGTCGAGGACTTCAAGATCACGATTTCCGACGAAGGACAGTACGATCCGCCGGTTCTGGTGAGCAACAAGATCCCGCAAACGCCGCTCAAGGTGGTCAAGACCGACGCCGAAACCGGCAACCGGATTCCTCTTGCGGCGAGCTTCGAGCTGTATGACGCCGACGGCGATCTCGTCACCTATACCCTCCACTACCCGGACGAGGAGGTCATGAGCACGTGGACCACCAACGAGCGCGGCGAGCTCACCTTGCCGATGGTTTTGGGGGAGGGGCATTACTTTCTGAAGGAGGTCGCAGCGCCCGAGGGCTACGTCCTCGATTCCGAGCCGGCAGCCTTCACGGTTTCCGCCGACTACCGCGGATGGGACGACCCGATCGTCCTGACCTTCGAGGACGCGCCCCAGAAAGGCACCGTAACCGTTTCGAAGACCGACTCCGAGACGGGGTCGCTTGTCGACGGTTCCACCTACATCGTGAAGGCCGAAGGCGACGTCTCCACCCCCGACGGGACCTTGCGCTATGCAGACGGGCAGATCGTGGCGACGCTCACCACCGACGCTGACGGACGCGCGACCAGCGAGCCGCTCTACCAGGGGACATACACCGTATACGAGGCGAAGGCCAAAGACGGCTACGCCCTCGACGTTGCCGAGAAAAGCGTTGCCCTGACCTACCAGGGACAAGAGGTCTCGGTGTTCGACGAGCAGATCGACGTGACCGATGCCCCGACCGAGCTGCAGATCGTCAAAGTGAGCTCAATAGACAGCGAGACCCCGATCGAGGGCGCGACCTTCCGGATCTGGAGCGACGCGGGCGATTTCGACGAGACCCTGACAACCGACGCAAGCGGCATCATTGCGCTCAAGTACCTGAGGCACGGCAGCTACCACATGCAGGAAGCCGCCGCGGCGGACGGCTACGTCGTCGACGACGTCGACGACGAGGGCAAGGCCCGCATCCATGACTTCCAGGTGAACGACCAGGGCATGGTTGCCATTGCCGACGAGCCCATGCGGGCCAAGCTCGCCATCGTGGTCGAGAACATGCCCAAGACCATGGGCACCACCGCGACCGACGGTGACAGCGGCACCCATGAAGGCCAGGCGCGCAGCGACATGTCGATCGTCGACTGCGTCGCCTACACGGGATGCATCCCCGGCGAAACCTACAAAGTAACCGGCAAGCTCATGGACAAATCCACCGGCCAGCCCGTGCTCGATGCAGAGGGCAACGGGATCAAGGCCGAGAAGGAGTTCGCGGCGGAGGGCTTCGAGGGGTCGATTGACATCGAGTTCAACTTCGACGGCTCCGGCCTTGCGGGCGCCTCGCTCGTTGCGTTCGAGTCGATGCTCGATGCCGAAGGCAACATCTACATGAGCCACGAGGACCTCGGCGACGAGGGCCAGACCGTCAACGTCGTCGACATCGCCACCAAGGCCCACGATGCCGAAACCGGCACCAATCAGGGCACCGTGGGCGAAGCCGCGACGCTCGTGGACGAAGTGAGCTTCGAGGGGCTGACCCCCGGCAACCGCTACAAGCTGTTCACCATGCTCGTGGACAAGGCGACTGGCGAGCCTGTTGAGGATGCCTCCGGCAACCCGATGGTGATCGAAACGGATTTCGTGCCCGATGCGCCCGACGGTACCGTGGAGGCCGTATTCGAGCTCGACACCGTCGACCTAGCCGGCAAGTCCCTCGTGTTCTTCGAGAAGCTCGCCGACGACGGCGACAACGTCATCGCGAAGCACGAGGACATCGAAGACGAGGGCCAGACCATCGAGCTTCCGGAGCCTGATGCTCCCCAAAACCCCGTAGGCAAGGGATACCCCAAGACGGGCGACGATGCTGCCAAGGCGGCTGTTGCGGCAAGCGCGGCGGTGATCGTGGGCTGCGGTGCGGCCGGGGCGGCCTATGCTGCGGCGAAGCGTCGCAAGAAGGCCGGCGAAGAGGTCGAGAAACCGACCGCCGAACCTGTCGAGTAGTAACAACAAATCGCTGCAAGTTCAGGCGGGCTTCGATTGAGGCCCGCCTTCTTTATTGAAAAGAGAGTAAATGAAGAAGCTGAAGAAGATCGCCGAAGGCCTTGGCCTGGTGCTTGCCGCACTCATCGTCGCCGCGCTATGCACCTGGATCGCCGCAGACAACAGCGACAAGGTCGAGATCGCACAGTCGCTCGAAGGTGCAGTATCGGAGGAAGGCGAGCATGAGGATCCCCGGGGAATCGACTGGGACAGCTTGTCCCAGGAAATCGTCGCGTGGGTGGAAGTGCCCAACACGAGCATAAGCCAGCCGGTAGCCAAGGCCGACAAGCAGAACCCGAACGCTTATCTCTACCTGGATGCGCTCGGCCAAGGCGGCTACGGCACCCCATACATCGACGCCGACTGCACGGAAGGCTCGCTCCTCGTCCCGATCTACGGGCACAACATGTCCGACGGCAGCGTGTTCGCGGATTTCGCGAAGTACAGCGATGAAGTTTACGCGCGAAGCCATTCGCGCATCTTCCTGCATACCCGCGATGGCGGCACGTATGAGCTATCGGTCATTGCCGTGGACGTCGTGGACGCCAGCGCTGAGACCGTGTGTCCAAGCTTCGACGATTCAGGGGCGATTGCGGAGTGGATTGGCAAAAGCGACCTCGTCCTGTTGGAATACGATGGGTCGAGCAAAGTGTTCGCTTTCGCGACCTGCTCGTACCAGACCGTCAATTCACGAACCGTCGTGTATGCGGCAACCATAAACGAATGACGCGCTCATCCGCGGACGTTCGCACTTGAGCTCGCCTGTTGCCACACTCAACGACATTGGGCGTTATAATGCTGCAAACGCATTTGTATTGCATTTCGAGCGATAGGGGCACAAATGTCTGACGGTTACAAGGAGCTCATCAAGAGCAACCCCGACGAGACAGAGATCAGAAGTTTCCTGGTAGAGGGAAATCAGGTCTCCGTAACCCTGCGCATCCCCGACACCTTGCGTGACGCCGCGAAAGAAGAGGCAGCACTCCGCGGCATGAGCTTTTCTGCGTTCGTGCGCACTTGTATGATCGAAGAGCTCGCGAAGAAGGGGCAATAGTCCGTGGTCGAACCGATGCATGAAATATCGCTTGAAGGCTTCATAGAGTCTTTTGACCGTCGATACCCAACTTTCATTCTCAAGACGTTGCTGTGCGACCGCACGACGGGACGCAACATCATATGGGCCGACAACGAATACGAGGCCCTGGGTGAAGGCTATATGGGTGACGAAGAAATTACCGTTGAGAAGATCGCGGGCATGAACTCTGGCGTAATCAAGCCACGCATTGCCAAGGAGCAGGAGAAACAATCCCAACGTACCAAGAGCCGCGCCGAGGTGTTCACTCCATCGTGGCTGTGCAACCAAATGAATAACGACTTAGATGAGGCGTGGTTCGGTCGACGTGACGCCTTTAACGTCGAGATTGTTGCTGATGACAGCACAAAAACATGGACGGCCGCTAATGGGCCGATTGAATTTCCCAAGTCAAAGGGGCGCGGTTGGCATGCTTATGTGGAGGCGCCGCGGCTTGAGATCACCTGCGGTGAGGCGCCGTTCGTGTGCTCACGTTACGATACTGTGACGGGCGATGAGCTGCCCGTGCACGAGCGCGTGGGCTTCCTGGACCGCAAACTGCGTGTCGTGACCGAGAGAACCAAGACTCGCAAGGAATGGGTACGTCAAGCCCTCGACGCGCTGCGCGCGACTTACGGCTTCGAATATCAGGGCGACAACCTGCTCATCGCTCGCATCAATGTGCTTGAGACGTTCGTCGAGCATCTCCGCAATCGCTGGGGGTCGGGCCCCCAACAGGACGAGCTCGAGCAGGCGGCATGGATCGTTTCCTGGAACTTCTGGCAGATGAACGGCTTCACAGACGCCGTGCCCACCAACAAGATGGGCGCCGAGGTGGAGTCGACCCTGGGGACGTTCGAGGAGCCCGAGCCGGAGCCGATGCAACCGTCGCTTTTCGACCTGTTCGATGACGTATTCCCCGACGAGACAACCGAAGAGACCAAAGAAGAGGAGCCAAGGGAAACGGTTCCCCTCTGCGTGATATACGACTGGCAGAACGGCGAGCCCTTCGAGTTCGCCGCATTGAAAGGTGAGGCAGCAATTATGGGAAAGAAGTTCTATGCGGTAATCGGTAATCCCCATATCAGCTTTCAGTGGCGGAACAAGATTCTGGCAATAAGACCTATGCACCGCCCATCTATCACGAGTTTATGGACTCGGCGTTCAAGGTTTCCGACAAGGTGGAGCTTGTCACTCCCGCTAGATTCCTATTTGACGCCGGCTCAACCCCAAAGGCCTGGAACAGGAAGATGCTTAACGACCCCCATTTCAAAGTGATGAGCTATAAAGCGGATGCGTCCAGCGCCTTTCCGAATACCGACATCAAGGGCGGTGTTGCCGTTACCTATCGAGATGCTGATCGGGATTTCGGTGCGATAGAAGTGTTCACACATTTCGATGAGCTTCGTACCATCAAAGAGAAGGTTGTAAAACATGGCATCCAACCCCTCGGCGATATCATCTTCGCGGCCGATAGCTACCACTTCACTGAAGCCATGCACGAAGACCATCCCGAGATTCGTTATGTTGACGACGACCATGGTCTGTTGAGCAAGAACCACGACTATGACCTTAAGACAAACGTTCTCGACAACCTTAACAATGTAGTTTTCTTTGACGAGATGCCTGGCGACGGAGATAGTTGCATCAGAATCTTTGGCAGAGGTCGCGCCGGAAGAGCTTACAAGTTCATTTCCGCCAGATATATCGCTCCGCATCCGAACCTCGACAAATGGAAAGTACTTGTTCCTGCCGCCAACGGATCGGGCGCGCTTGGAGAAGTGCTTTCTACGCCCTTAATAGGGCGGCCCTTAATAGGGCATACGCAGTCCTTCATAAGCATTGGCAGTTTCAATTCCGAAGCGGAAGCTACGGCTCTCCTCAAATACATAAAATCGAAGTTCGCTCGGACCATGCTCGGAATTCTGAAGATTACGCAGCACAATCCCGCACCAAAATGGAAGTATGTCCCCCTACAGGACTTTACTTCTGACTCCGACATCGATTGGTCGCAGTCTGTTGCTGACATCGACCGTCAGCTCTATGCGAAGTACGGCCTCGACGACGAGGAGATTCAGTTCATCGAATCCCATGTGAAGGAGATGGACTAGCAATGGCGAGCATCGACATCTCCCAGATCATCGAGACCACCGCTCCCGCGGTGCCGCAGATCTATGCCTACACCACGCCCGAGATCGTCCGCCACAACGGCTGGACCAAGATCGGCTACACCGAGCAGGACGTGCGCGAGCGAATCAAACAGCAAACGCACACCGCCGACGTGCAGTGGCATCTGGAGTGGAGCGGCAACGCCACGTGGGAGCACCGTGCGGGCACGTTCCATGACACCGACTTCCACGCCTACCTCGAGAAGCAGGGCGTCGAGCGCGAACCCAAGAAGGAATGGTTCAAGATTAGCGGCGAGGAGTCTCACCAGCAGTTCTACCGGTTCCGCGACACCGACGGCGTGCTGGACGCACCCGGCGCTGCCTCCTACACCCTGCGCGCCGAGCAGCAGCGCGCAGTGGAGCAGACGGGAGCCTTCGCCCGCGCCCATTGGGACGAGGGCGGCGCGCACGGCGGCGAGTTCCTGTGGAACGCCAAGCCGCGCTTCGGCAAGACGCTCACCGCATACGACCTGTGCCGCAGTATCGGCGCGCAGAAGGTGCTCATCGTCACCAACCGCCCTGCCATCGCCAACTCCTGGTACGACGACTACGTGAAGTTCGTGGGCTTGGAGGGCGGCTACCGCTTCATCAGCGGCGTGGACGCTCTGACCGGCAAGCCCTACTGCCTCAGCCGCGAGGAGTACCTGCGCGCCATCCGCAACGACCCGGAAGGCCCCAAGGGGTTCATCGAGTTCGTGAGCCTTCAGGACCTCAAGGGCTCCATCCGCTTCGGCGGCGTGTACCAGAAGCTCGACGAGGTGGCCGACCTCACCTGGGACGTGCTCATCATCGACGAGGCACACGAGGGCGTGGACACCTTCAAGACCGACGTGGCATTCGACCACATCAAGCGCCGCTTCACGCTGCACCTCTCTGGCACGCCCTTCAAGGCCATCGCAAACGAGAAGTTCGCCGACGACGCCATCTACAACTGGACCTATGCCGACGAGCAGCAGGCCAAGCGTGACTGGCCTGCCGACTCTGAGCAGCCGAACCCCTACGCCAACCTCCCCAAGCTCAACCTGCTCACCTACCAGATGAGCGACATCGTCGAGCAGGAGGCCCGCGGCGGCATGGAGATTGATGGCGAGCAGACCGAGTTCGCCTTCGACCTCAACGAGTTCTTCTCGACCAAGCACAACGGCGGCTTCGTGCACGACGCCGACGTGGATAAGTTCCTCGACGCGCTCACCACGCAGGAGAAGTTCCCGTTCTCGACACCCGGGCTGCGCGACGAGCTGCGTCACACGTTCTGGATGCTCAACCGCGTCGACTCCGCCCGCGCCCTCGCCAAGAAGCTGCAGGCGCACCCCGTCTTCAAGGATTACGAGGTGGTACTCGCTGCTGGCGACGGCAAGATCGACGCCGATGACGAGAACGAGAAATCGCTCGACAAGGTACGCCGCGCGATCAAGGACCACGACAGGACCATCACCCTTTCGGTCGGCCAGCTGACCACGGGCGTGACCGTGCCGGAGTGGACCGCCGTGCTCATGCTCTCGAACATGGCGAGCCCCGCACTGTACATGCAGGCGGCCTTCCGCAGCCAGAACCCGTGCCTGTTCGACCTGGGCGGCGGCAACTACGCGCGCAAGGAGAACGCCTACGTCTTCGACTTCGACCCGGCGCGCACGCTTACTATCTTTGAGCAGTTCGCCAACGACCTGTACGGCGAGACCGCGCGCGGCGGCGGCGATGTCGAAACGCGCGAGCGCCATATCCGTCAGTTGCTGAACTTCTTCCCCGTCTACGGCGAGGACGAAGAGGGGCAGATGGTCGAGCTCGACGCCGAGCAGGTGCTCAGCGTGCCGAGGCGCATCCATGCCCGCGAGGTGGTCAGGCGCGGCTTTATGAGCAACTTCCTGTTCCAGAACATCGCGAGCGTCTTCCGCGCGCCGGCAGAGGTCGTGGAGATCATCCAGCGCTTCGATCCCTACGAGCAGGGCAAGGCACAGAACGCCGAGAAGAACAAGGTCGAGATCGATGAGGGCACGGCCGACGAGCTCTCCATCAACGACGAGGGCGAGGTGGAGATTCCCGACGAGTAGGTCGTAGGCAAGGCTGCGGACATCTTCGGGCCGAAGGTCTACGGCGACATCGCCGTCGAATTCTCAGGCCACATGGACGACATCGCGAAAGCCCACGAGGCCGATGACGACGATCGGGTGATGCTCGACAACCTCAAGGAGGCCTTCAAGCAGAGCGTGACCGCGCCTCTGGTACAGGCCGCCAAGGAGAGCTACGGCAGCGAGCTCAAGCCGCGCCAGCAGCAGCAGATCGAGCGCAAGGTCCAGGCGGACGCCGACATCCAACTCAACCGCCAGGTCGGCGACTACCAGATTCAGGCGCGCCGCATCGAGCAGTCGCGCAAGGACGAGCTCAAGGCGGCGACAAGCGAGACCGAGCGCGCCGAGGTGAACAAGCGCCATGACGAGCAGAAAGCGGAGGCGTTCCAGACGCTCGCCCAGAAGCTCGAGGACTCCCGCGAGGAGCTCGTGCAACGCGCCGGCGAGACCGTGGTGCGCGAGGTGGAGACGGCGAAGAAAGAGGACGAGAAGCAGGGCATCGAGGACAAGGTGCGCGCTCATCTGCGCGGCTTCTCGCGTACCATCCCGTCGTTCCTCATGGCCTACGGCGAAGAGGGCACGACGCTCGCGAACTTCGACACCGTGATCCCCGCTGACGTCTTCCAGGACGTCACGAGCATCACCGTTGATGAGTTCCGCTTTTTGCGTGATGGCGGCGACTACACCGATGGCGAGACCGGCGAGGTAAAGCGCTTCGTTGGGCACCTCTTCGACGAGGTCGTATTCAACGACTCCGTGAGCGAGTTCATCAAGCTGCGCGAACGCCTGGCCAATTACTTCGACGAGTCCCAGACAGAGGACATCTTCGACTACGTGCCGCCCCAGAAGACCAATCAGATCTTCACGCCGCGCAACGTCGTGGTTCAGATGGTGGACCTCTTCGAGAAGGAGAACCCGGGCTGCTTCGATGACCCGAGCCACACCTTCGCCGACCTGTATATGAAGTCTGGCCTCTACATCACCGAGATCATCAAGCGCCTGTACCGAAGCGAGGGCATGAAGGCCGCCTTCCCGGACGACCGCGAGCGTTTGGACCACATCCTGGAGCATCAGGTGTTCGGCATCGCGCCCACCAAGATTATCTACGAGATTGCCACCCACTTCATCCTGGGTTTCCACGACGAGGTCGGCCAAGGATGTGACTCTAACTTCGAGCTCGCGGACGCCGCGGAGCTCGCCAAGGAGGGCACGCTGGAGGCATACGTCGAGCGCGTCTTCGGGCCCAAGCTGGGCGAGGCGTAGCGCGTGGCGGAAGTAGTCGACAGCAAACAGGATGGGCGTGCAGAGGCTGCGCGAGCGGCGGTGAGTGCGGCACGGCGTGAGGATACCGAACTTTGCGCCCGTCTAGTCTTTCGCGTCTCGCGCAATGAGCTAAGGCGCGTGGGGATCACCACGCCCATCGCTCTCTACGATGAGCTGAAGCAGGTCTTCTGGAACGCAGACGAGGGCGTCACCCTGGGCGACCACCTCTCTGTCGGGTTCGGCAAGGTCGACCGCCGCCGTCAGGTGCGCGCCTTCGCCGAGCGCCATGCGGACGAGCCCAGAAACGTCGCCGCGAAAGCCTACGAGCGCGAATACGGCTTCAGCGCAGGCATCGCCGCGATATGGCTCGACCTGTTCGCCGAGCCCGCGGACGTGAGCTTCTCGGAGTGGCTTGGCG
>ERZ1026868.1218-NODE-1218-length-13662-cov-4.955464_pt1 | contig 13662 bp, 9 predicted proteins | sample MGYA00380164_ERZ1026868 | MGnify/ENA primary metagenome ERZ1026868 (study PRJEB33269, sample SAMEA4719800) | human gut metagenome | biome: human-associated habitat; feature: organic feature; material: feces | place: Cameroon | collected 2013-10 ... | reverse complement strand
CCTTTATATATTTTATGTTGAATTATTTTACTGATTATTCTTTCCCCATCCACTTGGCGATTCGCTGCATCGCCTCGCGGCAGTCATCGTGCTCGCCAAAGGCAGTGAGACGGATGTAACCTTCGCCCGAAGGACCGAATCCTACGCCCGGGGTGCACACCACGCTGGCTCCATAGAGCATCTCTTCGAAGAACTTCCAGCTGGGGGTGTTGCCAGGGGTCTTCACCCAGAGATAAGGTGCATTCTCGCCGCCGTAGACGCGGAAACCGAGGCGCTGAAGCTCTGCCCGCATGTAGTGGGCGTTCTCCATATAGTAGGCGATGGTGGCCTTCACCTGCTCCTTGCCCTCGGGGGTGTAGATGGCTTCGGCTGCGCGCTGACTGATGTAGCTGGTACCATTGAACTTGGTGCACTGGCGACGGTCCCAGATGGGGTTGAGTGCTACTTCCTCACCACTCAGCGTCTTGGCCTTCAGTTCTTTGGGCACGATGGTGTAACCGCATCTCACACCCGTGAAGCCTGCCGTCTTGGAATAGCTGTGGAACTCTATCGCCACCTTGCGGGCGCCTCTGATCTCGTAGATGGAGTGTGGTATCTCGGGATCGGTGATGTAGGCCTCGTAGGCTGCGTCGTAGAGGATGATGCTCTCGTTCTTGATGGCATAGTTCACCCACTTGCGAAGCTCGTCCTTGGTGATGACGGTGCCGGTGGGATTGTTGGGATAACAGAGGTAGATCATGTCTACACGGTGGTCGGGAATCTGGGGTGTGAAGTCGTTGCCTTCATTGCAGGGCATGTACACCACATTGCTCCAGTGTCCGTTCTCGAAGACGCCCGCGCGTCCTATCATCACATTGCTGTCGATGTAGACAGGATAAATGGGGTCGGTGACGCCGATGTTGTTGTCCCATCTCAATATCTCCTGTATGTTGCCGGTGTCGCTCTTGGCTCCGTCGTTGACAAACACCTCGTTGACATCGAGATGGATGCCGCGTGGCAGGAAGTCGTTCTTGATAATCGCCTCGCGCAGGAAGTCGTAGCCTCGCTCAGGACCGTAGCCTCGGAAGGAAGCCTGCACTGCCATCTCTTCCACTGCTTTGTGCATGGCCTGGATAACGGCCGGACAGAGAGGCTGGGTCACGTCGCCAATGCCCAAACTGATGACTCGCTGCTTGGGGTGCGCTATCTTGTAGGCGTTCACCTTCTTGGCGATGTCGGCAAAGAGATAATTGCCGGGAAGCTTCAGGAAATGTTCGTTTACTAATGCCATATTCTTATTCTCCTTTTATTATGTATATTTAAGTTTGCCGTAATTTTTGTTCTTCACTCTTCATTCTTCATTCCCCGGCAGGGGAATTTCTCCCTCGAAGGCGAAGGCTGCCGGGCCTGTCATGTAGACATGGTCGTCGGCCTCGCTGTATTCGATCTGGAGTGTTCCGCCATCCATCACTATGTTGCTCTTCCGGCTGGCACGTCCTGTGAGGAAGGCTGCCACAGCCGTGGCGCAGGCGCCTGTTCCGCAAGCCATCGTGATGCCGCTGCCCCGTTCCCATACCCGGGTGCGGATGGTGTCGGCATCGGTGAGCTGCGCGAACTCGATGTTGCAGCGCTGGGGAAAAGCCTCGTTGTATTCGAGCAGCCTGCCGTAATGCGCGATGTCGATGGTGTCGATGTCATCGACAAATGTTACGAAGTGAGGATTGCCCATGCAGACATAGGTGCCTTCGAAGATGCGCTCGTCGGCGGCAAGCACCGAAGGGCCTACGAACTGTTCCTGGTTCTGGAGTAATGGCTTCAGCATGTCTACCGTCACCGATTCCACCTCATTGCCATCCTGAATATGCAGTTTCAGTATCTTGACACCCGAAAGGGTTTCCAACAGAATGGTGTCCTTGTGGGTGAGTCCTTTCTCGTAGAGATATTTTCCGATACAACGACTGGCATTGCCGCACATCATGGCTTCGGAGCCGTCGGCATTGAATATGCGCATCGAGTAGTCTGCACGTCTGCCGTCGTGGGGCTTGCCTATGAGAACCAGTCCATCGCTGCCTATTCCTGTATGGTAAGCACTCCAGGCTATGGCGGCTTTCTCGGGATCGGGAATGTCGTAGAGCTGTGTGTCGACGTATATGTAGTCGTTGCCGGCTCCCTGCATCTTGGTAAAATGAACTGTTCTTCTCATATTGCGTTGTTGTTTGCCTTTTTGTTCTACTTCTTGTTATTGTCTGACTTTTTGTTATGTTATCCGCCGTTTCAATAACTTTTTGTTTCTTTTCGTGTGCAAAGATACGACATTTTGTTTTCTTATCCGTATTTTTTTATGCAAAATAAATCTAAAAATATACTCATTCTTACAGTTTGCTATATATGAGCAGTGTTTTAATTACAATTTATCACCATTGAAAGCTCATGTCATGATAGTTTGCTCTTGTTTTCGTGTTTCGTGGTTTCATCTTCGTGCTTTTTCATGGCTTCCTGCTGTCATAATGCAAAACGTCACCTCCTTTATACAGAAAGTAGCACTCCACTCGCGCATACATGATAGAAACTTTCGATTTTTTCAAGTTTTTCCCCACACGCCCTGAAGGGGCAGAAGCTCTTAGCCCAGGGCATCGCCCTGGGTTGTTTTGGGCGGTAACCTGTCGCCCTGTAAGGGCAAAAGCTTTAAAACTCCTGGCAATATATAAAGCTGTTGCCCTTACAGGGCGCATTGCCCATTGCCTTTATACCCAGGGCGATGCCCTGGGCTAAGAGCTTCTGCCCTTTCAGGGCGTGCTGCTTATAAGAGCTTTACCTTTCCAGGGCGTGCTGCTTATAGGAGCTTTACCTTTCCAGGGCGTGCTGCTTCTGGAAGCTTTGGGCCTTCAGCCCGTACTTAAACCACTTGCGAAACTTGAGTCAAAGAATTATCCTTCATGAACCTCGCTCAGCATCTTCTCTATGAGGCGGGGAACACCATAACAGTCTATTTCCGACTCGGGAATCCAGATGTAATCGGGAGGAAGGAGCGGACGACGAGAAACCTCGAGAAGATAGAAGTCGGCAAGGAGAATGCGATGGGTGAGAACATGCTTCACACCCTGCGACAGAAGACGAAGATGAGCATCAGATGCACCGCAGTCCAACTGCTGCAACAACTCGGCAGGCGTGGCAGCACGGGTGCCGTCTGGAAGCGAGGCATTGAAAGGCTCCCACAGCCCCTGCCAGATGTCGCCCTCGCCCCTGCGATGGATGGCGGTAAACGCCTGCGAGGAAGACGACTCCTTACACCTTATATATATATAGGCGAGACGGCGCGTCTTGACCTGAAGCTTGCGCTGCTTGACGGGCAACTCCTCTGTCCTGCCGGTGCGGAAAGCCTCACAACTCTCCATCAGCGGACAATCAGAACAACGGGGCGACTGGGGCGTGCACTGCAGGGCGCCAAAGTCCATGATGCCCTGATTGTAGGCAGAGACTTCGGAAGGAGGCAGGAGCGACTGAGCCAAGGCTGCAAACTCCTTCTTGCCCTGCGTGGAGTTGATGGGGGTGGAGACACCAAAGTGGCGCGACAGCACACGATATACGTTGCCATCCACCACTGCCGCCCTGATGCCGAAAGCAAAGGAAGCAATGGCTGCTGCGGTGTAGTCGCCCACACCCTTCAGCTGTCTGATGCCTTCGAGTGTGGAGGGAAACTGCCCCAATGCCACTATCTGACGGGCGGCGGCATGCAGGTTGCGGGCACGCGAATAGTAGCCCAAGCCCTGCCAGAGCCTCAGCACCTCGTCCTCGCTCGCCGAAGCCAAGGCCTCGACAGTGGGAAAATGGTGCATGAACCGCTCCCAGTATTCCCATCCCTGGGCGATACGCGTCTGCTGCAATATCACCTCGCTCAGCCAGATGGGGTAGGGGTCGGTGGTGTCGCGCCAAGGCAAAGCCCTGCCGTTATCGCGAAACCATGAAAGAATCGCATAAGAAAAAGTTGTATTCGACACCATATCCACTCGATTTTATTTTACTTTCCCCTTACCTTTTTACCCTTTTACTTTTTTACTTTTTTACCTTTTTACTTTTTTACCTTTTTACCTTTTTACCTTTAAAAAAACTCACGGCTGGCACAGCAATGCACACACCCTGTCCTGGAAGTGGCGGGCGTTGACGGCATGCATGATGCCATTGTTGAGAATGACGAAACACAGGTCGTGCCCGTTGGCTGCCGTACAATAGCCGGCAAGGGTGATGATGCCTGTCAGCGTGCCCGTCTTGGCCCGCACGTTGCCGCTTGCCGAAGTGCCACGCATTCGCTTCCTCAGCGTGCCGTCGATGCCGGCAATGGGCAGCGAAGGACGAAGATGAGGATAGATGTTCTCGTTGCGATAAGCATAACGCAGGAGCAGACACTCCTGTTCGGCACTGAGATAATTATAGAGCGAGAGGCCCGAGCCGTCGGCCAACTTGCAGCGCGAGGCATCCAGTCCGAGTTTGCGGATGAGCTGTCGCTCCACGCTGCGCGCACTCTTGGCGCTGGCAGGACGGTTGCCCGTAGAGGCTGCTATCTGATAATACATGCTCTCGGCATAGAGATTGTCGCTCTCCTTCATCATCTTCTGCATGATCTGATCCATGGTGTGGAAACGCGTGCACACCGAGAAGGCGCTCTCAGGGCAGCGCTTCACCTGAGGCGTGTCGGCCTCGAGCACGATGCCAGCATCCTTCAGCCTGTCGACGAAACGATCCATAAACCCATCCTTACGGGCAAAGACCAAAGGCGAGAGCACGGGATTGTCGTCGTCCCAGCACCAGCCCTCGCCCAGGAGGTCGGCATCCTTCATCGAGCGGTCGGCATAGATGCTGCCACGGATGGTATCGACGCCCATGTCCTGCAGACTGCTCACAAAAGCCCGCATGTCATCGTTGTTGAATCGCGGATCCATGCCGCCCACGCAGTACACGTCGCCGTGGAGCATGCCATCCTCTATCTTGCCCGTGTACTTGAGCTGCGTCTTAAACTGATAAGAGCCGCCCAACCTGTCGAGGGCTGTGATGGCTGTGAGCAGCTTCATCGTGCTGGCAGGACGCATGAGCTGACGCTCGCGATGGCGATAGATGCACGAGTCGGCCTGCAGGTCCCACACCATGATGGCAACCTGCGAAGTCTCGAACATATCGTTCTGTAAGAGACGGTCGAGCCCCTGCCTTACATTCTCGGGCCAAGGCAGGCGCAAGTTGCCGGCTGTGATGGAATCGACAGCCAACGAGTCGGCAGCTAAGGAGTCGGCACAGAGTGTGTCTGCCGCCTCGCTGTCGTCCCTGTCCTCTACTACTTCCTCCTCGCCCGCCACCAAGGGCGCAGCGCTCTTCTTCACGTCCTGTGCTCCTACAGGAAGCGAAAGCATCGCCACCATGCAGAGCAACCAAATATATCTGTATTTCATTCTTTTATCTTGTAATGTTCTTTTTATTTTTTTCAGGAGTTAAGGATTCAAGTTTCGCAAGTAAGCCCCACACGCCCTGAAAGGGCAGAAGCTCTTAGCCCAGGGCATCGCCCTGGGTTGTTTGGGGCGGTAACCTGTCGCCCTGTAAGGGCAAAAGCTTTAAAACTCCAGGCAATATATAAAGCTGTTGCCCTTACAGGGCGCATTGCTGATTGCCATTATACCCAGGGCGATGCCCTGGGCTAGGAGCTTTTGGGCCTTCAGCCCGTACTTGAACCACATGCGAAACTTCAGTTACTTGATATAAAATTCTTCCGTTAACCGGGAATACCATTCCGAACGACTGCCATCCGGCAACTGGAGCACTTCTGTAGACTCCTCAAAGTTGCCCATACGGCTACGGGAGAAGGTAAGAAGAAGCCGTTTGGGAGCCTTGCGCTCCACAGTCTTCACCATACATTTGCGAACAAGCGTAAAGCCCTTATAATAAGCCTCTTCCTCCACCCTGCCAAACACTTCTGTGGGTACAACAATCGACAGGAAACCATGTTCCGTAAGCAGACGTCTGGCTCCGGCAAAGAGGTCGGCAAAAGGCAGTGTGTCTGTATGCCGGGCAAGCGAGCGCTTGACATCAGGATTCTTCAGACTGTCGACAAAGAAAGGCGGATTGCTGACGATGGCATCGTAAGGCTGGGAAGACAGAAAATCCTGCAGCGGACAATGACTCACATGCACACTTCCGGCAAAAGGACTTGCCGCCACATTCTCGGCAGCCTGCCTGCAAGCCTCCTCGTCAATATCGATGGCATCGACTACTGACTGCGGAAAACGCTGAGCCATCATGAGTGCTACGAGACCTGTCCCCGTACCTATATCCAGCACCCTGCTGCCTCCCAAAGCCCACGCTCCCAAGAGTACGCCGTCTGTGCCTACCTTCATGCCGCACTTATCCTGCATGATTCCAAAATGTTTGAATTGAAAATCTGCCACCGTTTCTTGTTTTTATTCTGATTTACGCAACTTTCGCTCACTCAGGAAAAACGCAAACAAGTCTGTTTTATTTTATCATTTTTACAAAAAAATGCCACGAATATATTAAAATATCTATACCAACCCCTCTGAATTCAATAAAAATGACTACCTTTGCACCCTAAAAAGAATTCTAAAAACGAATATGAACAGAAAACAAAATACACAATTTCAAATGATAGCCGATTTTGACGGCGATGCTTCTGTATTGGTGGCAGAAAGAGAATCAGGAGAATACCCTATTCTCTGCACACGCAATCTCGTCATCTTTCCTACCGTTCTGGCACCCATCATCGTGGGAAGACCCCAGAGCGTTCAGCTCGCCCAAAAGCTAATCGAAAATCCAGACAAGGTATTCTGTATCTTCTGCCAGAAAGATGAGGCTACAGAAAACCCCACATCTGGAAACCTCTATAAGACTGGTGTGTTTGCTAAACTCATAAAAACAGTTGAACTGCCAGGAGTAGAATCAGGTAACATAACCATCGTGGTACAGGCTCTTGGCAGATGCCGACTCGAACAGATCACATCAACAAGTCCTTACTACAAAGGACAGGTAACCAGTCTGCCAGAAAAGTGGCCCAACCTGGAAGACGTGCATTTCCAAACGCTGTTGGACACACTGCATCAGGAAACAACCAACTTCATACATGCCTGCGATGATATGCCCAATGAGGCTGAATATGCCCTCAACAACATATCCAACCCCATGATAGCTGCCAACTTCATCTGCAGCAACATGCCTTTCAGCATAGAGGACAAGATGGAGATGCTGGAGAAAGACAACCTCAGCGACCGTCTTTACATCGCTCTGAAAGCCGAGCACAAAGAGCTGCAGCTGCTGAGCATACAGTCGGACATCAAGCAGAAAACACGCTTCGACCTCGACGAACAGCAGAGAGAATACTTCCTGCAGCAGCAACTCAAGAACATACGCGAGGAACTGGGGGGAGACGAGAAGAATCCTGAGCGAAAAGAACTGGCAGAAAAGGCCAAGAAAAAGAAATGGAACGAGGCTACAGCCAAGGCGTTCAATAAGGAATTGAACAAGCTCGAAACCATCAACCCACAGAGCCCCGACTACTCTATCCTCGTCAACTACCTGCAGACCATGGTAGACCTGCCTTGGAATGAATACACTCAGGACAACCTGAGCCTCAAGCATGCCAAGAAAGTTCTCGACAAAGCGCACTATGGCATGGAAAAGGTTAAGGAACGTATCTTGGAATACCTGGCTGTAAGATCGCTGCGAGGAGACCTGAAGAGCCCTATCCTCTGCCTCTATGGCCCTCCAGGAGTTGGCAAGACAAGTCTTGGAAAGAGCATCGCCGAGGCGATGGGCAGAAAATATGTGCGTATGTCATTGGGCGGTCTGCACGACGAGTCGGAGATACGAGGACACCGCCGTACCTATATAGGAGCCTTGCCCGGACAAATCATCAAGAACATTCAGAAGGCTGGAAGCAGCAACCCTGTATTCATCCTCGACGAGATAGACAAGGTGACACAGAACACCATCAACGGAAACCCGGCATCGGCTCTGCTCGAAGTGCTCGACCCAGAACAGAACAATGCCTTCCACGACAATTATCTCGATACAGACTACGATTTGTCGAAGGTGCTCTTCATTGCTACTGCCAACGATATCAGCAGTATTCCACGTCCGTTGCTCGACCGTATGGAGCTCATCGAGGTGGGCGGATACATCATCGAGGAGAAGGTGGAGATAGCCAAGCGACACCTGGTGCCACGCGAACTGAAGAATACTGGTCTCGACAAGTATGAGCCCAAGATAAAGTTTACCAAAGCAGCCATCGAAGACCTGATAGACCACTATACACGCGAAAGCGGAGTGCGCCAACTCGAAAAAGCTATCAACAAGGCTTTGCGCAAGATGGCATACAAGCTGGCATATACCGAAGAACTGGAGAAGCCTACCATCACTCCTGCTGAGGTGGAAGAACTGTTGGGCAAGCCTATCTTCACACGCGACATCTACCAGGGAAACCAATATGCTGGCGTGGTAACAGGACTGGCATGGACATCGGTAGGAGGAGAAATCCTCTTCATAGAAACCTCGCTCAGCAAGAGCAAGGCTGCCAAACTCACCCTGACAGGAAACCTGGGCGACGTGATGAAGGAATCGGCGGTCATTGCGCTGGAATATGTCAAGGCGCACGCCGACCTCTTGGGCATAGACTATCGTATCTTCGAAAACTGGAACATCCATATCCATGTGCCCGAGGGAGCTACTCCTAAAGACGGTCCTTCTGCTGGTATCACCATCGCTACAAGTATCGCATCGGCCCTGACACAGCGCAAGGTGCGAAAGAACACAGCCATGACAGGAGAGATAACACTTCGTGGAAAAGTTCTCCCCGTAGGTGGCATCAAGGAGAAGATTCTGGCCGCCAAGCGAGCCGGTATTACCGATATCGTGATCTGTCAGGACAACAAGAAAGACATTGAGGAGATTCCTGAGATCTATCGCAAGGGAGTGGAATTCCACTATGTGGAGAATGTTGCCGATGTATGGCACTTCGCGCTCACCGACGAAAAGGTGGAACATCCCATCGATTTCACGATTCCCGAGGATGCGAAGAAAGGAGAGTGAGAAATCAATATAAACAAGAAGAATGAAATTCGAACTACAAGTAACAGATAAAGCCAGTGATGCACGCACAGGCATCATCACCACCGACCACGGACAGATAAAGACTCCTATCTTTATGCCTGTGGGAACTGTCGGATCAGTGAAAGGTGTGCACTTCGAGGAACTGCGCCAACAGGTTAAGGCACAGATCATCTTAGGCAACACCTACCACCTATACCTACGACCAGGACTCGAGGTCATCAAGGCCGCAGGCGGACTGCATGGCTTCAACGGATGGGACCGACCCATCCTGACAGACAGTGGCGGATTCCAGGTGTTCTCGCTTACAGGTATCCGAAAGTTGCGTGAGGAGGGGTGCGAGTTCCGCTCTCACATCGACGGAAGTAAGCACATCTTCACACCCGAGAACGTGATGGACACTGAGCGAATTATTGGTGCCGACATCATGATGGCTTTCGACGAGTGTCCTCCTGGACAAAGTGACTTCCAGTATGCCAAGAAGAGTCTCGAGATGACACAGCGTTGGCTCGACCGCTGTGTCAAGCGCTTCAACGAGACCGAACCGCTGTACGGATATCAGCAAAGCCTCTTCCCCATCGTGCAGGGCTGCACCTTCCCCGAACTGAGAAGAGAGGCGGCCAAATATGTGGCAGACAAGGGAGCCGACGGAAATGCTATCGGTGGACTTGCCGTAGGTGAGCCCACTGAGGTGATGTACGAAATGATAGAGGTGGTGAACGAAATCCTGCCCAAGGACAAGCCGCGCTATCTCATGGGGGTGGGTACACCACAGAACATACTTGAGGCCATAGAACGAGGAGTGGACATGTTCGACTGTGTGATGCCAACCCGCAACGGACGCAATGCCATGCTCTTCACCTACAACGGAACGATGAACATGCGCAACAAGAAATGGGAAATGGACTTCAGTCCCGTAGACCCTGACGGATGCGACATCGACCGTATCACAACCAAGGCTTACCTGCATCACCTCTTCAAGGCACAGGAACTCCTGGCCATGCAGATAGCAAGCATACACAACCTGGCCTTCTATCTGCGACTCGTCACCGATGCGCGACAGCACATCGAGCAGGGAGACTTCGTGCAATGGAAAAATTCGATCATCGACCAGCTGGGACAAAGAATATAAAGACCACAGGCTGGGAGAACAAACGCAAAGACCACAGACTGACTGGTCGAACAAAAAAAGACCTATTAAAAGGTCAAAAACATAAAATGAAGACATTTCATCAATTAAGAAAACATCGCAGGCTCTATAAAGCCAAAAGATGGTTCGGACAACACTTTGCTGGGCTCATACACTTCACACAATGGCTCGCAAAGAAGTTGGCCTTCCTGCGTATACTCAGGTTCCTGAACCCATTCAGGTATATCAAGCGCATGGACTGGTACATCATCAAGAAGTTTGTAGGCACATACTTCTTCTCTATCCTGCTGATTATATCGGTGGCTATCGTGTTCGACGTAAACGACAACCTGCCTAAATTCACCGAGAATCATGCACCGCTGAGGGCTATCGTCTTTGACTATTACCTCAACTTCGTGCCTTACTTCGCCAACCTCTTCAGTGCGCTGTTTGTCTTCATTGCCGTCATCTTCTTTACATCTAAGATGGCTGGCAACTCTGAGATTATCGCCATCATGGCATCAGGCATCTCATTCAAGCGGCTGTTGCGCCCTTACATGATTACCTGCATCATGCTCTCGGCCATGTCGTATGCCCTCTCTGCCTATGTGATTCCCTATGGAACGGTGGTAAGACAGAATTTCGAAATCAAGTACAAGAAGAAGAGCAAGAACACATCGGCAGAAAACGTACAGCTGCAGGTGGACAGGGGCGTCATCGCGTATCTGCAGCACTACGACAACCAAAGCAAGAAAGGCTTCGGCTTCTGCCTTGACAAGTTCAAGGACAAAAAATTGGTAAGCCACCTCACCGCCATGGAGGTGCAGTACGACACCATCTCCGACTCCAAGTACCACTGGAAAATAAGAAACTGGAAGGTACGACAGCTCCAGGGACTGAAGGAGCACATCACCAGCGGAGCCGAGAAAGACACCATCATCATGATGGAACCCACCGACCTGGTATACTCCAAGGGACAGCAGGAAACATTTACCAGTCCTGCACTGAAGGATTATATCTCCAAACAGATCAACCGAGGTTCGGGCAATGTGGTGCAATACCAGGTGGAATATCACAAGCGAATTGCAGCCTCATTCGCCTCATTCATCCTTACCATAATAGGTGTGTCGCTCTCGTCGCGCAAGCGCAAAGGTGGAATGGGAACATCGCTCGGCATCGGACTGGCACTGAGTTTCAGCTACATCATGCTGCAAACCATCTCTGCCACATTCGCCATCCAGGACAACTTCCCACCTATGCTGGCTGCCTGGATGCCCAACTTCCTCTTCGCATTCGTGGCATACTTCTGCTACCGCAACGCACCGAGGTAAGTATTAATGATTAATGACAAAAAAAGAAAAAAAGGAAAAAGAAAAATAAGAAATATGTATTTCGACGAATTAGATTTAAATGACAACGTGCTCGATGCGCTCTACGATATGCGTTTCGACACTTGCACCCCAGTACAGGAAAAGTGTATTCCAGAGATATTGAAAGGCAACGACGTAATGGGAGTTGCGCAAACCGGAACAGGCAAAACTGCTGCCTATCTGCTGCCAGTGCTCAGTAAACTCGACGACGGTGGTTATCCTTCTGATGCCATCAACTGTGTTATCATGTCGCCTACACGCGAGTTGGCACAACAGATAGACCAGGCCATGCAGGGCTTCGGATATTACCTGCAAGGCGTAAGCAGCGTGGCTGTATATGGAGGAAACGACGGAAACCGTTACGACCAGGAACTGAAAAGCCTGCGCATGGGTGCAGACGTGGTGATAGCTACACCAGGCCGACTCATCTCTCATATCAGCTTGGGCAATGTAGACCTCAGCAAGGTAAGCTTCTTTATTCTTGATGAGGCAGACCGCATGCTCGACATGGGATTCTCGGAGGATATCAAGACCATCGCAGCCAAATTGCCAAAAACTTGCCAGACCATTATGTTCTCTGCCACAATGCCCGAGAAAATAGAAGAACTGGCAAAGACTCTGCTCAAGAATCCTGTAGAGATCAAACTCGCAGTAAGCAAACCTGCCGAGAAGATACAGCAGAAAGCTTACGTATGCTACGAGACACAGAAGATGGACATCATCAAGGACATCTTCAAAGCTGGCGACCTGCAGCGAGTCATCATCTTCTGCGGAAGCAAGATGAAGGTAAAGCAAGTGGCAGGATCACTGCAGCGTAAACATATCAACTGTGGCGAGATGCACTCTGACCTGGACCAGGCTGAACGCGACAATATGATGTTCAAATTTAAGAGCGGACAAATCGATGTGCTCGTAGCTACCGACATCGTGGCACGAGGCATAGACATCGATGATATCGCATTGGTTATCAACTATGATGTGCCTCACGATACTGAAGACTATGTGCATCGTATCGGACGTACTGCACGTGCCGACCGAGACGGAGTGGCTATCACCTTTGTGAGCGAGGAAGATATCTTCTATTTCCAGCAGATAGAGAAGTTCTTGGAAAAAGAAGTGGAAAAGGTTGCTCTGCCCGAAGGATGCGGAGAAGGACCTGCATACACCAAGCAGAACAAGCCCAGAAAGGCAGGCAACAACAGCGCAAAGAGCAGACGACGCAAAGATCGTGAACAGACTGCACACAAACGCAAACCTGCCAATAAAACTGCCAACCGACCTGAAAAGGTACAGCGTCGTACAGAAGACAACAACCCACAGGAAAACAACCAGCAAGACAACAACCTGCCCAGGAACAAAGACAACAAGAAACAACAGGGCAACGCCAGACAACAGGGTAAGAACGCTCCTCGTACCAAGGATGGCCAGCAGCAGGGCAACAGCCAGCAGCAGAACAATGGTGGCAAACCTGAAAACGAGAATAAGCAAAATCGCAACAACCGACGTAAAGGCAATAATCGTCCTGCAAGCGATCAGACAGAAAACAAGTCACGCAACAGACAGGCACAGACTGACAACAAGCCAGGCAGCCAGGACAACAACGGCAAGCGTCGCAATGTACGCCCAGGCAGCAACGGCAGAGGAAGAGGTGTCAGCCAGAAGAAGACTTCTGAAAAATCAACCACACGTAAGGTTACGCCTATCGTAAATCCTCAGAAGAAAGAAAATGTAGTCAAGAAATTCATCAAGCGCATTTTCGGCTTCAAAAAATAACAACTGCTCCAGTTTCTCGTCTACCTGAAGCAAGAAGAAACTGTAGTTGGAAACAAAAAGTATCTTAAGTTACATGCAGATGTTTCTTAAGATACTTTTTTTGTTTTAAGATGATCCTGCCAATTACTTTTTTAGCTGCACTTACCTCTATCAGTAACTACTTTGCACCCTTATAGCCATGAATAGTCAACTGTAAATAAGACTAATAATTAAGTAACTGAAGTTTCGCAAAATGGTTCAAGTACAGGCTAAGGGCTTCTGCCCCTTCTGGGCGTGTCGAACATATTTGCGAAAGTTGAGTAAGTCTACGCG
>ERZ1026868.1213-NODE-1213-length-13709-cov-4.284166_pt1 | contig 13709 bp, 12 predicted proteins | sample MGYA00380164_ERZ1026868 | MGnify/ENA primary metagenome ERZ1026868 (study PRJEB33269, sample SAMEA4719800) | human gut metagenome | biome: human-associated habitat; feature: organic feature; material: feces | place: Cameroon | collected 2013-10 ... | reverse complement strand
ATTTAACACTTGGAAACAGGAGCAAATAGAGCGGAAAAAGGGTAGCCTTTAGCCCTTTGAAAATGCCGTCGGTCGGTTATTGGCCAAAAATTTTTGCCGTTACACTGTAATCGCGTCGCGATTGCACCGTAACGGTGATGCCATTTCACCGTTATGGCGACGCGATTACACCGTAACGGCGACGCGATTGCACCGTAACGGCGACGCAAAATCATAGCGTCGGCAACGTCAGGAAACTGTAAAAATCGCAACTGCTTAGTAATCAGATTTTTATCAAAACGCCTCATAATCGCGTCATTTCCAGCCAAGCGACACCTTAGTTGAAAAAAATCGATTCTCAGACGACCATTTGTAAAATATTATTCCATCTCCTCCTGCCATCCGAAAACGGCTGGATTCCTTGTGTGGGAATCCAGCCGTTGATCTTTATTGCTCGAAAAGTATTATCGCGCGGCAATCATCATTTTTTCACCCTTGTAGCCTTGATGAAATAGCAGATTAGGCAGACATAGGCGAGGAGGGAGGTCATCTCAGACATTGGGTTGCTCCACCATTGGTCAGCGACCGAAAGCTCAATGCCGCCAAACTTTAGAAGGGCCGAAACGACGCCCATCAACGCTCCGCCTGCTATGAAGCCACTGGCAATGAGCGTGCCTTTCTCGCCACGTGCCTTGTTTACCTCGGCATCTTCGGAGCGAGTGGTGACAAACCAGTTGATAGCGCCACCAACTACAAGTGGCACGTTGAGCTCAAGAGGGATGAACATGCCGAGGGCGAAGGCAAGGGCAGGAATGTGGCAGCGGTCAAGGACAATGGCAATAACGGCACCGATGCCGTACAGAATCCATGGCGCGCCAACACCGTTCATCAATGGGTCTATCACGGCAGCCATGGCATTGGCCTGTGGCGCCGCAAGCTGTCCGCTCGCGAAACCGTAGGTCTTGTTCAAGACAATCATTACTCCTACCACGGTAGCTGCACTGACGATGGTTCCAAGAAATTTCCACGTCTCTTGTTTTGCCGGTGTGGTGCCAAGCCAATAGCCAATCTTCAAGTCGGTAATGAAACTGCCGGCCATTGACAATGCCGTGCACACCACGCCACCCATGATTAAGGCGGCAAGCATGCCGGAAGGACCTTTCAGGCCAACGGCCACCATGACCACGGAGGCAAGGATAAGCGTCATGAGCGTCATGCCAGACACAGGATTGCTGCCCACTATGGCTATAGCGTTGGCTGCGACGGTAGTGAACAGGAAAGCGATGATCGTGACAAGACATATGCCGACAATGGCAAACAGGATGTTGCCATCCATGACACCAAGCCAAAAGAATAAAAACGTGATGAGCAATGTGACAAGTGAACCTATCGCGATAATCTTGAACGGAATGTCACGTTGGGTTCGCTTTATGTTTACCACACCGTTGTTCTTGCCCTTCAGCTCCTTGGAAGCCAAGCCCACGGCACTCTTGATGATACCCCAACTCTTTATTATTCCGATTACTCCAGCCATGGCAATGCCACCTATGCCAATGGAGCGCGCGTAAGCCTTGAAAATCTCCTCCGGGCTCATGGCTCCAACCGTAGCGGTGATGGAAGGATCCCACATGTTGAGCACTTGGTCGTGGAATATGACAGACATGCCCGGCACTATAAGCCACCACACGGCAAGAGAGCCAAAGGTGATGTAGAGCGCGTATTTCAGGCCAACGATATAGCCGAGACCGAGGACGGCAGCGCCGGTGTTGACCTTGAATACCAATTTCGCCTTGTCGGCAAGGTCTTGGCCAAGTCCTATGACGCGTGAGGTAAAGTTCTCGTTCCACCAGCCAAAGGTGGAGACAATGAAATCGTAGAGACCGCCTACGATGCCAGCGATGAGCAGGGGCTTTGCCTGGTCGCCGCCTTTCTCGCCCGACACGAGCACTTGCGTCGTAGCGGTAGCCTCAGGGAAAGGATACTTGCCATGCATGTCGCTGACAAAGTATTTGCGGAAGGGTATGAGGAAGAGAATGCCGAGCACGCCACCTAAGGCAGATGCGAAAAACATTTTCATGAAAGAAGATGTCATCTCCGGGTACTTGGCTTGGAGGATATATATGGCCGGCAACGTGAAGATGGCTCCTGCCACTACCGCTCCCGAGCAAGCTCCTATGCTCTGGATGATAACGTTCTCGCCCAAAGCCTTGTTGCGCTTGGCCGCCGTGCTCACGCCAACGGCGATGATGGCGATAGGAATGGCCGCCTCGAACACTTGGCCTACTTTCAATCCCAAATAGGCTGCCGCGGCTGAGAAAAGCATTGCCATTATTATTCCCCAAGCCACCGACCACGTGTTGACCTCGGGATAAACCTTTTCCGAATCCATGACGGGCTTGTACTCTTCGCCAGCTTCCAGTTCGCGGAACGCGTTGTCTGGAAGTTGTACGATGTCTTTCTCTTTGTCTTTTTCTTGCATGTAATATAATGTTAAGTATTTGTTGAGTATTAATAATATAAGGTGATGAGCAAATGCAAAATTATGAATAAACTCTGAGGAATTATTCTTTTTGGCCCGAAAATATTTGTCTTTACAATAATAATTTGCTATTTTTGCACCATTAAATATACTGAAGAAATGGCAAAGAATCACAACCATTTGGTGATAATGGCTGGTGGAGTAGGGAGCCGCTTTTGGCCTATGAGCACCGAGGATACCCCAAAACAGTTCATCGACGTTTTAGGGACAGGTCGCACGTTGATACAAATGACGTATGACCGTTTTAAGGGTATTTGCCCCGATGAGAACGTGTGGATTGTTACAAACAAGAAATACTCCCGCCTCGTAGAAGAGCAATTGCCAATGATAAAACATGGCAACATACTTCTTGAGCCATGCAGGAGAAACACCGCGCCATGCATAGCTTATGTTAGCTGGCGGATAAAAATGCAAGATTCTCGTGCCAATATCGTTGTTTCCCCAAGTGACCATGTGGTAATAGATACATCAGAGTTTCGGCGTGTTATCACCGAAAGCCTTAATTTCACTAAGGAATCTGACGCTATTGTCACTCTTGGAATGAAAGCAACCCGCCCGGAGACAGGTTATGGCTACATTGAAGCCGATTTATCTTCAAACACGCTGAGAAACAAGGAGATATATCGTGTTGACGCTTTCCATGAGAAGCCAAACGCTGAAAAGGCCGTGCAATATTTGGCGAAAAGCAATTATTTTTGGAATGCGGGAATTTTCATTTGGAATATAGAGACAATTGTCAATGCGCTAAGGGTCTACGCTCCGAGAATAAATAATATCTTTGAGCGGATTCAAGATGTTTTCGGTACGGAAAAGGAACAAGAAACCGTAGACGAATGTTATCCAAACTGCGAGAACATATCCATAGACTATGCCGTGATGGAGAAAGCGGAAGAAAAATTCGTGTTCCCGGCAAACTTCGGTTGGAGCGATCTCGGTACATGGGGATCGCTGCTAATGCAAAGCAAGCGTGACGTGAATGGCAACGTGTGCATTGGTCAAAACATAAGCCTTTACGATTCTAATGGATGCATTATCCATACCATGCAAGAAAAGCAAGTGATTGTTGAGGGATTGTCTAATTATATCGTGGCTGAGCAAAACAACCAACTGTTGATTTGCCATCTTTCAGAGGAACAACGAATAAAACTGTTCCTTGGAAAGTAAACCATATTAGCGCCGTTATGATAAATAGAGCATACGGACACATATTATTAAAACAAACATGAACGAATTGGGTAACCCATTAGTTTCTTTCATCATAACAACTTATAACCTGCCCGTGGTATTATTGCACGAATGCGTTAAAAGCATAGTGGCGCTTTCTTTGTCGCAACAAGAGCGGGAAATAATCCTTATAGATGACGGATCCGATTTCTGTCCTATAAATGAATTGACTGAAATCGCCAGCGATATCATTCTCGTCAGACAGCCAAACAAAGGCCTGTCTGTAGCAAGAAACGTTGGCTTGAAAATGGCTACTGGAAAATTCGTGCAATTTGTTGACGGCGACGACTGCCTCATTAATGCGCCATACGAACACTGTCTTGATATTATACGCTACCAAGAACCAGTTGACATGGTGATGTTTTATTCAGCCTCATCAATGAATCAGCCAACAGAGTCAAGCTATACAGGTCCAATCACTGGTGAGGAATATATGGCCAACAACAACTTGCGGGCCTCTGCATGTGGATACATCTTTCGCAGAAGTCGGCTTGGCAAGTTGAGGTTTACGCCGGACATTGTGCATGAGGACGAGGAGTTTACACCTCAGCTTGTGTTGAACATGCACAGCATATATTGTACACCCGCCAAGGCTTATTTCTACAGGCAACGCAAGGATTCGATAACTCACGCTGACAACAAAGAGGCGCAAAACAAGCGGTTGGCTGATATTTTCAAGGTGATATTACATTTGAAAGACATAGCCGATGGGTGTGATGGTGTGCGTGCAAAGTCAATGGAAAGGCGTGTGGCACAACTCTCAATGGATTTTCTTGTCAATGTCATAAGGATGACCAAGAGTCGCAAGCAATTAAACCATGCCATAGAGCTTTTAAAGAAACATGACCTCTACCCTTTGCCAGACAACAAATACACTCCAGAATACGTGATTTTCAGATATCTGATTCAGAATAAAGCTGGCCAACTTATCCTTCTTGCGGCTTTATAATAGCGTAAAGAGTTTGATAACGATGCATTTATGACAACAATGCATTATTGAGGCTTGGGTATGAAAATATTATTGATTGGAGAATATAGCAATGTGCATGCGACACTTGCCAAAGGGCTTCGTCATTTAGGGCACACGGTTACCGTGGTAAGCAATGGCGACTTTTGGAAAAATTATCCACGTGATATTGATGTGAGCCGAGGGAAAGGGAAGTTCTGCGGATGCAGGCTTCTTCTGAAAATCATTTCCATTCTGCCTAAATTGAGAGGCTATGACATCGTGCAGCTAATCAATCCGATGTGTTTTGAGTTGGAGGCGAAAAGGATAGCCCCACTCTACCATTACTTAAGAAAGCACAATGGCAAGATCGTTTTGGGCGCATTTGGAATGGATTATTATTGGGTGCATGAGAACATAACGCGTAAACCGCTGAGATACAGCGATTTTAATATTGAAGACAGATTGCGTGATGATTCAGAGGCCACGCTTTATGTAAACGATTGGACAGGCACGGACAAGGAAACATTGAATAAGCTGATAGCAGAAGATTGTGATGCCATTGTTGCGGGGTTGTATGAATATTGGGCGATTTACCATCCTGTATTTCCAAACAAGACAACGTTTATTCCTTTCCCTATACAGCAGAAACAACCATGTGCAGATGAGTCACATCTGTATCCAATAAGTCTTTTCATAGGCATAAACAAGCAACGTAACAAGTATAAGGGCACGGACATCATGTTAGAAGCCGCGCAGGCAATAGCGGCAAAATACCCCGATAAGGTAAAACTTATCGGGGTGGAGAGCTTGCCTTTTAATGAATACGTTAAGACATTGCGCCATGCAGATGTGCTCCTTGACCAACTTTATAGCTATACCCCAGCGATGAACGCGTTGGAAGCCATGAGCTGGGGTATAATAGTCGTTGGTGGCGGTGAGCCTGAGAACTATAGCATATTGAACGAGAATGAGCTTAGACCAATAGTCAATGTAGAGCCTTCTTATGCAAGTGTTTATTCACAGTTGGAGCATTTGGTTCTTCATCCGGAAAACTTGCCAGCACTTAAGCGACAGAGCGTTGAGTATATTTCTCGACACCATGATTATGTCAAGGTGGCTCAGCTATATGAGAAGTTATACGCTTCCTTGATGGTTCATTGATTATCTCCCTTTTATTTGGCTATTGGCTATCTTGGCTATACATTGCTCACAAGCCACGTTATGTATCCTAAGAAACAAGCAATCAGTACGCATCCCTCCCAACGTTCAACGCGGAGTTTCGTAAAGGAAAACAGCCAGAACAATGCCATGGAAATTACCATGACAGCCATGTCGATGTAGGTGATATTTTGAATGTGCATTGGGGATATAATGCCTGTCAATCCGAGAATCATCAATATGTTGAATACATTGGAACCCAATACGTTGCCAATGGCAATGCCGCTGTCGCCTTTTCTTGCGGCAACCGCGCTTGTGGCAAGTTCAGGGAGCGAGGTGCCACCAGCCACAATTGTCAGTCCTATTACGGCATCGCTTATACCCCAGCCGTGCGCCAACGAAGAAGCATTGTCGACAAATATATTCGAACCCAACACAAGGCCCACAAGACCGAAGATGATGAATAGCACTGACTTCCAAGTCGGTATGACCTTTTCGGTTGAAGCGTCTTTTTCATTAGCGTCATTTTTTGAATTACGTAGTGTAATCCATATAAAAGCTATAAATGCCGCAAAAAGTATCAATGCGTCAATTCGTGATATGTTATCGTCAAGCATCATGAAAGTCAGCATGATAGAAGCAACAATCGCTATCGGTATGTCCCTCCTTACTGTGGCTCGTTGAATGGCTATAGGAGCCACGGTAGCCGCTACGCCAACGATTAGCAACACATTGAAAATGTTGCTGCCGACAATATTTCCTACTGCAAGGTCTGGAGTCCCTTTAATGGCAGATACAATGGAAACAAAAAACTCTGGCATTGACGTGCCTATGGCTACAATGGTAAGGCCTATGACTATTTGCGATATTCCAAGCTTGGTCGCCAAACCTACGGCGCCGTTTGTCAGCCAATCGGCACTTTTCAGTACGACAACGATGCCGAATATTAAAAGCAACACTTGTGCCCACATGGTTTCAGGGGCAAAGGAAAATAATAATGTATCCATAATATTAATTGGTAATAAACAAATGAGCAGGCTACATGTCAAATGCAAGATGTTCCAATCTTGTCTTGAGTTCGGAAGCCTTACTCTTTCTTATGGCAAGCACGATAGTGCAATCATTATCAAAACTTTGACTTACAATGCGTGGCTGCATGTCTTTCACTATCCGCATCACTCCATTCATCATTGGATATGTAAACTGGTAAGTGACGGTTTCTTCGACCAATCGTTCCTCTATCACTGCATGTTCTATTGCGTCAGCGGCAGCCGTGCGATACGCAACAATAAGGCCACCAGTGCCAAGGTTCACTCCGCCATAATATCTAACAACACAAACAAGGATATTGGTCAGGTCGTGACTGTTTATCTGCCCAAGTATTGGCTTGCCCGCAGTAGATGACGGCTCGCCATCGTCGTTGGCACGAAACTCATCATGCTCACTGCCAAGCATATAAGCATAGCAGCAATGGCGTGCGTCATAATACTTTTTGTGATATCCTGCAACTATTTTCATTGCCTCATCCACTGTTTCTACATGATGGGCAAAGGCGAGGAACTTGCTACGCTTTTCAGTGTAGTATCCCTCGCCTATTTGTTTAGAGCTTATTGTCTGATATGAATCTTCCATCAAGCTTTTTAAGTCATGACAATTTATGAATCACGAGCCCGGACCTTAATTTTGGCTCAAACCAGGTGGCTTTTGGAGGCATTATGTTCCCGCTGTCGGCAATTTTCATGATTTCTTCCATCGAAACTGGATAAAGCGCGAGAGCCCAGCGCATTTCTCCGCTGTCAACGCGATTCTTCAGTTCCTTCAAACCACGCAATCCACCGACAAAGTCAACTCGTTTGTCAGACCTCAGGTCTTTTATGCCCATGAGTTTATCGAGAATAAGCCGACTTGATATGTCAACGTCAAGACTGCCAATGGGGTCATTGTCATCGTATGTTCCTGGCCGAGCGGTCAAGCTATACCAACTGCCATCAACATATAGTGAGAACTCGTGGCGATGACGTGGACGGTATTCGTCTGTGCCTACTTGCGTTACGACAAAATCTTTCTCCAAAGCTTTAAGGAAGTCCTCTGTCGACATGCCATTAAGGTCTTTGACCACACGGTTGTAGTCAAGTATCGTCAATTCGCTCGCCGGGAAGCATACGGCCATGAAGAAGTTGTATTCTTCCTTTCCTGTGTTTTGCGGATTTGCCTTTGCCTTCTCGTCGGCTACGCGTACGGCTGCCGCAGAGCGGTGATGCCCGTCTGCAATATACAGCGCAGGCATCTTCGCAAACTCTTGCGTAATGGTGGCGATGTCCTCCGAGTTGTTGATAACCCAAAAACGATGTCGGAAGCCATCTTCTGGCGCCACGAAGTCGTATTCAGGCTCCGTGTGCGCATAGCGAGAGATAATGGAGTTTAACGTATCATTGTCGGGATAGGCGAAAAACGCGGGGCCGACATTGGCATCAGTTGCAAGCACATGCCTCATTCGGTCATCTTCTTTCTCACGGCGAGTCAGCTCATGCCGCTTGATGACTCCTTTATGATAATCGGAGGCAGACGCTGCCACCACCAATCCATATTGTGTCTTGTCTGGCGAGAGCGACTGTGCATAGAGATAATAGTATTCATCGCTGTCTTGCTTGAGCCAGCCCTTGTCGAGAAACGACTTGAATTGTTTCCGCGCCTCCTCGTAAACCCTTGGATCTTCGGCTACGACATCATCCGGGAAGTTGATTTCCGGCATATTGACATGGTAGAAACTCATTTCGTTGTCACCTGCCGATTTGCGAGCTTCTTCAGAGGATAGCACATCGTAGGGATAGCTTTCTATCTTCTCAACAAGATTCTTTGGTGGGCGAATGCCGCGAAAGGGTTTTACTATTGCCATAATAAATTAGTAATTAGAGAATTGGTAATTACTTATTCACTTGAAACTTTGTGCAACCGTCCTTGAAGAACGCGTTGATTTGGTTGGCAGCCGCAATGCCGGCGTTGATGTTAGCCTCAGCAGTCTGAGCACCCATCTTTTTCGGCGTAGAGAAGTAGCGTCCGGTGAAATTGCGGAACTCCTCGTCTTTCTCGGGCATGATGTCAGTAATGTATTTCAAGTCATCACGCTCTGCCAAGAGTTTTAACAAGCCGTCTTCGTCGATAACCTCTTTGCGTGCCGTATTGATGAGAATGCCTCCTTTTTCCATTTTGGAAACGACATCATAGTTGATGCTCTTACGTGTCTCATCGGTTGCGGGTATGTGCAACGACACGATGTCGCAAGTCTTGAACAAGTCGTCCCGGTCTTTTGCGGCATGAACACCTTGAGCCTCAATCTTGTCGGCAGTCACAAACTCGTCGAAAGCATAAACCTCCATGTCGAATCCTTTGGCAATACGGGCCACATTGCGTCCTACATTTCCAAAGGCGAGAATACCGAGTTTCTTGCCTTTAAGTTCTGAACCAGCCTTGCCATTGAAGAAATTGCGTACGGCATATACGAGCAAGCCGAACACAAGTTCTGCCACGGCGTTGGAGTTTTGTCCTGGCGTATTCTCCACCACTATGCCTTTTTCCTTTGCGTAGGCAGTGTCGATGGAATCATAACCTGCGCCGGCACGAACCACGATTTTCAGTCTCGTGGCAGCGTCAAGCACTTCTTTGGTTATTTTGTCAGAACGCACAATCATAGCGTTGGCATCCTTGACGGCGTCCAGCAGTTGCTGCTTGTCTGTGTATTTCTCCAACAATACCACCTCGTGGCCTTCAGCCTCAGCCGATTTCTTGATGCCGTTCACCGCCGCGGCGGCAAATGGCTTTTCTGTTGCAACAAGTATCTTCATAGTGTTGTTATCTTTCACTTCTTGATTTAATGATTAGCCTCAAACTCTTTCATGCACTTTACAAGGGCATTCACGCCTTCCATGGTCTGCGCGTTGTAGCAACTTGCGCGGAAGCCACCTACCGAGCGGTGTCCCTTGACGCCTACCATGCCTTGAGACACGACGAAGTCGAGGAATGGCTTCTCCAACTCCTTGTACTCGTCGTTCATCACGAAACAGATGTTCATCAACGAGCGGTCTTGGGCGTCGACCGTCCCACGGAACAAGCGGTTGCGGTCAATCTCAGCATACAACACTTCTGCACGCTCATGGGCGCGACGATCCATCTCTTTCACGCCACCTTGTTCTTTCACCCAACGCATGGTCTCGAGCAATGAATAGATTGGCACAACAGGAGGAGTGTTGAACATGGAGCCTTTCTCCACGTGCGTGCGATAATCAATCATTGTTGGCAACTCGCGTGGGGCCTTGCCCAGCATGTCGTCTTTGACAATGACCACTGTAACGCCTGCCATGGCAAGGTTTTTCTGTGCGCCGGCATAGATAGCTGTGTACTTAGACACGTCAACCGGGCGGCTCATAATGTCTGAAGACATGTCGGCGATGAGCGGTACGGGAGAGTCTATCTCCTTGCGAATCTCAGTTCCGAAGATAGTGTTGTTGGTTGTTATGTGAAGATAATCAAGGTCGGACGGTATCTCATAATGGTGTGGAAGGTGCGTGTAGTTGTCTGTTGCTGAAGAAGCCACTTCCACAGTCTCACCGAAGTGCTTGGCTTCCTTCATGGCTTTTTTAGCCCACGTGCCAGAATTCTTGATGAGGAAGTTGGCGGGAATCTGCATGAATTGGAGACTTGCGCCACCACCGAGGAAGATGACGGAATAGCCCTCGGGGATATCAAGGAGTTCTTTTATCAAGGCTACAGCCTCGTCAACAACAGGTTGAAAGTCCTTGGCGCGATGGCTGATCTCCATGAGTGAGAGCCCCGAGCCATTGAAGTCAAGGATTTGCTTGGCTGTGTTTTCGATAACCACACGTGGAAGCATTGATGGTCCCGCGTTAAAATTGTACTTCTTCATATCTTCTATTTTAAAAGGTTAGATATCTTTGTTTTAGATTGCAAACCTAATCATTTATTTTGACCTATGCAAATTTTTTATACAAAAACAACCGATTTTATGCGCAAATGAAACAAAGGGACAATAAATATGCCGTTCTTATTCACTTGTGCGCCTTAACAGCTCACTATTTGTCAAATTTTGCCAAAGTCACAATCTGTCATCTCATTTCTTCCACTTTCGTGCGCTTTCCTTTTATTTTACAGCCTTGCACGTTTTTCAACACAAAGTTTAGTTTCCTGTTGTCCACCGCGGCGTAGGCATAATAATCGTAAACGTCTATGCGTCCTATTTCGGCACCTTTTAGCCCTCCTGTCTTGCACAAGAAGCCCAAGATGTCGCCTTTTGACACCTTATCCTTTTTACCCTTGCCGATGTATAGCGTCGTCATGCGCGACTTGGCTGGCTCTGGCAGGTTTTCCGGGAACTCGAAGTCGCATGTCGTGGCATCCACATAGTCAGGAAGGGTCTCGCCTTCGCTTAATATGAAATAGGTTTCGCCAGTCTTGTCCCATCGTGCCGTACGCCCCACACGGTGCGTATAGTCCTCTTCCGTCTCTGGCAGGTGATAGTGCACGATATTCCTGACGTTGGGTATGTCAAGCCCACGGCTTCCAAGATTCGTGCTTATCAATATGTTCGCGCTTCCGTTGGCGAAACGATATATGGCCTCTTCTCGTTGGCTCTGGTCAAGGCCGCCGTGATAGGCTGTCAATGAAAAGCCTTCGCTTCTGAGAAAGTCGGCTGTCCGCTCCACGCTGTCGCGATAATTCAAGAAGACGATAGTGCTCTCGTCGCCAAGACATGCGAGCAGATTGGCAAGCGTGCGCAACTTGTCCTTGTCGGGACTGTTCACGATGTTTATCTTTACTCTATCCTTGTAGTCGTCGCTGTTCTCAAGAAAGTCCACGATATGGAACCCCACTGGCGACAGTTCTCCATTCGCCCGGCCGTCGTCAGCCATGTTAGTGGCAGATAGGAATATGCGGCGGGCTGTCTTTGGCATGCGTTCCATGGCATGGTTCATCTCGTCGGCAAATCCCATTTGCAGGCATTTGTCGAATTCGTCTATCACAGTCCACCTCACGCCACTCGGGTCAATGTTGGCCTTGTCCAAATGGTCGTTGAGCCTTCCTGGCGTGGCAAAGACCACATGTGGCATCAACTTGCGCAACTCGCGATGTTCGTCCATGGCAGAGCGTCCGCCATGGCAGGCATAACCTCTGACGCCAGCTTTAAGGCTGGCCAACACTTCCGCTGATTGAATGGCCAGCTCTCTACCCGGCACTATCACTACGGCTTGGAGCTCATCTGATTTGGCGTCGATGAGCTGTGCAAGCGGAAGAAGATAAGCCAGTGTCTTTCCGCTACCTGTTGGGCTGAGCACTTCCACGTTGCCTGAGCCTTGAATGATGGCGGCGGCAGCGGCTCGCTGCATTTGGCTCATGGTGATGCCCAATTTTTCTGATATCTTGTCTGTATCCATTATCGTTAAGATGTTTTTATCAGTCTTTTAGCGAGTATGTCACCGTGGTAACTACCCTAACCCGCTTTATCCATGGTGTGTTGGCGTCTCGGTCGTCGATGGAGAACTGTCCTTGGTCAGCGCTCACAATCTTGTTAAGCTTAGACTTGCTGTTTTTCGCGAATTGTCTTGCCGTTTGTTCCGCGTTCTCGATGGCCTCTGTCATCATCTTGGGCTTCATGGCCTTGAATGATTCCAGACTGTATGTCACTTGGTTATTGTAATCACCAGAGACTATCGCCACGCCTTGCTTCAACAGTTCTCCCTGTCGCGCTATGATGCCACGCACCCTGTCCACGTGGCTTGACGTGACAGTTATGACCAACGTGACATTATACCTATATTCGCGGCGATTCTCGCTGTATTGGTCTGCCGACAAGTCTACCACCTGTGGTGCGTTCACCGTAATCTCTTTATCGCTGATGCCGTTTGCGATCAGGAAACGCTTGATTGCATGTTGCTTGCCGGCTATGCGATTGTAGAGTTCAGGAAGGTCGTTGCCCAATTCTTTCGACACGATGGGCCATGTCACCTTGTCGGCTTTCACTTCCTTTTCCGCAAGTCCCTTTACGGTGACCTTCCTATCCTTTTCCGTGAAATTGTCCATGCCTGCCTTCAAGCACAATCCCATGATGATTATTCCAACGGCAAGAATAGCCGCGCTGAGCAATTTGTCTTTCATAACCTTTAAGTTTAAAGATTTCCACTATTTTATGTCACACATGAAATTTCTTTGAAAAGGATTATTCCATCTGGTGCAAATTTACGAAAAATAATCTACTCATTGTCATCATGTCATGTCAAAGATACCTAAAACACACACAATGAATCAAAAAAAAGCAATTGTGGTAAGATAATCTGAACTTGAGGTATAATGATGTAATAATAATATGTGTAATTTTGCAACCGTGATACAAGACATGATACAAGCATGACAAGAATATCTAAGACAAAATAAAAAAGAATATAAAGATGTACATAGAGAAGATTAAGTCGCCAGCCGACTTGAAAAAGCTGGACTTGAAAGCGTTGCAGACAGTGGCAGACGAGACAAGGCAAGCCGTGTTGAACCGCGTGAGACAAGCTCGTATTCGACGTGAGCCACCAAAGCTACCCTCACAAGGTGCTCACCGGGCGCGCGGCTGGATTTCTTGGCAATGTGGACGACATGAATGCCATAAGCGGCTATTCGTCTCCCACGGAATGCCCGGAGTATGACAACTTCGAGGTGGGACACACTTCCACGTCAATAAGCCTTGCCACGGGCCTGCAAAAGGCACGCGACATCAAGGGGACGCACGAGAACATCATCGCCATCATCGGTGATGGCTCCCTGTCTGGAGGTGAGGCTTTTGAGGGCCTTGACGAGGCTTCC
>ERZ1026868.1212-NODE-1212-length-13712-cov-4.205829_pt1 | contig 13712 bp, 10 predicted proteins | sample MGYA00380164_ERZ1026868 | MGnify/ENA primary metagenome ERZ1026868 (study PRJEB33269, sample SAMEA4719800) | human gut metagenome | biome: human-associated habitat; feature: organic feature; material: feces | place: Cameroon | collected 2013-10 ... | reverse complement strand
CATTTATTAATATCTGTAAAAAGATAAAAATCTAAATAGTGCCACGAAAAAGAACGGCTTAATACTTGCGGGAACGCGAAAAAATGTGTAACTTTGCAGCGTTCAGTGGAATGAGGGACTCCCAAGGCGAGTTCCTCATTTTTTTATAACTTCAATACATGATAGACAAGAACGTCGTAAAAGCATTAGTAGAAGAGTGGCTAAAGGACAAGGAGTATTTCCTTGTGGACCTAAACATCAGCCCCGATGACAAGATTACCGTCGAGATAGACCATGCTGATGGTGTCTGGATAGAGGATTGCGCCAAGCTGAGCCAATACATCGAAGACCATCTCAACAGGGACGAGGAAGACTATGAGCTCGAGGTGGGCTCGGCCGGTCTCGGCCAGCCTTTCAAGGTGGCGCGCCAATATGAGATTTTCGTTGGCGAGCCCGTCGAGGTGCTCGATGCCGATGGCAAGAAGACCCGTGGCGTGCTCAAGAGCGTCAGCGGGCGCGACTTCATCGTCACCGTGAGCGAAAAGGTGAAAGTGGAGGGCAAGAAGCGCCCCGTGATGATGGACGTGGACCACGACTTCAACATGGATACGGTGAAATACACCAAATACTTGATAAACTTCAAATAAAAACAAAATAAAAAAGACAATACAGCTATGCCAGCAAAAAAGATTGACGACGAGCAGGTGAACATGATGGGTTCTTTCCGTGAGTTTCAGGATACAAAACACATAGACCGCACTACGCTCGTGAGCGTGCTTGAGGAAAGCTTCCGCAATGTGCTTGCCAAGATCTTTGGTTCGGACGAGAACTTTGACGTTATCGTGAACCCCGACAAGGGCGACTTTGAGATTTACCGCAACCGCATCGTCGTGGCCAACGGCGAGGTGGCCGACGAGAACAAGGAGATTAGCCTTGCCGACGCGCAGAAGATAGACACCGACTATGAGGTCGGCGAGGAAGTGTCCGAGGCCGTCGACTTCGCCAAGTTTGGCCGCCGTGCCATCCTTACCCTTCGCCAGACACTTGCCAGCAAGATTCTCGAGCTTGAGCACGACGCCCTCTACAATAAATATAAGGACAGGGTGGGCAAGCTCATCTCTGCCGAGGTTTACCAAGTGTGGAAGCGCGAGGTGCTCCTCGTCGACGATGACAACAACGAGCTTCACCTCCCCAAGAGCGAGCAGATACCCGCCGACGTTTACCGCAAGGGCGAGACCGTGAGGTGCGTCATCGAGCGCGTGGACAACGAGAACAACAACCCACGCATCATACTCTCCCGTACGAGCCCGACGTTCCTCCAGCGCCTGCTCGAGAACGAGGTGCCTGAGATTCAGGATGGCCTTATCTCCATCAAGAAGATAGCCCGCATGCCGGGTGAGCGCGCCAAGATTGCCGTGGAGAGCTACGACGACCGCATCGACCCGGTGGGAGCCTGCGTGGGCGTGCATGGCAGCCGTGTGCATGGCATCGTGAGAGAGCTCGACAACGAGAACATCGACGTGGTCAACTGGTCGGCCAACACCAAGCTCTTCATACAGCGCGCGTTGAGCCCGGCACAGGTGACGGAGATAAAGCTCGACGAGGAGGAGCATAAGGCAAGCGTCTATCTGCAGCCCGACCAGGTGAGCCTCGCCATCGGCCGCGGCGGAATGAACATCAAGCTCGCTTCCATGCTGACGGAATATACCATCGACGTGTTCCGTGTCGTTACCGACGGCGACGAGGAAGGCCAGCTCGACGACGTGTATCTCGACCAGTTCAACGACGAGATTGACCAGTGGATTATCGATGCCATCAAGGCCGTTGGCCCGCAGACGGCGCGCGAGGTTCTCGACGCTCCTCGTGAGATGCTGGTAGAGAAGGCCGACCTTGAGGAAGAGACCGTGGACCATGTGTTGGAAGTGTTGAAAAAGGAATTTGAATAAAGAAGGTAAATATTTTATATGAGCATCAGATTAAACAAAGCATTACGTGAACTGAACATAGGACGCCAAACGGCAGTTGGCTTCCTGCAAAAGAGGGCCGAGGGGCTTGGAGAGGTCAAGGACGACCTTAACTTCAAGCTCAACGACAAGCAATACGCCGCCCTCGTTGAGGCATTCAAGAAGGATGCTGCTGTCAAGGAAAAGGCAGAGCAGCTCTTCAAGAAGCCTGAGAAGAAGAAAGACCGAGACAACTCCAAGCGCCGCGTCGACAGTGGCCTGGAATTGGGTGGACACCAGAAGTACACGCCGCTGGGGAAGATAGACCTCGACAGCGTGGGAAAACGCCCTGTGGAAATCAAGTCTGATGCATCTCCTGAGAAGAAATCAACCAAGCCTGAGACTGCTGCCGTCAGTCAGAAGGTAGAGGCTGCCGCCGTGAAGGAAGAGGCTGCCAACAAGAAGCCGGAAGCCAAGACGGAGGAGCCTAAGGCTGAGGCCGCCAAGGTGGAGCCCAAGAAGGTGGAGGCTGCCAAGCCGGAGCCTGCCGCCCCAAAGCAAGCCGACGCCAAGCCTGCAGAGGCGAAGAAGCCCGTGGCCGCTCCAGAGAAGGCCGCGGCCGAGAAACCTGTCGTGAAGCCTTCCGCGCCACAGCCAGCGCCACAGGCTCCACGCGCGAAAGACGCCAAGCCCGCCGACAAGAAGCCAACGCCGAAGCAGCATCAAGTAATACAGAAGCCCAACGCGGTGAAGGTGGCAGAGGTGACACGGCCTTCCAAGGACGCCAAGAAGGGTACGGAGATATTCCGCACGAAGACGGAGACGCGCATCGACGACACGCCAAAGGTGACGGTGCTCGGCAAGATAGACCTGAGCGCCATCAACTCAAGCACAAGGCCAAAGAAGAAGTCGCGCGCGGAGAGGCAGCGTGAGCGCCAGCGCCAGCAGAACGGTGGCAACAACGCCAACGCCAACAACCGCGGCAAGCGCGAGCGCATAAACAACAACAAGGTGGACATCAACGCCGCCGCCAACCAGCAGACCGGGAACAAGAACGGGAACGGCAAGAAAAAGAAGAACCGCAACCGCGACAACAAGCCCGCTGAGGTCAACGACGAGGACGTGGCACGCCAGGTGAAGGAGACGTTGGCACGCCTGACAAGCAAGAGCCAGAACAAGAAGGGCGCCAAATACCGCAAGGAGAAGCGCGAGGCCGTGCAGGAGAAGCTCAACGCTGAGGCACGCGCCGAGAAGAAGGAGAGCAAGGTGCTGAAGCTCACCGAGTTTGTTACCGTGTCGGAGCTCGCCACGATGATGAACATCTCCGTGACGCAGGTCATCTCCACGCTGATGAGCATCGGCATCATGGCCTCCATCAACCAGCGCCTCGACGCCGAGACCATCAACATGGTGGCAGAGGAGTTTGGCTTCAAGACCGAATATGTGAGCGCTGAGGTGCAAGAGGCCGTCAGCGAGGATGAAGACGACGAGAGCGAGCTCGTGCCGCGTGCCCCGATTGTCACGGTCATGGGTCACGTCGACCACGGTAAGACATCGCTGCTCGACCATATACGCAACACCAACGTCATCGCCGGCGAGGCGGGCGGCATCACCCAGCACATCGGCGCTTACAGCGTGACGCTGAAGAGCGGCCGCAAGGTGACGTTCCTCGACACCCCTGGACACGAGGCTTTCACCGCCATGCGTGCCCGTGGCGCACAGGTTACCGATATCGCCATCATCATCATCGCCGCCGACGACTCCGTGATGCCTACCACCAAGGAGGCCATCGCCCACTGTCAGGCGGCAGGCGTGCCAATGGTGTTCGCCATCAACAAGATAGACAAGCCGGGAGCCAATGCCGACAGGATACGTGAGGACCTTGCCAACATGAACCTCCTCGTGGAGGAGTGGGGCGGTAAGTACCAGTGCCAGGAGATCAGCGCCAAGAAGGGCGTTGGCGTGGACGACCTCATGGAGAAAGTGCTGCTTGAGGCCGACATGCTCGACTTGAAGGCCAACCCCAACCGCAAGGCCACGGGTACCGTCATCGAGTCGTCGCTCGACAAGGGCCGCGGTTACGTGTCGACCGTTCTCGTGAGCAACGGCACGCTCCACGTTGGCGACATCGTGCTCGCGGGTACATCTTGGGGCCGTGTCAAGGCGTTGTTCAACGAGCGTAACCAGCGCATCGACAACGTGAAGCCTGCAGAGCCGACCATCGTGCTCGGTCTCAACGGCGCGCCGACGGCCGGCGACCAGTTCCATGTGATAGACACTGAGCAGGAGGCGCGCGATATCGCCAACAAGCGCGAGCAGCTGCAGCGTGAGCAAGGCTTGCGCACGCAGAAGCGCCTTACCCTCGGCGACATCTCGCACCGCATCGCGCGCGGCGAGTTCCACGAGCTCAACATCATTGTCAAGGGTGATACCGACGGTTCTATCGAGGCCTTGTCCGACTCCTTCCTCAAGCTCTCTACCGAGAAGGTTCAGGTCAACGTCATCAGCAAGGCCGTGGGTCAGATTTCAGAGAACGACGTCATGCTCGCCTCGGCTTCCGATGCCGTCATCGTGGGCTTCCAGGTGCGTCCTTCTGCCGACGCGCGCAAGCTCGCCGACCGCGAGGGCGTGGAAATCAACACCTATTCAATCATCTACGATGCCATCGACGATATCAAGGCCGCCATGGTCGGCATGCTCGACAAGGTGACGAAAGAGGTCGTCACCGCAGAGGTGGAGGTCAAGCAGGTGTTCAAGATTTCCAAGGTCGGCACCATCGCCGGAGCACTTGTCACCGAGGGCAAGGTCCACTCAAAGGACAAGGCTCATGTCGTGCGCGACGGAATCGTGGTCCACACCGCAGCTATCGCCGCCTTGAAGCGTTACAAGGACGACGTGAAGGAGGTCGTTACAGGTCTGGAGTGCGGTATCTCGCTCGTCAACTACAACGACATACAGGTGGGTGACATCATCGAGACATTCACCGAGATTGAGGTGGAGCAGAAGCTGTAAGCTCTTATTTATAAATATGTATAATCCGCTATGCTTTGCGACAAACAAGGCATAGCGATTTTTTTTATTATGTTTTAAGATGAAGAAGCTTGGCATGTTCAGATTAAACCATTATATTTGCGGTCAATACAGTTGACTTACAGTCCTGTTATTAAATAACGACTTTTATCAAAAACTTGATTCTATGAGAAAATCTGTGATCAGAGGCGATAAAGAGCAAAGGCGTGATGTACACGCCATCGCTTGCCATCGCAAACTATGGAGCTGGCACACCGAAAACCATTAGCGCCCCGTCAAGAAGGGGCGATTACCTTATGATAGTAGATTATCTGTCTACCGACTTTACCCCATACACCATAGTTCGTAAGGTGAGCGTGCATGAATAAAAGCCAATTGCCTTTTGGAGCTCTGCTTTAGGTTGCCACAAAAAAAGCGTTAATTCTTACGGAAATAACCGCATTATTCGTAATTTTGCATTTTAAAGCGAGAGGGCGCATTACGCCCTTTCGCACGTGTGGCATGCCACGCAAAGCAAAATAGGGAAATGGAAAACAAAGATACAAAAAATGCCTTCGTGCGCCAAGTGGCAGAGCAGAAATACGAGTACGGCTTTACCACCGACGTGCATACCGACATAATAGAAAAGGGACTGAACGAGGATGTCGTGCGGCTCATATCCAAGAAGAAAGGCGAGCCGCAATGGATGCTCGACTTTCGCCTCAAGGCGTTCCGCTATTGGCAGACGCTCAAGCAACCCACTTGGGGACACGTACACGTGCCACCCATCGATTTCCAGGCTATATCTTATTATGCCGACCCATTGGCAAAGAAACCCAAGAACAAGGAGATAGACCCTGAGCTCGAAAAGACGTTCGACAAGCTCGGCATACCCTTGGAGGAGCGCTTGGCATTGAGCGGCACCGCCGTGGATGCCATCATGGACTCAGTGTCGGTGAAGACCACCTTTAAGGACAAGCTCCGCGAGAAGGGCATCGTATTTTGCAGCATAGGCGAGGCCATCAAGGAACATCCCGATTTGGTGCGTGAGTATCTTGGTACGGTTGTCCCATACCGTGACAACTTCTATGCAGCATTGAACAGTTGTGTGTTCAGCGACGGCTCGTTTGTTTATATCCCGAAAGGCGTGCGTTGCCCGATGGAGCTAAGCAGCTACTTCCGCATCAACGCCCGTAACACTGGACAGTTTGAGCGCACGCTCATCATTGCCGACGACGACGCTTACGTATCTTATCTTGAGGGATGCACAGCCCCAATGCGTGACGAGAACCAGCTCCATGCCGCCATCGTGGAGATTATAGTCAACAACAATGCCGAGGTGAAATACTCCACAGTGCAAAACTGGTATCCGGGCGACGAGCATGGCAAGGGCGGTGTGCTGAATCTCGTGACAAAGCGAGGCGACTTGCGTGGCGTCAACTCCAAGTTGAGCTGGACGCAGGTGGAGACAGGCTCCGCCATCACGTGGAAATACCCTTCTTGCGTGTTGCGTGGCGACAACTCCCAAGCCGAGTTCTACAGCGTGGCCGTGACCAACAACTACCAGGAGGCCGACACCGGCACCAAGATGATTCACATGGGCAAGAACACCAAGAGCACCATCATATCAAAAGGCATATCCGCGGGCCATTCGCAAAACAGCTATCGCGGATTGGTGCGTGCCACGTCGAATGCCGACAATGCCCGCAACTATAGCTCGTGCGACTCGTTGCTCTTGGGCAGCGATTGCGGTGCCCACACCTTCCCTTACATGGACATCCACAACGACACGGCGGTGGTGGAGCACGAGGCCACGACCTCGAAGATTTCCGAAGACCAGCTCTTCTATTGCAACCAGCGAGGCATTCCTACCGAGGAGGCTGTCGGCTTGATCGTAAACGGCTATGCCAAGGACGTGCTCAACAAGTTGCCAATGGAGTTCGCTGTTGAGGCTCAAAAGCTCTTGAGCGTGTCGCTTGAGGGTACGGTGGGGTAAAACTGAGATAAGCAGCCATGTATCGCCTTTCAACCATATTGACAACGCTCTTCCTGCTGGTGAGCCTAAGTGCGGTGGCTCAAGATGAAGACGGTTCACCGCGTTGGGCCATAGACGGTCAGGTGGGCGGCAATATCACAAGCAAGGCATCTTCGCCTGACGGCAGCGTGCCAAGATTGCGTGCGCTTTCCACGTCATGTTCGGGGTTATTGACAAAGTTGCATGTGGAATACTACCTGCCCAAGACAAACTTCAGCTTGAAGGCAGGCTATGAGCATGAGGAACTCACTTTCCTGAAAGGCGACGCAAGCGCAGACCTCAGTCAGCTCATGCTTGGCGGGCGGTGGTATCCCGCCCCTGGGGATTGGCCAGTCGTGCCCTATCTCGGCATGGATGTCTTGTGGGCGTACAACTGCGACCGAGGCGATTTCAGCATGGATGCCTCAGTGTCGCCAGGTTACAGCAAAGTAGACAAGCAATATTCGTATGAGGCAAATGGCACGGTGAGAGAACCGCGTTTCAGCGTAGGACCGATGGCGGGAGTTGATGTCAGGCTCTTCTCAAGCATAGTGCTGCAAGTGGAATACGGTTATCGTTTTGGTCTGGCTTCTCCCTATCACGTCAGATACACGGAGGGCGGAACAGGAAAGGAGTCAAGCTATCATGGACAATTGCACCGCCACGTGCTCACCATCGGACTGAAGCTCACTTTCCCATTCAAGTGGACCAAGGGTGACACGCGCGGACTGTTATGGAATTTGTTTTATTAATAAAAATATGTTAGAGGTAAAGAATCTGCATGCTACCATTGCAGGAAAAGAAATATTGAAAGGTATCAACCTGACTATCAACGACGGTGAGATACATGCTATCATGGGACCAAACGGTTCCGGTAAGTCGACCCTTAGCGCTGTGCTCACGGGTAACCCCCTCTATACCGTAACCGAGGGCGAGGCCATCTTCAATGGCAAGAACCTCTTGGAGATGAAGCCTGAGGACAGGGCGCGCGCCGGCTTGTTCCTCTCCTTCCAATATCCCGTCGAGATACCAGGCGTGTCGATGATCAACTTCATGAAGGCCGCCGTCAACGCCAAGCGTGAGTATGAGGGCAAGGAGCCTTTGAAGGCTGCCGACTTCATGAAACTGATGAAAGAGAAACGCGAGCTCGTGGAACTCGACCCGAAGCTCTCACGCCGCTCGGTGAACGAGGGATTCTCAGGTGGCGAGAAGAAACGCAACGAGATATTCCAGATGGCCATGCTCGACCCCAAGTTCACCATCCTCGACGAGACCGACTCTGGCCTTGACGTAGATGCCATGCGCATCGTGGCCGAGGGAGTGAACAAGCTCTTCACTCCAGAGAAGTCTATTGTCGTGATAACACACTATGAGCGCTTGCTCGACATGATAAAGCCACAAGTGGTACACGTGCTTTACAATGGCCGCATAGTGAAGACTGCCGGTCCGGAGCTATCCAAGGAGATAGAGAAGCGTGGCTACGACTGGATTAAGGAAGAGGCTGACGAGAAATACGGAAAGTGAGGAAAGGCATGAGCAGTGAAAGACAATATATAGAGCTCTATACCCAGGCAAGGGACATGCTCAACGCCCACTCCTCGGCCGTGATGAACGCCGTGCGCGACACCGCCTTTGAGGATTTCAAGCGTCAGGGATTCCCTTCGCGCAAGGTGGAGCGATACAAGTATACCAGCATGGACAAGCTGTTCGCCCCCAACTACGGAGTGAACGTCAACCGTGTGGAGTTCCCCGTTAATCCTTACAGCGTCTTCAGTTGCGACGTGCCCAACCTTTCCACGTCGCTCTATTTCGTAGTCAACGACAGCTTCTACAAGAAGGCGTTGCCCAAGGTGGGCTTGCCTGAGGGCGTGGAGGTGATGAGCCTGAAGGACGCCGCCGACGAGCGTCCCGACCTTATCGCGAGATATTATGGCAAGATAGCCAAGACGTCGGAAGATGCCGTCACCGCGCTCAACACCATGCTTGCCGAGGATGGGCTCTTTATCCATGTGGGCAAGAACGTGAAGGTCGACCGCGCCATCCAGGTGGTCAACATCCTGCGCTCCGACGTCGACCTCATGGTCAACCGCCGCGTGCTCATCGTCATGGACGAGGGCGCTGAGGCCAAGCTCCTCTTCTGCGACGACTCGGCCGACGACCGCAACTTCCTTGGCACGCAGGTGATAGAGGCATACGTGGGCGAGAACGCAAGCCTCGACCTTTACTGCCTGGAGGAGACCCACGACAAGAACACGCGCGTGAGCAATGTCTATATAGAGCAGCAAGCCAACAGCAGGGTCAACCACAACGTAATAACCCTGCGCAACGGCATCACCCGCAACCGTCTCGACCTCGTGTTCAAGGGCGAGGGGGCCGAGTGCTGGTGCAACGGCTGTGTCATTGCCGACAAGAGCCAGCACGTGGACAACAACACCTTGATAGACCATCAGGTGGGCCATTGCGATTCGCACGAATTGTACAAGTATGTCGTCGATGATGACGCCATCGGCGCGTTCGCCGGTCGCGTGCTCGTGCGCCACGATTCCCAAAAGACGACATCCGACGAGCGCAACCAGAACCTCGTCATGACAAAGCGGGCGAGGATGTACACCCAGCCCATGCTGGAGATTTACGCCGACGACGTGAAGTGCTCGCACGGCTCAACGGTTGGCCAGCTCAACGATGCCGCCATGTTCTACATGCAGCAGCGTGGCATCGACGAGCATGAGGCTAAGCTCCTGTTGGAATTCGCGTTCATAGGCGAGGTGATAGACCAGATAAAACTTGAGCCGCTGCGCGACCGTTTGCACCAATTGGTTGAGAAGCGTTTCCGTGGCGAGCTTGGCAAATGCTCCAATTGCAAGATTTGCAAGTAAAGGTTTAACCCTGTTAGAAAGAAAGGCAAAATGATGTACGACATAGAAAAGGTGCGGGAAGACTTCCCGATATTGAGCCGCGAGGTTCACGATAAGCCGCTTGTCTATCTTGACAACGCCGCCACGACGCAGAAACCCTTGTGCGTGCTCGACGCCATGCGCGACGAGTATCTCAACGAAAATGCTAATGTGCACCGTGGCGTTCACTACCTCAGCGTTCAGGCCACCGAGCTCCATGAGCAGGCCCGCGAGACGGTAAGGCGTTTCCTCAACGCTAAGAGCACGTCGGAGATAGTGTTCACCCGTGGCACCACCGAGGGCTTGAACCTTATTGCCTCTACGTTTACCGAGGCGATGATGGAGCCAGGCGATGAGGTTATTGTGTCTACCATGGAGCATCACTCCAACATAGTGCCTTGGCAGTTGGCGGCGCGTCGCAAGGGCATAAGGCTGCGCGTGATACCCATGACCGACGACGGCGTGCTCGACATGGAGGCATACGACAATCTCTTCAACGAGAAGACAAGGATAGTGAGCGTGGCTCATGTCAGCAATGTCCTTGGCACAATCAATCCTATAGAGGATATTGTCAGGATAGCCCACGACAACGGCGTGCCTTGCGTGGTGGACGGGGCGCAAAGCGCGCCACACATGAAGGTTGACGTTCAGAAACTCGGTTGCGATTTCTATGTTTGCAGCGGCCACAAGATGTACGGTCCCACGGGCATCGGCGTGCTCTATGGCAAGGAGGAGTGGCTCGACCGCCTGCCGCCTTATCAAGGCGGAGGCGAGATGATAGACCACGTGAGCTTCGAGAAGACCACCTTTGAGAAACCGCCATTGAAGTTTGAGGCTGGCACGCCCGACTACATAGCCTCCCACGGCCTTGCCGTAGCCATAGACTATATGGAGCGTTTCGGCATGGACAACATAGAGCGTCACGAGCGTGAGCTCACGGCTTACGCCCTCCAACGTCTCTCCGCCATTGACGGCATGCATATCTACGGACCTCACGATCAGCTCCATTCCCACGATGCCGTGGTGAGTTTCAACGTGGGCAACATCCATCACATGGACATGGGCACGCTTCTCGACCAGCTCGGCATTGCCGTGCGCACGGGGCACCATTGCGCCCAACCGCTCATGGATAGGCTTGGTGTCCTTGGCACTGTTCGCGCTTCTTTTGCCCTTTACAATACCAAGCATGAGATTGACGTGCTTGCCGAAGGAATAGAGCGGGTCAGCAAGATGTTCTGAATATGAGTCCAGTCTTTCATCGTTGCAATGGCTATGTATTTAAGATATTCTCAAATGAGGAACAGAGAATGCATGTCCATGTCGTAAAAGCAGAAAAGGAAGCTAAATTCTGGCTTGAGCCAAAGATAGAGTTGGCTGAAAATTATGGATATAATTCAAGTGAGTTATCTGAAATTAAAAGAGTAATATCGGCGTATGCAGACGAGTTTAAATCAAAGTTCATCAGGCACATTGGTAAGCGTGTTAATGATTAACTCGCAAGGAATAATGATAAGCGTTAAGGGAAACGACTATTTCCTTTCATATAATCGTATTCCATGGATGAAAGACGCTTCCATTCGCAATGTACTTAATGTCCGTTTAGAAGGCCGGGATGCTATTTGCTGGCCAGATTTGGACGTTGATTTGGAAATAGACAGTCTTAGGCATCCAGAGCGTTATCCTTTGATAATGAAGCGGAATGACTTTGATAATTTTTAGTTTGCCAATCAAGATATGGGAAAACTATCGCCACACTATTATAAAGACCTGATTGAGGCAGGGTGCGATGAGGCTGGGCGTGGTTGCTTGGCTGGCAGCGTTTATGCGGCAGCCGTCATCCTGCCGCCCGACTACGACAATCCAGAGCTCAACGACTCCAAGAAGTTGACAGAGAAGCGTCGCTACGCCCTTCGCGAGCAGATACAGCGCGATGCTGTGGCGTGGGCGGTAGGCATTGTGACACCCGAGGAAATTGACGAGATTAACATTCTTCATGCCTCTTTCCTCGCCATGCACCGGGCCATAGCCGCCTTGAGCGTAAGGCCCCAGGCACTCATCATTGACGGCAACAGGTTCGATCCCATGCCAAGGATTCCCCATTCGCGGCATGCTGATTCTTCACTCTTCACTCTTCACTCTTCACTTCCCTACGCCTGCATCGTGCATGGCGATGCCAAATATCAGGCCATAGCCGCCGCGTCGATATTGGCGAAGACCTATCGAGACGACTACATGAACCGGCTTGACGAGGAGTTCCCCGTTTACAAATGGAAGAAGAACAAGGGTTATCCCACCAAGGACCATCGCGCGGCGATAGCCGAGCATGGCATAACGAAGTATCACCGCAGGAGCTACAACCTCTTGGGTGACCGACAGCTTGAACTGAAATTCGAATAAGCGATGGCAAATGGAAACAACGATACCGCCAAGTCGTTCTTTCGTTGGCTTGACGTCATTCGCGCCATCTCCGGCGACAGGATTCTCTCGGCTCCCGACATTGCCAAGGTTCTTGGCACGAGCCTCCGCAACGCCTATTATGTCATAAAGGCGTTGTCTGCCTACGGCTTTTTTGTCAACCACAACAAGCTAGGATACAACCTCGACGCCGCGTCGCCATTCTTCAGGGACATCAACGAGTCGGTAAGCCTGAATGTTGATCAGGCTTTTTTCCTTTACAGGATGCTTATCGGGAAAGACATGGACAACCCCATGGCAGCCAAGATAATGTTGAAGTTTAAGCGTTTCTACCATTTCGACGTGCTTGGAGGCAGTGAGAAGAACTATGGCCCATACACCAACTACCTGCTTCTTCAGAAAGCCATTAAGGACCGCAAGTGCGTGGTGCTTCACAATTACGCCTCGTCAAACAGCCTGACGGTGAGAGACAGGCTGGTCGAGCCGTTCATGTTTCTTGGCGAGGACACTGACGTAAGGGCGTATGAAATGGAGTCGGGCATCAATAAGACGTTTAAGATTTCGAGGATTAGCATAGTGGAGATTCTCGACAGGGAGTGGGAGAATGTCAATAAGCACAGGAATGCTTTTACCGACATGTTCATGTACAGTGGTGAGGTGCGTCACCATGTCCTCTTGCGTCTGGACGTGTCTTCTTACAATTGCATGCAAGAGGAATACCCACATTCCATATTCTGCCTTCGTCCCGACGACGACACCCATTGGCTTTTTGAGGCCGACGTGGCCAACTATGAGGGTATTGCGCGTTTCATCATGGGCCTTTTTGACCATATTGAAGTTTTGGAAGACGACTGTCTCAAGAAATACCTAAGCGATAAGATAAAAGTCATGGCAAAAGGGCTGTAGTCTCATCAACGTGGCTATATGTATCAATAATGACACTTTTAACTTGTCGTTAACAGAAAAATGTAAGTTTATGACACCTTTTGAGTAGATTTTGCAACAAAAGACAGGTTTGAATGTTAAAAACAAACAGATTTGTTAAATATTCTTTTGCCAATTGATACAATCTTGTTAATTTTGCATCACAAATTATAATCATTTCAAGATGATAGGTATTTAGGAGTCATTTCAGCCCACCTCCCGCCCCGAGGTGTGCGTCCGAATTTTAAAGGCCGTTAGTAATTTGAGAAGAGGGGATTTAAGAAGAGAGAAGAAAATAGAGAGAGAACAAAGATAACATATATTTTATTAAAACAGAGAGTTTTTATGGTAAAAAGACTTACGATGCTTTTAGCCGGCCTGTTCCTGATGACGGGAGTAGCGCTGGCGCAGTCCACGGTCTCCGGTACCGTCATCGACGAGAACGGTGACCCAATCGTGGGAGCGGCGGTAAGGGTCGATGGCACCAAGACGGGCGCCGTGACCGACATTGATGGACACTTCTCCCTCTCCGCC
>ERZ1026868.1205-NODE-1205-length-13759-cov-41.710450_pt1 | contig 13759 bp, 6 predicted proteins | sample MGYA00380164_ERZ1026868 | MGnify/ENA primary metagenome ERZ1026868 (study PRJEB33269, sample SAMEA4719800) | human gut metagenome | biome: human-associated habitat; feature: organic feature; material: feces | place: Cameroon | collected 2013-10 ... | reverse complement strand
TCTGTTAGTATGACCTAGAAACTTAAGTGATCAATTTCTGGGGCCATACTAATGTAGGCTTTTCAACAAGATATTACTGCTTAATATGGAATCCACCTTTTAAGATAAAGTCTCTAAGCAGAGCATCTGCCTTCATATTAACCTTTGGAAGGATGATTTTAACACCTTCAATTCTTTCAAAATAAGCACGAGCTTTAGCCTTATCAATTGTTTCTTTTAAAGCATCATATCTTCCAAACTCATTGATATTAGCTGGAGTTAGTTTTAGTAACAGCAAAGATTTGAGTTTTTGCTTATCAACGCCTAAAGCATCAACAATAGATTGAATTTGATCTCCCTGATCTCTATCCATGTATTCAGCTATATAGTCTCGGAATGTTTTGCCATCTTCAGCCTTGAGAGTTCCTCTTTGAATATCATTCAAGATAACATTTGCAAATTTCTGTTCTTTCTGAGGTAATGTTGCAAAAGACTTATGCAACTCCTTTTCTGCAGTTTCGATATTTTCTGATTTTTCTATGGATTGGATGTACTTTTTAAACCTTGAATTTAAAAAATCAGCATTGATCTTGTCGGTATTTATTGCAATTAAGTAGCCATCAACATCATAAGGTACAGATTCAACTTTTCCTTTTTCAGAAGGCTCATCGGAAAATAATTCTTTATATCTAATAAGTAGAGTGTCGTAAGTAACTTTATCTATAAGGATTTCAATTGTGTTTTCTTCAGGAGTTGATTTATTGAATACATAAATCGTTTTATCCCATCTAAATCCTTGAATTTTTGCAGCAGCTAGATAATCATTGAATTCTTTAAATAATTCAGCAAATTGTTTTCTATCAGCTAAATCCTCAGGAAGCTTTTCAAAATCAGCAACTCTTGCGTTTTCAAAAAGATCTTTGATATCTATATATATAGAATTCATCTTTTCTAAATTTTTGTTTAGGCGTACCGCAAATAGACCTAGAGTTTTGTTACCAGAATATAACTCTACTGCAAGCTTAACATTACGCTCCATGGTATGTGGTTTTCTGTAGTATCTTATCGTGCCAAAAGGCTTGTCTTTACCAAAGAGTCGATTAGTACGAGAAAAAGCCTGTATTAAGTTTGCATATTCTAAGAGTTTATCCATATATAGGGTATTAACCCACTTAGAATCGAATCCGGTTAGCATTTGGTCTACTACAATCAGAAGATCTAACTCTTTTTCAGAAGTATTTTCTATGTGCTTATAAGCATTCTTATGAGCTAATCTATCGGACAAATCTCTTTTCATCGCAGCGAATGTTGGAATAGTAAATTTCGTTTCATATCTTTCGTTGTAATCAGAAATAATCTTTATAAGACCTTCTTCTTTGTATATTCCATTCCCGTTATTATCAATATTCGGATCAAAAAGAGCTGATATTTTAAGATTTGGAATTTCTTTTTTGATAAGCTCATAGTAGTTGATTGCTTCAGGAATACTACTTGTAGCAAATATGGCGTGAAACTTTCCTGCTTGACTTAAAGTTAGCCAGTTTTCCTTTATATCTTGAACTACCATCTTCTGATGTTCAATAGTTTCATACTGAGATGAAGGAATAAAATCTTCAATTCCTTTTATGTATTCACCAGAATCATCAGTATGTCCTACCATGTTCAATTTTAGAATGTTCATGTAGGCTTCTTTCTTTTTAGGATCGTTCATTACCTCCAATTCTGAATTTGCTTTAACTTGTTTTAAGGCGACTGCTTTTTTCAAATCACTATCTTTAAAAGTTAGTACTTTATAAGGGTCAAATCCTAAAACATTTTTATCTCTGATGGCGTCTGCAATACTATAGCGATGAAGCTCATCTCCAAATATATCAGTGGTAGTATTTTTCTTTTTCTCGTTTTCTTTTTGTATAGGAGTTCCTGTAAAGCCAAAGAAAAGAGCATTTGAAAAGGTATCCTTTATTGTCTGAAGCATTTCACCAAACGTTGATCGATGACATTCATCAAGAATAAGAACAATTCGCTTTTCATTGATTTTTTCTAGTGCATTGGCAATTGACAATGAGGCATTGCCCTCTTTGATTTTACTCATCTTCTGAATTGAAGAAACAATCAATGTTTTTGACAAATAATCACTTTCTAATAAAGAGAGAAGTTCACTTGAAGTTTCTGTATAGTTAACAGTTTCTGCGTCACCGGCAAAATTCTTGTATTGCTCAAAACTTTGTGTTCCCAACTCAATTCTATCCATTAGGAATACAACCTTATCAGCCTTACCTGATGAAGCAATAAGTTGAGCTGATTTAAATGAAGTCATGGTTTTACCTGAACCTGTTGTATGCCAGATATAACCACCACGTTGATTCTTATCTTCCCAGTGATTTTGAATAACCTTGTCTGAAATTGCATTAGCAGCAACATACTGATAGCTACGCATTACTTTTAATATGCCATCTGTAGCGTCAGCTACTGTATAAAAACCGATAAGTTGATGAGCCATTGGGATAGATAACAATTCACTAATTACATTTTTCCAGTCATTTATAGGCTCATTGTTAAAATCAGCCCAATGGAAATAAAAATCTTGATTAAACTTTCCATCAGGGCCTGGGTTTGCAAAATAAACTGTTTCTTCAGGAGTCATCGCTACAAAGATTTGAACAAGAGAAAATAAACCTGAAAAAATCTTCTCGTGAGAGTACTTTTCTATTTGGTTTGTTGCCTGACTTACAGGAACTCCACTTCTTTTAAGTTCAATATGAATTACAGGCATTCCATTGATAAGAAGCATTAAATCGCCACGTCGATCATTTAAGATTTTAGAATAAGTTGGAAATTTAGGTTGTTCTACTATCTGGTAACGGCTTTTACCAGCTGCAATTTCTGTTCTGTCATAAATTTTTAGAGAAACTTCCTTTCCAAAGTGCAACTTATCATCAGGATTGTCTCTTTTAATTGTTAATGTCTTTCCGTTTATAAATTTATTTAAATTAAATGGAGATTTAAGAGATTGGACATGAGATATGATCTGATACATTTCTCCTTTTGTAAGAGGCCTATTGTTTAAGCGATCAATGCTGTTATTATTTTTAAATAATATACTAGCCCAATTATCAATGAGTTGTTCTTCAGTATAATTTTTTAAAACTTCGTGTTCCCAACCATTCGCTGACAAATTTTCTATAACAGCTTTTTCAAAATCTTTCTCAGAACCAAAACACATGTCAAATTACTCCAACCATCGATAACTTATCTATTTTTAGTTACATCTCTATAAAATTTAGATTTTATAAGTATACAATGTGGATTAGTTTACCACTCAGATAATTATTAAAACCTAACATCTATCAAAGGATTACAAGAATGAACAAACAACAACTTGCCAGCAAGATTTGGGAATCAGCCAATAAGATGCGTTCAAAAATCGAAGCAAACGAATATAAAGACTACATTCTTGGATTTATCTTTTACAAATTTCTTTCTGATTACGAAGTAAAGTATTTAAAGAAAAACGATTGGACAGATGAGTATTTACCTGAAGTAACAGAAAAAGACCAAGACACAGTAGAAAATGTAAAAAATAACATTGGTTACTTTATTTCGTACGAAAACTTGTTTTCAACTTGGGTTAAAGATCGTGATTTTTCTTCAGATAAAGTAACTGATGCCTTATCAGCATTCACTCGTAATATAAGTGATGCTCATAAAAAGGTATTTGATAAAATTTTCGACACTCTTCAAACAGGTTTATCAAAACTGGGAGATACCGACGAGGCAAAAACAAAGGCCATAAGAGCCATAATTGAGCTTATAGACAAGATTCCTATGGATGAGAAACAGGATTATGATGTTCTGGGATTTATCTATGAGTATTTGATTAGTAATTTTGCTGCAAACGCAGGTAAGAAAGCAGGTGAATTCTACACACCACATGAAGTATCTCTTTTAATGTCAGAGATTGTTGCCGAACACCTTAAAAATCATGATGAAATAAAAATCTATGATCCTACAAGTGGTTCAGGTTCACTTCTTATCAATATTGGTAAGAGCGTTTCTCGCTACATGAAAGATAACAATAAGATCAAGTACTATGCTCAAGAGTTAAAAGAAAATACATTTAACCTCACAAGAATGAACCTTGTAATGAGGAATATTAACGTAGACAACATTACATGCCGTTGTGGTGACACCCTTGAAGACGATTGGCCTTATTTTGATGATAAAGATAAAGAAAACACCTATGAAGTTCTATATGTTGATGCTGTAGTATCCAATCCTCCATATTCTCAATCATGGAAACCAAAAGGAAAAGAAAGCGATCCTAGATATATGGGTTATGGTTTAGCGCCTAGAACAAAAGCTGATTATGCTTTCTTATTGCATGACCTATACCACTTAAAACCAAACGGAATCATGACCATTGTTCTTCCTCATGGAGTTTTGTTCAGAGGAGACAGCAACGGTGAAGGAGAAGGTAAGATTAGAAAGCAACTCGTTGAAAATAACCACATTGATGCAATCATTGGTTTACCTTCAAATGTTTTCTTTGGAACTAGTATTCCTACCATCATCATGGTACTAAAAAAGAACCGTACTAATGATGATATTCTTATCATAGACGCTTCTACAGGATATGAAAAAGTCGGTAAGAACAACGTTCTAAGAGCTCGTGATATTAAGAAGGTAGTGGATATCATAAAAGATAGAACTTCAGTAGATGGATTCTCAAGAGTAGTATCTAGAGATGAAATAAGAGCTAACAATTACAACCTAAATATTCCTCGCTACGTTGATTCATCAACCAAAGAAGAGAACTGGGACTTGTACTCCACCATGTATGGTGGCATTCCTAAAAAAGAGTATGAATTGCTGAATTCCTATTGGAACGCTTTTCCTTCTTTGACTGAAGAGTTATTCACCTCAATAAATAACGATTATCTTCAGTTCAAAGACTGTGACATTTATGAAACAATCAATCAAAATAAGGAAGTCTTAAAGTTTAAAGAAAACTTCAAAATTGCTTTAAGTGAATTTGAAGAAGAAATAACCAAAGAGCTATTTAGCAAATTTAAAAATACCAATTCACTTCAAATAGAAACTCTATTATCAGCTCTTCTTTTTGAAAAACTGAAATGCTTACCTTTAGTCGATAAATATCAAAATTACCAAGCATTCAGTGACAATTGGAAAGTAATAGGAACTGACATAGAAATAATCCAAACTGAAGGTTTTTCTGCAACAAAACAAGTTGATCCTGTCTATGTTATAAAAAAGAAAAAAGGAAAAGACACTGAAGTTCAAGATGGTTGGTGCGGTCATATTCTTCCTTTCGAATTAGTCCAAAAGAACTATTTTGTTTCTGAATTAGAAGATATAAGTATCCTTGAAAACCGTATTACTGAAATTGAAAATGGTCTAAAAGAACTTATTGATGAGCTCGGTGAAGACAAAAATAAAGCTTTTGTAAATTCTGATGAAGATGGATTTGTCAAAGCAGAGTTGACTAAAGCAGTTAAAAATAAAGAAGATTTTGAAAAAGATACTTATAACGTGTTGTTAAATGCTAAAAAGCTAATAAAAGAACACGATGACGACAATAAAAAATTAAAAGAATACAAAAAACAATTACACGAAAAGACAAAAGAAACTATTGAAACGCTAACAGATGAACAGGTTTTTGAACTATTAAAACAGAAGTGGGTTGATACAACCATTTCAAATCAGAGTCTAATCTTCAGTGAGATTATTTCAGAGTTCACATCAAAAGTTACATATTTAGTTAATAAATACAAAGTAACTTTTGAAGACGTTGAGAATCAGTTATCAGAAAGCAGTAATGCAATTTGCTCACTTTTAACAGAACTGAACGGTAATGAGTATGATGAAAAAGGCATCTCAGAACTAAATAAGCTACTGAGAGGCGAATAATCATGACAAAAGAAAATAAGCCTGAAATGAGATTTTCTGGTTTCAATGAAGATTGGAAACAGCGTAAGGTAAAAGAACTATGTTCAATTTCTACTGGAAAAAGTAATACACAAGACAAGGTCGATGATGGGGAATATCCTTTTTACGTTAGATCTCCAATTGTTGAGAGAAGCAAAAAATATCTTTATGACGAGGAAGCTGTTTTAACTGTTGGAGATGGTGTCGGAACAGGAAAAGTTTTTCATTACGTAAATGGTAAATACGACTTACACCAACGTTGCTACAGGATGTTTAATTTCTCAGAAGAACTGAACGCAAAGTATTTTTATCATATTTTTTCTAAGATGTTTTACAAAAGGGTCATGTCGATGACCGCCAAAACATCGGTTGATTCAGTTCGAATGGATATGATTGCAGACATGGAAATTCCTGTTCCAAATATAAAAGAACAAGAAAAAATAGGAGCATTCTTTTCCGATATTGATAACCTTATTACCCTTCAACAGCGTAAGTTAGAGCTTCTAAAAAATCAAAAAAAGGCTTTTTTAGAGAAAATGTTTCCTAAAGAAGGAGAAAATGTTCCTGAAATTCGTTTTTCAGGATTTTCGGACGCTTGGAAACAGCGTAAGTTGGGAGATGTTCTTAAGTTATTGAAGGATGGAACTCATGGTTCCCACAAGGACGTAACAAATGGGCATTACTTGTTAAGCGCCAAAAACATTAAAGACGGAAGAATATTTTGGGACAAAACAGATAGAATAATTTCAGACGAAGATTATAAAAAAATCCACTCGACTTTTAAAATAAATAAAGGAGATGTTCTGTTAACAATTGTTGGCTCTATAGGAGAAACTGCTATATTCAATGTTTCTGAAGAGATTACATTTCAAAGAAGTGTTGCTATTTTGAGACCTATCGATGAAGTTTCTTCTGATTTTTTATACTCAGAAATTACATCACCTAAATTTCAAAAATTTCTAAATTTGAATAAGTCTACATCAGCTCAGCCAGGAATTTATTTAGGCGACCTTGCTAATATATCTTTTTCATTTCCTGAAAATAAAGAAGAACAGAAAATGATTGGGCGTTTGTTTACTGGTTTAAATAGCACAATTACCCTTCAACAGCGTAAGTTAGAGATCTTAAAAAACATCAAAAAATCATTTTTACAAAAGATGTTTGTATAGCGAAAATTCTTATATTTAACTCTGATGTTTAAGGCTCTTTTATAGAGCCTTCTTTTTAGTTTTTCTTTTGGTCCATTACTCTGTAGAGTGTTTGCCTTGTAACTCCTAATTCCTTCGCAATTTTTGTCAAAGGAACTCCCTGTTTTTTCTTTTCAAAGAAAAGATCAATCTTATCTTGTGTCATAGAAACAGGTCTTCCTGAGCTGTAGCGTCCTTTTTCTTTAGCAATCTTAATTCCTTCACGCTGTCTTTCTTTAATGATCGCTCTTTCGAATTCGGCTACAGCGCCCATTACAGATAGCATTAGCTTAGATGTAGGATCTGTAGATTCGGATGAAAAAGACATATGCTGCTTTACAAAGTGGATGGTACAATCTTTGTCTGTTATTGTTTTAACCAAGGAAAGCAAATCAGACAGATTTCTGGCTAATCTGTCTAAAGAATGAACATATACAACATCACCTGCTCTGATGTACTCAAGCATCTTCTGTAGCTCAGGTCTGTTAGTATCCTTGCCAGAGATCTTTTCTTCAAAAATCTTATCTAATGGAACTTCTAAATCAGCTAGCTGACGATCTGTATTTTGATCTACAGAACTTACACGCTTATAACCAACACGCTGAAACTTTTCTGAAGAATTCATAATTGTGTCCTAAATAGGGATTGTTTACATATATGTAACAAAATATATAAATACAACATTTTTGTTACACAATTATGACATATATTGAAATGTAATAAAAGGGTGTACCTTTATTTTACATAAATAATGACAAGAATATTTATTCTTTCAATAAAGAAAGAACTGAAAAGGAAAGGGGCGTAATTCACCAACATTCTGGTGACCCTGCAATTGCCTCTTCAGCTATACAAGGAGATTATCATGGCTGTTAAGTCGTAACTCACCAACATTCTGGTGACCTTGCAATCATTATCATAGGATATTGCTTTGCCAACTGCATGTCGTAACTCACCAACATTCTGGTGACCTTGCAATGAAAATCTCAGATTAAAGATAAAAAATGAAAGAGTCGTAACTCACCAACATTCTGGTGACCTTGCAATAGAAATGGATAAATTCTGGGAGTTCTTTGGTTTGTCGTAACTCACCAACATTCTGGTGACCTTGCAATAGAAATGGATAAATTCTGGGAGTTCTTTGGTTTGTCGTAACTCACCAACATTCTGGTGACCTTGCAATCTAACTATTCTCGTTCATTGCTTTTTTATGCAAGTCGTAACTCACCAACATTCTGGTGACCTTGCAATGGTACCACTTTTAGAGACTTAATACATGCGGGTTACAGCACACTTTTCGCCGAAGAAGAGCCTTTTCTCCATATATTGCAAAATTTGACCAGAAAGTTAAGAGAAAAGTGGCTCAAAACCGCATTAGAAAGCCATCGCCGTTGAAAGAGATGATCATAAGAATCAATTTTAAGAAAAAGGTAATAAATTCAATTTGATATATTCAAAAATCAATAAATCACCATTGAAGAGAAAACAAACGGCGAATTTTTAGAAATTTTTATAAAAAAAATGTCATTGTTCAGTATGGAGTAGATTCCACCTATACAAACAGACAATATAGAACATTTAAGGATGCTGTTTTATTCCTAAAAAACAATGAAGTTAAAAATGACAGTGTAAATGAAGATATACAATATTCTGGTTATGCTTATTTACTTCACCGCTTTCCTAAAAACTACTACGTTATGTCAGACCAAGAGTTAACACAGTGGTCTGATATGGGATACTTTTATTTAAAAGGAGACAAAAAAACAGGTTACTTAAAAAAAATTGCTAAAGTTAATTAAGAAAACATTTTAATAGATCGAATTTCTACGTTTTATGATCATATTGATAGCTTTAATGAAGAAAATGAGTTAAACACGTTAGGTCAGGCTGGAATAGATAATTTTAATATCTATCCTTGCATTAGATATGCAAGTATTGAAACAGTAGACATTCCTGCAATTCTAAGACAAGGAACCAGTCTTAGTTTTTAATAGTCTATACTCGAAGCCTCATACTTTTGATATAAAAACGCTGTAAAAGTATGGACAATTTTTTAGTCGCCAAGATCACATTTTGATTAGGAGGGCTTAATAATTTCATATAAAACATCCAACCGGATTGAGCGGAATAAATGAGAAATTAAGTTTCATTGTATACACAAGCATTAAAAGAGTAAACTTAGTAATGGTTCATAATTTCGCCAAATTTAAAGCAAATTCTTTTGAAAAAACAATTAATAGACGAACTCGACATTTTCAAAAACAGCAAAAGTCTTTATCACATATTCATAAACTAAAATATCTAGAAACAATTCATTGAATAGACCTAAATTCAGAAATGTTCGATATGTTAAGGATACAGACAAACATTAAGTAAAAATATCATTAGTATCAAAGCGTGCCGTCCACCGTGGCACGCTTTTAATAAAGCAGATAAAACAATAATAATGAATTTTTTAACACGATTACATTTATTGATTTTGAATTTGATATCAAAGCGTGTCGCCCACCGTGGCACGCATAAAATAAACAGTGCCACGCTGATATTTTAATTGGATCATGCAGATTATTGAGTCAAAAGAGTGTATTGGTATCAAAGCGTGCCGTACCCCATGGCACGCTTATAATAAACAGTGCCACGGTCCATTTTTGTGTTTTAACCAATTTTAATACACAAAACTCTTACTTTACCCCATCAAAGCGTGCCGTACCCCATGGCACGCTTTAGTATAAGCGGATATGCGGTAAATTTTTCCTCATCTTTAGTCCTTAAAAAGATCGCTCTTAAAGCGTGGACAGGGGGGTAAAACTGCTTTGCTTGTTATTAGCGTGCCGTTCATTTGTATTAAAGTAAAAATTAGGTTTATAACATGAATAATTCAGATAATTCAACAGTGCGTCAAATAGGTGGAAAACTTCTGTCTTTACTTGATCAGGAAAAAGGTTCAAAAGAAGCACATTTAACTCTAGATGATATTTCTAATATTTTTAAAGAAAACTCTGATCGAATTAACGATCTTATTTCAATCTTAGCTAAGATCAGGCTAGCTCTTTATATCGAAGCCAGACACCTTAAAAGCAGTTTCTTTGAAGAGTCTCTCTTGGAAGCTAAAAAAAGAAATTCATTCTTTAAGTTCACAGTTAATGTAAATTTCAGAAAAGATATATTTGATTTTGATAATTGCAAAATTAAAGAGCCAGAAAAAGCTGGTACATTAGAATCAATTTACTGGTCCAAAAGAAACGGTCGTAAGATTGAAGGTAAAATCAAATACTTTATTACAAGAATACCTTTGAATGATCCTGACGGTATTATTTATAAAAGAAAGGCTTTTGCCGGTGAAGCAAAATGGCAAGTAGACCTAATCATGAAATATGAAGAGAGGTTTGCTCAAATTAGAAAGGCAACAAAGGTTTTAGGTGAATTTAAAAGAAAAGCACGACAACTTAATATTTATTTAGGAGACATTAATAAAACTCTAATTGAAATGGAAAGCTCAGATCTTAATTGACAACTACCAATGAAGAATGTATTTCCAATTTCAGGAAAAAGGCTTAAATGCAATTCAAGCTTCACAGGTTAAAGCACAGAAATTTATGTTAGCTTCTGTGGGCAGACAAATCATGCAATTAGGCTTGAAAGACGGTTATGCTGCTTATGGTGATATTAACTCTGCCTCTATGATTTCTCAGGCTATTCAGCAACGTAACGTTCAGTGGGCAGGTGAACAGTCAATGTTCTTGAACTCTGTTCGCCCTATTATGGCATTCATGGAGTCTTTCTTCTATGCAATAACTCCGTTTGCAGCCGTCTTTGTAATGTTAGGTCTGTTTGGTATGGGATTGTTCTTTAAGTACATTCTCTTACTTATCTGGGTTCAGATGTGGTTACCAACAATGGCTGTAGCAAACATGTTTATTATGTCAGCAGCGACACGACAGATGACTGCATTAGGAACTGGCTATTTAGCATCTCAACCAAACATGAATAATGCTGACGGTTCTCTTTCATTCTATATGTATGATGGAATGATTGGCATTGCTAAAGATTGGGTAGCAACTGGTGCTATGTTCCAAGCTGCAACTCCACTACTGTCATTGATTATTATCACAGGCTCTGTTTACGCCTTGACCTCATTAACAGGTCGTATGGCTGGCTCAGACCATATCAATGAGAAAGTTGTTGCTCCTGATGTGGTATCCCCTGCTGCTGCGATTGGCATGCAGTCTGCTTGGACTGCAGATGCTTTCAAAGCCACTCTGAATGGAGCAAAACTTCCTTCTATAAATATGGGAGAAATTCTGTCTAATCAGAAGTCTTTTGCCGATGAACAGTCTCATCAGGCTAATAGAAGTTTGGCTCATGCTATTAGTGACAGAATTACTGAAGCTGGTGGTTATACGAATGCTGCAGCTCAAATTGGTAGTTATTTACAATCAACCTCTTCTTCTGATGTAAATAGCTTTGGAGCTTCTATTGATAGATATAAGCAATTTATGAGTCAGCAAGGACAAAATGTTACTACTGCTCAAGCTATTACTGCATTAACTCAGAAAGCCTTAAGCGTATCTGGAGGGTTGGATATTGGAGGTGGTAATACTAATTCTGCAACATCAGAAAATAGTTCTTCTGCTTCAACAACTAACAGAACATTCCAGAGTGGGTCAGGTAATGAAACCTCTCAAACAAGAACAAGCCATGGTATGAAGAATTCTTCAGCGATGAGAAAAGTTGTCGGTGCAGATTTAGGAGTAAAAGCAACAGGAACTGCATCAATTTCCAATCATGATAGTACAACAACATCTAATTCTAATGGACAAAATAAATCTGATGGTAATGGATTTAAGCTATCTGACGCAGAAGCAGCTGCTATTAACAGAACAGTTGCAGGGTCTTTATTAGATCAAGGTACCAATTCACATTCTTACAGTAAAAATGGTACACATGATGATGCATTGCAAAATGCATTATCAGATGCAAGAGCGCAAGGTGAAAGATCACAACAAGTTGATTCTTATGTGCAATCACTTTCTTTATCAAGAAATCTCGATCTTGCTGATATTGCAAGTCGTGTTGATTCATCTGAAGTTGCTTCTTATTTTGAACAAGTTAAAAACTGGGCAGACCAACAATATGGTGAAGGGGCTGGTCAATTATTAGAAGCTCAAGCTAATAAGTTAGTTAAAGAAAACCAGTCAGGCATGTCTTTAGGTACTAATGCAGATACTATTGGTAAATTACATGCTCTACTCACCTATGATTTTGGACAAAACGGTATGGATAAAGGAGACTTTAATGTAAGAGACGGTGTTCTAAAAATGATTGATAATAACGTTGCTCTTCCAACCAATACTTCTGGTTATCAAACAGGAGCTAATGCTCAGGAGAAAGTTGACTTTAATGCTCCACTTAATGACAACGGAGGTGGTGGACTTCCTTTTGGTGCTCGCCAGGTAATGGACGATGCAATTGCAAATGGTGCTACACCTGATGCATCACAAACAACTTCTAATGAAGGCTTTAATAACGCAGAAGCAGATCATAAAGAAAAAGATGCACTTTTAAGAGACCAAGGTAAAGAAGAAATGCGTACAATTAACTATCATAATTTCAATACAAGAGGTTTGAATAGATATAGTCAGGGTGAAGTTTGGACCGAGGACTTAGCAAATAATGATAAAGGTATTTTAGGAAACGTTTGGGATAGCCTTAAAAAACCATTTGAATCTAGATATGTGGGAGATAAAGTTGATCTGAATAGCGGATTTATGACTAAGAGAGACTTAAGTAATGCGAAGGATATGAATGCATTTTTGGCTGGAGCTGGTCTTAAGGCAACATTCGTAAGTTGTGATTATGATACGAATGATCTGTCTGAATTGGCAAAGCAAAAAGAGATGATGGGAAAAATTGCTACAGCAACTGCCCTTACAGAAGCAAAAGATTATACCAGAGGATCAACCCCTGTTATGGATTTGATGGCTTCTACAAAAAACAATACCATTGAATATAAAAATTCGAGAGCAATTGATGACTTTGTCGATACTGCTTCTAAAGAAGGTAAAGCCTTTTTTAAAGAACAATTAAGGAAAGGCGACCATTATTATATTGACGATAACGGTCAACCTCAGAAATATGTTGATGATAAAGGTAATTTTACAAAAGAAGGTGAAAAACATGCGACCTATTATGCTAATAACATGGTAAACATGGCAAAAGCAGCAGGTCATGGAAATCATGATGCTATAGTAGCAATGGGGCAAATGAATGCTGGAGACGGACATGGAGGTCTTGTTTTACCAACATTCAACGAGGCAAAGAAATTTAGTTCAGATGCTAACAAATAGCTTGAATTAATTATTGTTGCAAATAAATATAAAGGTACCATCATTATTTTGGTACCTTTTATTTTTTTTCTTATAACATCATTTATTTCTTTTCTTTTTTACCATATATAAGGTGTGTTATACCAAATCCTACTCCGTAACAAATTAAAGATATAAACAATGTATTAAATCCGCTTTCAATAGTTCTAATTGGATTTAAATATAGTCCTTTTGAAGCATTATTTATACCAATCATAATTAATACTGTTATCAAAACAATAAAACTAACCACAATTAATTTATTTGAGAATTTCCATCCTA
>ERZ1026868.1204-NODE-1204-length-13764-cov-3.720257_pt1 | contig 13764 bp, 5 predicted proteins | sample MGYA00380164_ERZ1026868 | MGnify/ENA primary metagenome ERZ1026868 (study PRJEB33269, sample SAMEA4719800) | human gut metagenome | biome: human-associated habitat; feature: organic feature; material: feces | place: Cameroon | collected 2013-10 ... | reverse complement strand
TAGTAGCAATTATTCAAAATGCTGATTCTACGGAACTGCAAAAGCAGTTGGCTTTTGATGAGCTTTCAAAAACAGCCCCTTCACTCACAGAGGTATATAACAGCGTAGAGAAATTATCCAAGGCAGACCTCTCGCAAGTGAACCAGCAGCTCAACGAACTTTCTGACGAAAAACGAGAAGAGTCGCTAAAGAAACAGATAGATGAGCTAAATAAAATTATTGACACTGTAGCCATCTCACAAAAAATCTCACATATAGATGTACTTAAAGAAAAGTATGGTCTTAACTTAAGTATCTTTTCGGGCTGGGAAGAATGGGACGAAGCTACAAAAAAATTGAGAGACGGATTGATAAATCAACTCTCTCAAATCGAAGATGCCAAGAAAAAGATTGCCGTTCCGACAAAGATAGATGTTGAGTTAGCCAAGGACAAATACGAGCAGTGCAAGGATCAACTATCCTATCTTTCGAAATTTGCCGTGGCTATGAAGAATGACATTGAAAAGAACCCTACAAAGATACCGTTCGACGGAGGCGAAGCTGAAAGGGTTGTTGCAGAATTGGAGAAGGAAATATCCGAACTTAAAAAAGAGCAAGATAAGAATCCAATTCAGTTTACGGCTGACAAACAGAAGGCTTTGGATAAGTATCAAGAGCTTCTTTCTGACATTATGAGATGGAAGAACATTGCATGGAAACAGGGAACTTTTACTATACCTGTGGAGATACAGTTCAAAATGAAACAACTCCAGGAGGAGACTAATAAAGCTAAGGGGCATTTCAATTACCTTACAGGAAGGTATGAAGAATCCAACAAAGACGAGTCATATTCTACTGCCAAGAATAAAGCCAAAAGAGAATACTTTGATGCAGTCCAGGCAGAGAAAGATGCAAGAAAGGGTTCTAACGCGGCATGGGAAAAGGCCAAAGAAGAGCTTGACAGTAAGAAAAAAGAATACGAAAAATATTGGGGCAGTGAATCAGAAAGGAAGAAACATGAATCTGACTTAAAGAAAGCGGACCAGCAGCGCAAGGCTCGGGAAGAACTTAATGAGGATTTAAAGCAACTCCAGCAGAAAAATAATGATGACATTATTGCCCTCATGCAAGAGGGCACGGAGAAGAAGCTTGCAGAAATCAAGAACGACTATGCCAAACGCAAGGCCGAGATTGACAAGCAGGAAGCTGAGTTCAAGAAGAAGAATAAGGAAGCGGGCAAGAAAGAAGCCCTCACCTCTGCTCAGTCCGATGCCCTCTCCAAGGCAAGAGACCTCGCTACCCAAGAGTATAACAAGAAGCTTGATGAGGTCAACAGGGAAGCCATCACTTCTATGCGCGACTACTTGAAGGAGTATGGTTCATTCTATCAGCAGAAGCAAGCCATCGCCGAGGAGTACGAGGAGAAGATTTCCAAGGCTCAGACGGAAGGCGAGAAGAAGACGCTCAAGCAGGAGAAGAAGAAAGCACTCTCCAACTTCGACTACGAAAGTATCTCTATGGGTATCGATTGGAAGGGTCTGATGAGCGGTGTGGGCAACATGAGCAAAGAAATGCTCAAACCTATGCTCGAAAAGCTAGACGCTTACACCAAGACAGACAAGTTTCAGCAAGCAGACACTCAGACACAGCAGAAGGTTGTTGACCTCATGCAGGAGATTCGCACCTATCTCGGAACTGATCAGAATGCAACGTGGCAGAACCTTGCTGCATCCATCAGCAGTTTTAATCAGTCTATTCTCGAATATCAGACAGCAGTCAAGAATGAAGAACTATGGAATGCTAAGCTAGCCAATGCCGAGAAGGACTTGAAAAATGGTAACATAACACAGGAGGCTTTCGACAAAATCAAGAAGTCCTCTGACGATGCAAGCCAAGCGGTAGTTGATGCCAAGAACAAAATGAACACCTTCGGCATCAAGCTCAACTCTGCTACGGAAGCCGTTACGAACTACACTTCTGGTCTTACCGCTGCGCTCAACAAGCTCGGAACGTGGAAAGGCAACGAAGGCTTCTCTGAGGTTAAATCATCAGTTGGCAACATAGACGCCTTGAAAGGTGTTCTTGATGAATCACTCTCCACTATGGGTAACGGAGTAGCCAAGACTATGGGTGCGACCATATCGAAAGGTCTAGGAAGTGCTCTCGACTCTATCGGAGGTGAAATAACCAATATGATGGGTAGTGCCCTCGGTTCAATCGTAGGAGTTGTTGCACAGATACCGAAACTCATCCTCAATCTCGCAAGTTCCATTAAGAGCTTCGTGACAGGTATTCTAGATTCATTCACTCAGTTGCTACAGCTCGAATGGCTGTCAGATTTGGTTGACAGCATACTTGGAGCAGTTGGTAATCTCATTGATGCCATCTTCGATTTGCCCGAAAACCTCTTCAAGGCTCTCGAAAGCATTGTTGTCAATGGTGTTGGCGGTCTCTTAGATAACGTGTTAGGACGTGTAGGTAACGTTCTCTCACTCGGAGCACTCTCATCTAAAGGTCCATCAGATTGGTTTACTAACTCGAATGCCGAGAAAGTTCAGAAGATCATTGATAGGCTGACAGACAGAAACACCCTCTTGCAGCAATCCATCGAGGATTTGACTGACGCGATGGAAAACGCCTATGGTTCAAAGGCTACATCATACTATGATCAAGCCTACAAGAATCAGAAGGAGACAAATCAGAACTACCTTGACATCGCCAAGGCACAGGCAAGCTATCACGCTTCTCACGGCTCATGGAACCACTACTGGAGTGGCTTCGACAAGGAAGAGATGGATTGGATCAAGAAGAATGTCAAGGCTGACTTCAACGGTGACCTCTTCTCTCTTAGCCCAGAGGAGATGAAGCTGCTACGCGGTAACGTTGCTATTTGGGAGCACATTGAGAATACAGGCAAGGGCAACTATGGTGGACGTCTGACTGAGAAGCTGAATGACTACATAGACCAAGCTGGCAAGTTGGATGAATTATCCGACAAGCTAAAGGAAAGCCTCACGCAGATTTCCTTTGAAAGCATGAAGGATAGCTTCGTTTCAGATCTCATGGATATGAGTAAGTCAGCACAGGACTTTGCCGACGACTTTGCTGAAATGATGCAGAAGGCCCTCCTCTCCTACTCCATGGAAGACCTCATCAATGGCGACTTGAAAAAGCTCTATGATGATTGGGCAAAGTCCATCAAAGACAATGATGGCAAGCTTACCGAAGCAGACATAGAAGCATTTAACAAGCGTTACGATGATATAGTCCAAGAAGGCTTGAAGAGACGCGATGATTGGTCAAAGGTAACTGGTTACACTGGCTCCTCGTCTTCATCACAGACTGCCACAAGCGGAGGTTGGGCTTCAATGGGGCAGGATACTGCCGATGAGCTTAATGGTCGCTTTACAGCCCTACAGATAGCCGGAGAAAACATATCAGCGAGCATGGTTACAGCTGTAGCACAGATGGAGACTATTATCTCAACAGGAATCTCAACCAATGGCGCAGTATTGGAGATTAGGAACATGATGATAATGACGAATAGCTATCTTGAAGACATCGTAAAGTATTCAAAGCTTACATACAATGACTTCGGAACCAAGCTTGATGATATGAACAGAAGATTAAAAGAAATTTGACCTCTACAGGCTTTTCGCTCGTCAGCCCTTATAACTATACTCAACAATAGCAAAAGAGGCTCACAGCGAAGCCTAAGAGGTTATTTAACGATAAAATAGCTATGACAAATGGACAACTTTACATCAATGGCGAGGACGCCTACCTTACATGGGGCATATTCTTAGACGAGACTGCCCTTAGTGCGCTTATGACCCCTGCGCCAAACAAGGAATTCATCAGCAATAAGTATCGTTCCAAGGATGGCAAGTCAGTTATAAAACACAATCCTAGATTGGATGAGAGGGAGATAACGCTGCCGTTCAATATGACAGCCAAGGACTCAGATACGTTCATGACGAACTATGCTAGGTTCTGCGAGGACGTTCTCGCCAATGGGGAGTTGGTTATCCGCACTCGTTTTCAGCCTAATGTGTGGTATCGGTGCATCTACCTCTCATGCACTCAGTTTAGTCAGTTCATACAAGAGATGGCGAAATTTACACTAAAGCTGAATGAGCCAGACCCATCCGATAGAGGAAAAATAAGTAAATATGCAGAACAATGATAGAGATTAAAAGAAACAACAATGTTTTCTATACAATAGAGGATATATGCGAAGGTTCTAAGATGTCATGTCAGCTTATGGACCACCATTATATCATTCTCAAATTCTCCACGGTAGAGCCAGTTTATTTCGAGATTGGTGACACAGTGGAGCTACCTTATTTTGGCTTATTTTCTCTCACGTCTGCCTACTTTCCAAAGAAGAATGATACATGTGGAGGGTATGACTACGAGATGCAGATGGATGCCTACTATATGACATGGGCTAACAGAATCTGCAAATATCGTCCTCAGTATGGAGCGAACGAAACGTCATTCAAGCTGACTGCAACAGTAGATACGCACATGAATGTCATATTGAGTAACCTTAATGCTTTAGGCTACACATACAACAACAAGCCATTCACTGTTGATTATACGACATATAACACTGCTGTTTTCGATGTAGAGAAGAGAATATATGTCGAATATAACTCTATAAGTATTATTGAAGCACTCAATGCTATCTGTGAAACACTAGATTGCGAATGGTGGGTAGACGGCAATGTAATATACCTCGGATATTGCGAAATGACAGGTCAGACTGTGTTCAAGCTCGATGACAACATGGTGTCCATGTCACAGTCTAAATCAAAGTCCTCGTTCATTACAAGGCTATATGCGTTCGGATCAGACAGAAACATACCGAAAGGTTATTTTACAGGATCAGATGCAGACGTAACTGTTGACGGAGTAGCCACAGACTATCTTACCTTGCCACACAAAAGTGTAGATGCCGAAGGGTTCGTTTCAAAGGACGGCTATCTTGAAAACGTTAATGTTGTCAAGAATGAAAGCCAGGCAATAGAAGGTGTCGTGATGTTTGAAGATGAATACCCGCGTGTTGATTGTACCGTAAGCAACATTAAGACGTATGATAGTACAGTAAGCAATAATGACGGAACGAAAACAACAGAAACTTTTTGGCAAGTAACGTCAAATGATGCATTTGCTGTAAACTTCAAGAAGGATTGGATAAAACGCAATCTTACACTTATGATAAAGTTCACAAGTGGTTCTCTTACTGGAATGGAGTTTGAAGTGGAATACAAGCCCATTAAAGACGTAAACTATTATGAAATTATAGCAAACGAAGATTATGGACGGTCATTGCCAGACAGTGTTCTGTGTCCAAAGGTAGGAGACAAGTTCTTTCTGTACAACTGGGATTCAACAAAGATTACAGATACACCCCTTATAGAAATTGCACAAGAGGCCTTGTTTGAGAGGGCAAAAACCTACTACAAGAAATCTATGGTGGACAACTCAAATTTCACCTGCGTTATGGATGGTGAAAAATTCTTTAACTATGGAACGTTTGATTACCACCCTTTGGGAGAGCAGATAAAGCTTATAAATCCTATGTTCTCAGATACCGATGAGGAAGGGAATCATTATAGAAACTCGCGTATCATCGGGTGTGAAATAAATCTTGACATACCTTATGACTCTCCAACTTATATTATAGGAGAAAAGTCTTCATTAAGCCGCCTTGGACAAATCGAAAACAAGATTAACTCCATAACGGTAAATGGCCAGCACATAGGAAACAGCATAAGCGGAGGTGGTGGAGTATATGTTATCGGAGCAAATGATAATACACCACCAACAGACTCAAATGTATATTCTGCAAGAAGGACACGTCTAAGTTATCTGTCAAAGACAGCTGAAGACACAGCAAAAGAAATAATACATTTCGAGAAAGGTCTGACAGCCGGAACTTATAAGAAAGGTGTGAGCGGCGGCAACATGGACGATGAAGGCAACGCGGAGACAAACAAGCTGACGGCGCGTGGCGACGCACGACTACAGGGCGACACATTCTTCGGCACAGGGCCTGTGGATGACAAGACAAACACGCCTCATGTTGACGGAGGGAGCGGTGACGCTCTGCTCGGTGACGTGGTGTTGACGGCGTTGAGAAGCAAGGACTTTGATGCGCTTTTGCAACGCGGCTTTGGCTTTACGAAGGGCGTGAACGGAAAATTCACTCTCAGCGTTACCGACCTGATGGTGTGGGGTAAGGCCATCTTTAACGAGCTGGAGATACGGAAGCTGAGCAGCGTGGGCGGCAACGTTTACCTTAGCGGGGCATCGAGCAGGATAGCCCATGTGAAGGAGGAATATCTAAAAGGAAAGTTTATTGGCTGGCGTTGCTACATTCTTGCCGACGACGGCACGATGGCAACACAGAACAGCTGGAAGCCGTATGATCAGGCACGGTGCCAGACGTTTAATGTTGCTTCGGGCAGCTATGAGGGTGTGGGCAACCGCAATTATTGGCGACTTGTAGCTGGCGTGAGCAGCGAGAATGTGACGATAGGTGATGAAGACGGCAACGACCTGTACAACGGAAAGAAATTTGCGTGGGTGATACTCTCGGCAACTGACTGTGAGGACGCTCAGACGAACGATATACCTCAAGCTGGCGACGTGATTGTGCTCGATGGTCACAGACAGTTTGCCGAGGATGATCCACGGGCTGTACACAACGATGCGGGGCGAACGAACGTGATGATGCTCCAGACGACGGGGAACGAGGGCAGTGTGCCTAACATCATTTCGTTGCAAGGCATCGTTGACTATAGACACGCTGCCTCGAACAACAAGTACAGCAACACCGTCTTCATCCTCTCTCCCGAGGAGGTGGTGTTCCTTAGCGCGAGGTTCAAATGGATAAGCGCGAGCGGTGCGCCGATTACGCTTGTTAATTTCCGTGGTGCGTGGAAGCAGGGCGAGACCTACTACTATTATGACCAAGTGAGCCATAACAATGCCATTTGGACTTGCATCGTCGCGGAAGACAGCAGCACCACGGAGGAGCCTACGGACACAAGCACAGTGTGGCGAAAGGAGCTGACAGGTGGTGTGCCCGGCGAGAAGGGCGACCCCGGCGAGAAGGGAGATAAAGGAGACAAGGGAGACCCCGGAGAGAAGGGAGACCCCGGCGAAAAAGGTGACAAGGGCGAGCAGGGTGACAAAGGAGACCCCGGTGTGGACGGCACGGATGGCGTGGACGGAGCGAACGGCTACACCGTTACAGCCACGCCGTCGGTTATCACGCTCAGCATAAACAAGGTGTCGGACACGGCGTTTGCTGCTGACACATCGAAGAACAACACGTCAACGGTGAAGGTGCTGAAAGGCAATCTTGACATTACGGCGAGGTGCAGAATAAAAGTTACGAGCTCAGAAAACTGTACGGCAACAGGGCCGACAGTGGGCGACTCGGGTCTGGTTAAGGTGACGCGCATGTCTACCTATACGGCAGATGGCGTGACCTATCCCTTCACGACAGGCTCTGTGACAGTGACTATCAATATTGGGAGCACGACACTTAGCCATACCATCGCCGTGAACGTGGAGATGAGCACGGTATGGGGAGGAATAGAAACAAGCGTGAGAGGGCTGAAGAGCGAGTTTGGCGAGCTGCAACAGGATTTGCAGAGTGAGGCTCCTAATGTGCTGACGAAATATACCTCAAAAATAGAGCAGACAGCAAAGAGAATATCTGCCAAGGTAGCGCAGGAGACGGTGGGACGGTTGAATGTGTTGCCAGGTACGGCGTTTAACAGAGAAGCGGAGGTGGAACAGCTGAACAGCTATTTCCCCTGTAAAATTCTTCCGTTGGGTGGACTCGAAGGCACGGGTGCGATGGTGGCAAGTCAGACAGGAGCGACCACCTTGACGTGGTGCGGCCTCGTATGGAAAGGAATAATCTTGAAGCCTTCGACATGGTACACGATAAGCGTTTGGGCGCGTGCTGACAGCGGCTTGGATGATGTGATGTACCTTGATCTGCGACAAGACGGAGCCGATGCTATGAGCCATCAGTTTCTTGGTAAGGCTGGCGAGACACACGAATGGCAGTTGTTTAGCCACACCTTTAAGACAGCCAGCACTGCGGAGACCTGCAACAACGTGATCGTGGAGATGGGCATGAAAAAGAACGGCGTGGGCCGCTGCTGCAAGCTGATGCTTGATGAGAGCGCGACCTACAACGGCTGGACCGCTGCCTCTTATGCTGATGTGTCTTCGCGTGCGTTAGAGGCTACGGGCATCGACATCAAGCACAAGACCATCGACATGACGGCAGACAAGTTTACGCTGAGGAACAATCATGGCGAGAAGAGCTTTGGCGTGGACGAGGACGGCAACCTCGAAGCACGTTCGCTGAAGAGTGTGTCGAAGGACGGGTTGCTGACGGCTATGGTAAAGGACGGTGCTTTCACGGCGTTGAGCGGACTGAGCGGCGCGACGGCCTTCTTCGGACTGATAGACGGTCTGCCCTACTTGCAGTTTACGAACGCGGCGGGCGTGGTGTGCTACGCCATTGGACCGAGCGGAGGTCAGGTGACAGGTACTGTGGGCGTGCAGATGGTGGCATGTAACGTTGGATATAGCGTTACGACGGTGAGCCCCGGAGGTAAGTCGAGCTACATGATCGGCTATAGCGGTTCTGTGACGCTTCAGAACTTTGGGTCTGAGAGCGCGAAGATTTATCAGAGCAAGCTACAGCTCGTCATCGACGGCTTCACACAGACGCTCACAGCGAGCTTCAAGGGCAGCAGCTTCCCCATGACAGAGGTGGGACAAGGCAAGGTTATGACGCTCATGCCAGGTAAGCTGATGCAGGCCGAGTTTGAGATGAACCTTGTTGCAGAAACCATGTCTACGACAGGCGGCGACGGGTCTATGATTGCGAAGCCGAGCGGGGCGAGAAGCTGTCAGCTGAAGCTCAACGGGGAGGTTATTGGCAAGGGAGCGATTTCTTAGCCCCTATTTTTACCCTATGTGGACCACATGAGAAGATAAGTGAGAGAATAAACGAGAAGATAAACTTTAAAAACAGACGATATGAAAAGGATTGTTAGGGGCAACGATTTCACTTTGCGTGTGCCCGTAATGAAGATCGTGAACGGCGAGAGGGTGGCGTTTCCGCTGCCCGGCTGCACGGACATAAAGGTGAACATCGTGAACCAATACAGACGCATAGCCCTGAGCTACACCATCGACGTGAGCGAGGACAACGTGCTGCTTGCGCGTGTGGAGGGCGACAAGGTGGCTGTGGGAACCTATGCCTTGGAGGTGAAGGGAAAGATTTTTGGCAACGATTGGCGCAGCAACGAGTATGAGCAGTTTCAGATTGTTGACAACAACGCTTCCGGTGACACGGTGTTTGAGCCGCAGGAGGGCGAGGACAGCGTGGAGATGGACACAGCCCTTGTGGTGCTTGCTCCCGCGGTGGAGCTGGGCAACCTGATAAAGGATGCTGAAGAGACAATTGCCGACACCAAGGAGGCCTTGAAGGGCGTGGAGACCAAAATGGGCAACATCGAGAAACGTGCAGACACAGCCATTGGCGCAGCCACGACAGCTGCCGAGAAAGCCAATACAGCGGCAAAGAAGACAGAGAAGACAAACGCTGCCGTGGAGACCGCAGAGAAGGAGAGAGTGGCTGCCGAGTCGGAGCGTAAGACTGCCGAGGAACAGCGCAAATCGCAGATGCAGAGCAATGTCAAAGCAGAGCAGGCACGGGCAGATGCCGAGCAGCATCGCGTGGAAGCAGAGAAAAGACGTGCTTCGGCGGAAACCATGCGAGCAGCAGCAGAAGAAACACGAAAGACGGATGAAGCCGACCGCATAACAGGTGAGACAAGCCGAGAGAAGCAGGAGTCAAGTCGTGTGGCTGCCGAGAATACTCGCGAGAGAATGGAAGCTGACAGGGCAAATGCCGAGACCGAGAGAGTCACAGCTGAGACAACAAGAGCCGCAGCTGAGACAGCGAGGGCGGACGCAGAAACAAAAAGGGCGGACGCAGAAACCAAGAGGGAAACGGATTTTTCTACCAAGATTGCAGAGGTTGATACCGCGGTGAAGAACGCCAAGACTGCTACAAGTGAGGCGGAGAATGTGGATGCCACTATCACTGCTGCCAATGTGCTTGAGGTTACAGGCAGGGATGGTGTGAAGAAAAGTCTTGAGCTTGTGGAACAGGCAGAGGCGAGCGAGATGAAGGCGGATGTCGCCCGTATCAAGGAGAGTATTGGCGCATATTCAGACCGACCGAATATCACGTTGACGGCAAAGGAGAACAATGTGGCTATAAGCGCCGACGGCGTGAAGGTATCAAAGAACGGTTGGGCCATCGCCGAGTTTACGGCAGAGAAGGGCAACGAATATCTGTTCAAGCCCAACGTCGTTGACGGCACGGTGTGCATCTTTGCAGAGAAGATAAGCAGCGTGGAGACACGAAGCATCGACTACACCTACAGTTACAACGAGGACGGCACGACAGCAAGCGCAACAGCCACATATCTTGGCAAGACACACACCTACAGCTATGCCTATGCCGAGGGCGAGGATGGCACGAAGAGCACGACCATTACTGATGAGAGCGGAACGGTTGTAACAGAGCTGCCCTACCAATATAAGACCACCGTTGGTTCTTACGCCCCCCTTGTGCGCCTTAACGCCGAGGCCGAGCTGCCCGAGGACGGCTATTGCCGTTTCATGAGCCATTTCCAGGGTAACGCCTCCATGACCGTTGCCGTGAGCTACAAGGTGGGCACGGCAGACCTGACGATGAAAGTGCTGCGTGACGGTGTGTTCGCTTCTATCTCTACTCAGTTGGGCAACCTGAGTCAGAAAGAGAACGAGACTCGTTCGCTCGCCGTTGAGCTAAAGGAGAAGATGGCGACATTTGTTGACACCAATCCCTATGTGGGCATGGTGAGAATGAACGGTGACGCGAGTCCAGATGCGGAAATGACGTTTGGAGACAAGCAGTTGATGCACGAGGTTGGAGCTGAGTGGAAACTGGCGACAGTGAAGAACGGCGTTGTGACCCACGTCTGTGCTCCCGGCCGTCTGACCCTTGATGAGAACGGCGAGGAGGTGAAGATTGACGGCACCGACGGCGACGTGATGCTCATAAACCGCAATGCCAACGTGATCAACGCGACGAAGGTTGTTGACGGACGCGAGATGAACTGTCTGGCCATTGGCAAGACAACGGCAAAATGGTACGGCGTGGAGTCGAAAAAGATGCCTGCGTTCGGCATGACACCCTGCGAGACCGTGAACGCGAAGATTGACGGTGACGCGAGGTCACAGGCACACTGCATATACAACACGACGGTTAACGGAATGTATGGCACGGCCGACACGTCTGTGCTGAAAGCGTCTTACATAAACAGGGGGGCGGGACACGCTTCAAACATAAGTGCTTTGTCAAGCATACAGAACGCACAGAACAAGAACACAGACCCGTTGACCGCCCGTCCTTACATGGGCTGGCACCACGGCACCTACGAGGCTCTTCTGACCACCATGTTTGCGGAGATAGGCTCGGTTAACCATACGGGTCTAGATATGTTTGGCTCAGGCTTGTGTTGGACTTCTTTCGATAAGGACATGTACAACGACGACGCGATAAGCGCCGTGAGCGGATGGAAGCTTATAGCTGCTACAGGTGAGACATACTATAGCTCTTATAGCGGTAACCAGGTTTATGTTACCAGCAAGAACGAGAAAACTTCGCTTGCGAGAGGCTTGTCGTTAGCTATATTCAACCCTGTGCAGCTGCTTGAAGGTCAGCGCCTGCTTGATGCCATCGCCAAAGCTGGACTCGTTGACAAGATAGGCAACAAGGCCAACATCTTCTATTATGACGAGAGCGGCAACGCCGTGTGTGCAAGCGACGGCAGCGTTAACATCGACACGGGAGAGGGTATGGAGGTGTTAAAATTCTACTTTGTTGTTCGTGATGTGCCACGCTGTGAAGGCATGAAGGACGGTGTTATGACCGCCGTTGTGAACAGATATGTCAAGACAGAGTTGGCCGATGGTTGTCAGAGCGTAGACAAGAAGGTGTCGCTTGACGGCGCTATTGCCATCTTGAAGGCGAGCATACCCATATATCGCGGTTTCACGCTGCCTTATGTAGGACAAAACCGCCATTTGAGCTATGCTTATTACACTATACATAACATTGACGGAGTCCTGCATGTGGACTTCCGTTGTACGGATGGCATGGAGGATGTGCAGCCGTTGACGGTGTTCAACCAGAACGCTTATCTATGCGCTTACGGCACCACCCCCCCAATGCTTGTTGGTCTTAATAAGAAGAAGGGCTACGGTGTGGCGAACATACTAGAAGGTTTTTTCAAGGCATCCGATTATAGCATGTCGCAATTCTGTTATAAGACTGTGGGCGCATCTTTACACACGCACGAATGTGCTTATTGGTATTTATCCATGGTAGGTAATGGAGAAGTGAATACATCTCATGTGCACGGCTCTATTGTGGGTTGCGCTGTTAACCAGTTTCATATCTCGGCTCGTACTGCGATTGGTATCTATGACACTAACTTTAGCGCCAACTGGTACTCTGGGGCGTTCGCTGTCCTCCTTAATCAATAATTTAATCGAGAGTAATAATCAAAAATAATTAACATGACGGCACAAAGGTGTTTTTTGACGAATATCACACCACGAAGCAGGAGGCATGTGACCTGATATGCGCGGAACTGGGAATTTAGATGATTTATTATTTATTCTTTACTATTTTTTTTGCATGATGAGATTAGAATTTATGGAGCGTCAGCAAACGCTGACCATTTGCAAGGGCGGCAGACAGGCGTTGGTGCTGCTGGGCGAGAGTGAGGAAAAACGGGAGCAGGAGTCTCCCGACGGTGAGAAGACGGATGTTACAGTCTATGTATATGACGCGACATGGCTTGACCTGACGAAGCAGCATGACCCTGTGGCTGCAGCGCGTGAGGAGGTCCTGAAGCAGATTGCGGCCTATGATACCTCGTCTGCCGTGAACGGATTTATGCTGAACGGAGCCGAGGTGTGGTTGGATTTTGAGCTTCGCGACCGTGTATACCAGGGTAACGAGCGTTTGCAGCGTATTGGCCGCACGGACACGACGCTGTGGCTTGGCAATAAATGCTATAATTTGAGCATTGAGCAGGTACAGAACATCATAAGCCATATCGAGGCTTACGCTAAGGACTGCTATAACGTTACGGCGGCACACAAGAAGGCTGTTGGCGAGCTGACGAGCGTTGAGGAGGTGCTGAGCTATGACTACACGAAGGGCTATCCTGAGAAGCTGACGATGACGGTTTAGGCCTATTTTGTGTCAATAGAACCTAAAATCGTGACAATAACGTTTAAATTTGTGTTAATAACTTTAAAAATCTGACGGTTATGAAGAAAACTACGAAGAGGAACCTTTTAGGAATGCTGGTGTATCTCGCCATCGCTTTCGCTTTTGGCGGCGGCTTCGGACTGCTGGCTCTCATCGTTAAGGAGGACAATGACAGATGCCATTTCTATGGAGGAACGTGGAACGTTGGCGACCTTGTGCGCGGCTGCTTGGCTGTGGCTGCGGGCATGGGTTTGAGATACTGGGCCTTTGGGGTGGCGTAAGGAAAAGGACGGCGAGGTCTTGTTGGGGAGCGTTTTTACCCCGACAGGGCTTTGCTGTTTGGAGATAATTTTGTAAATTTAAAAACTAAAAAAAAGACATATATTATGATAGTATTAAGT
>ERZ1026868.1202-NODE-1202-length-13774-cov-35.976893_pt1 | contig 13774 bp, 12 predicted proteins | sample MGYA00380164_ERZ1026868 | MGnify/ENA primary metagenome ERZ1026868 (study PRJEB33269, sample SAMEA4719800) | human gut metagenome | biome: human-associated habitat; feature: organic feature; material: feces | place: Cameroon | collected 2013-10 ... | reverse complement strand
TACCATGCTAATGGGAAGAGCTACAAAAAGATGGATAGAGCCATGCACAAAGCCGCGGTGCAGGCAGAGCGCAGAATCGCCAAGAATAAGCGGAGTGAGGCGCAGAAGAACTATAGGCCAGGATGCCTGGAAGGGCGTATAGGCGTTTATGGAGCTTCTTCTTCCCCCATGGGAAGACTTGCCAGAGCGATACAGAAATACTGATTAAACCGAAGCCACGGAGATAGTAATTATCGACAGTCAAATGAATTACCGAGGAAAACTTGACACTTACAAGAATTAGTAATCTGCTTTCTTTTTTAGTTATGTAGTGATATAATTTAGGTACTGAACAGAAGTAAGTTCTTCATGGGATAACCGGGAGAACAGAAAAAGGGTGGTTGCCAGCCACCCTTTTTTCCTGCCTATTTTTTACTTTTCTGGTTTAGCCACCATGAAAATAAAGCTACTAAACCAGGGGCGAGCAGGGTCGCCCACAACGAAGCCAGAACAGAAGTAAATCCTTCCATGGGAATCACCTCCCTTCAAGGAAGGTGATTTAATTATATCATATGAATTTTCAGGCTATAATATAAAAAGAAGAGGTGCTAAACGGCAACGGTAGGCCTCTAGAAAAAGTCAACAGATTAACCGCTTAACTTTGTCAGGGTAGGGCGTTTTTTCTGTTGATGAGAAATGAATGGAATGAAATTAACGTCGTATTGCTACGATGCAGAGGGTTAGATAAACCACAACTGTTAAAAAATCATATACAGTCATTGGCATCATCCCCTTTGTATAGTACGCAGGGGCAGAAAACATACCGCTACCGTGTTTGCTGATAGCATCTTTTATATTATATTACTTATACAAAAAGGTACTAAAGAGATTTCATGTTTCTCTTTAGTACCTTTTTGTTATCTTGAATAGTCTTGGGTATAAGTTCTATTTTTTCTTTTCTCTCTAGTGTGTGACATTTCAAGTGATCTTTTCCTTGCTAATACTCTTTCAAAAAAGAGTGTACATCGTTCTTGATCACAACGTGGGTTTTGAGTATAGATTTGTTCTATTTTTTCTTTGATCCATGTTTCTGAAATTAAATTGGTTGGTAATTTTTGCTCTTTTGCCAATTTAATTTGAGCTTCTTGTTCATCTTTGAATGGTTTGGCTGGTTGCTGACTTAGTTTGATGTCATAATTCAGGTTATTAAACCACATTGAATTTCCATGGTCAAATAAAGGTGCCATTCCAATAAATTTCATAGTTTCTGCATTTCTCAAAAAGCCAAAGTTTCCATAGTGTCGGTCACTGTTATTAATCAGGTAGTCAAAAGCAAGCATAGTATCGATTTGTGATTTTTCTACTGGTATATGTAAGGTGTTTACACAATTCATAAAGTGCATATAGTCACTTTCATGATTCAATTTTGGTTTAATATCCAATATTGCACCAGCTGGTACATATTCTGTATTCCTATCTGTGAACATTGGGCATACACTATAAGGCATATCCCCTTTTTCTACGATTGAATATGTTACGTGCGGGATTTTCATCTTTTTAAGCAATTCGGATGCAAATACTTCATTATATGCTTGTTGCATAAATGGGAAAGTACTTTGTTTGAATAAATATCTTGTATCATTTTCAATTTTCCAATATTTGGTCAGTTGACCATTTAATGTACTGTCGGATGCAGATAAATTACTTTCGGCTGTATTTAATAACTTCATTTGCTTAAAATTATTGTCATACAGATTGACGTTTAACCAATTATACATTGTATTTTCGGGTCTAAACCAATATTGATCGGACAATGATAACCCTAGTGTTTTTAAAGCCAGGGCTTCTGGAGTTCTAACGTGGTTATCCTGCAAGATTTGGGGTAAATCTTTTCGTGATTCTGAAATGCTGCGGTGAGAGATCCATTTATTCAGTGAATCTTTTAATTCGTTGAAATTGTTTTCCGTTGTAAAAACAGGCAATCGTTCAAATGAATAGATTTCATTTATCTGAACAATTCTACCTGTTTGAATATTTATATCAATATTGGCTATGCCATTATTTTGTTGCATTAAATAGTAGTTCATAGGATACCTCCTTTTTTAAAATCACTCATCGTTTTCGCCTGCCTCATTCCAATTCTTATTCAAATCCAGACCTGGAATTAGCTCTCCCAGTTTCAGATTACACAGAGCCTTTCGAACCAATACGACATGATTCAAAGCTGCTTTATATTCATCCGCATTTCCCTTTGATTTAGCTAGTCTTTTATTGGCCTTATCCAGCTCTTTTAAGACTGTTAAAACGTTCTTCAGTCCTTTAAATTCTAAACTATTGCAATAAACCGTTCGATGCTTTCTTTCGATTTCATTTGGCTTCCTGCCAGCGCCAGGTCGAGCTCCGCCAGAACGTCCTTTTACTCCAGCCATTGTGCCTCTCCTTATTCGAATAAGTTAATTCATTTTTCAAATATATTATATCACACATACCATGCATAATCAATGATCTGTAGATATATCATTAGACACGTTTTGGACATCACTAGACATTATGTCCAAAGCCTTGATTTGTTCGATATTTCCTAGTAAAATTTTGATATAAGAATCGATACATTTAGACATAATGTCTTCAGCATGTCCAAGTGTCTAATCAAGAGGACGGAAGCCATGAACACCTACACCTTTACCGACCTACAAAACCGCTATGGAATGCCCAAAGCGGGCCTGTATAAGTTCATCAATCGCCACATAGGGGAAATTAACCGAAGCGGAAAGCACGCTGCCAAAACGCAAAATAAGTGGGTTTTTGACGAAATCGCCGTTTCGGTACTTGACAGACTTCGCAACTTAGGTCAAGTTACCCTAGATGATCCGCAAACTGTACAGGAACTCAACGACACTATAGCCAACCTGCAGCAGCAGCTTATAGCGTCTCAAAACGCAAATATTCGCCACCAGGAGACGATTTCGGAACTAAAAGGACAACTTATATCAGAACTGAAAGAAAAGGCTGAAATCAAAGATAAACTAGCTTCAGCATCATTCGAGCTGCTCCGTATCAAAGCAAGTGATAAAGATACCGAAAAAATACAGAAAGAAAACCAACGCCTACAGGATAACCTCACAGCGGAAAAAAAGAAGTCAACCCAGCTGGATAATCAAATTGCAGAAATGAATTTACAGCTTAAAAACCTAGAGAATGAAAACAGTATTTTGAAAAAAGAGCCAAGAAAATCAAATATAAATGTTCTGTCATCAGGATGGAACAGAAGATTTTCCCCTCACTACATTAAATTGGTTAACGTAAAAAAGGGGCTGTGAAGAAATGAGAATTCATTCCTTCACAGCCTCTTCTTTTATGTCCTTTTTCACTCCTAGTAGTAAAAAATAAGAGGAAAAGGGCATACTTCCCCCTTTCCCCCAAAAATCAGCTTTTTAAAATTAAGCTGCCATATCCATATGTGCCTGTTGCTTCCTATGGTATTTGTACAGGTTGAAGCCAATAGAAACCAGAAACACTTCCATTTTCACTGAATCCATACCTCTTCGGACAATCCGGTCATATTCCCGGTCGTTTTTCATCACTCCGAAAGTACCTTCTGCCTGAATTGCACGGTTCCTCCTCAGCAGAAATCCACGGGTATCTGTCAATCGTCCAATGACTTCAGCATGGACCTTTGTAAGTTCACGATTCAGGCTGATCCGTCTGTTATGAGGTGTTTTCTTGCAACGTTCTGCATAAGGACAGCCACTGCAGTCCTCACATTCATAGATTTCTTCCTGACGGCCATATTGGTTGCCTCGAATGTTTTTCCTGTAGACGAATTTGAACTTCTTTCCGTTGGGACAGAGCAGCGCTCCATCTACCGTCGTCTTGAAATTGACGGCACGGAATGGGTCCTCGTGATACTTCTTGTTCGTCGTTTCTTTGAAGAACATGGGGAATTTCATACAGGCTTCCATCCCATGTTTGCTGCAGTACAGATAGTTATTAAATGAACCATACCCTGCGTCAGCTACTGGATATTTGGGATATATCCCATGGTGCTCATAAAACTTTTCCAGAAGGGGAACGAAGCAGTCCATATCTGACCTGTACTGGTTTACGTCAAGGACTGCTATGTATTCATCGGCTATGCCAACTTGGACGTTATATGCCGGCAGCAGCTGGTCGTTTCCCATATAGTCTCTCTTGATCCGCATGAACGTAGCTGAATGATCCGTTTTAGAGTAGCTGTTACGATTCTCTCCACAGATACTCAACTTTTCCCCATATTCCTTGATTTTCTGCAGATACATTTTTAGCTTTTCGTAATTCCGCTGTTCCGGACTCTTATGGTGCCCTTTGCCATGGACAAATTTTTCCTCGTCCAGGCTCCAGATTTCATGAAGTTTGCTCAGAATGAGCTCTAGATATTCAGGAGCATATTCTGAATTGATCTCGACTTTCAGACCACTACAGCCCAACATTCCATTGATTTCTTCCAGGAGTGCTGAAATTTTGGTATACAGACGAAATCTCGACTTCTCCGTACCTTTTTTCCAGACCCAGGAGTATTTGTTGGCATTGGCTTCGAATTTGGAGCCATCGATATAAAGGTGGTCTAGGTCCACATGCTCTTTGGTGATGATTTCCTGGGTGATTTCATAAAAGAGCGATTCAGCTTGATTCATCAGGACAGTATTGATGAAATATCCGAAAGTCCGATAGGACGGGCGTTTACCGTCCATAAGGTATTTATAGCGGATATTGACTTTGCAATTGTCTTCCAGCTTTCTGAGAGAGATGCATCCTTCATCCATAAACCCGAACAGAACCGTTTTCAACATATTGACGGGATTATATCTGATTCTTCCCAACTTATGAGCAGGGAGTTTGCTCAGATATTTGCGTAAATCGATTTCCTCCATAAATCTGTCAAATGTGAAAACCGGATCTGTGATATCTAGGCACTCAGAAAAAAATGCTGGTAAAATTCCCTGTTTGGGAGTACCATAATACACAGTTAGGTTTTTCATTGCAGTTAAATTCTAACACAAAAAAGGACTTTCGATTTTTGCGAATCAAAAGTCCTTTTTTGTATTCATGGAGCTATTATTTCACAGCCCCTTTGGCTTCGTTACACAAAGTCGTATTTCACTCATCATTATCATCAACCGTATTACCAATCAAATGCGCAATCATATTTTTAATATTTCCCAAAGAGGCATCCTTATCAGCACTTTTCGCATTTAAAAAGTCTTTATTCATCTTTGCCTCAAGATATTGCATTTGATCTTCCGGTATAGATGATGTTGCTCCTGTTCCGATACCTGTAGCCTTCGCTTTAACGTGGCGACAATCTGTATCAAAATCATCCCAGGATTTCCACGTTTTTTCACAAGATCCTTTATACGCATGTCCCACAAACGTGCCGAACTTACCATCCTTCTCGCTTACTGGGTTGCCACAATGTGGGCAAAGCCTTGCATCAGGGTTTATTTCAGTATCATTTTGTTGATTCTCCCGAATGTGCCTGATTTCTTGTATCGATCTGAATGTATACCTGAATTCAAAACCCATAAGCGGTCTACCGCGCTTATGCGATGCATAAACGGATTTGACGTCAATCTGCTTAAATCGAGCAGTGGTTAATAACTCATTAACGGCACTGGATGTAGTCATAGTAATACGACCGACTTGATACGACTTCGGGAAACAAAGTATGTCACGATAATCATCAAGACTAACATACCATGCATATACAGACGATTCCTTCGCAATCGGATGACCATAATTTTTAAGATCCAGCAAACAACGATACAAGGTTTTGGAATATTTTGATTTAAGGTTTACAAATTCATCGAGGTCAAAAACGGTAAAGGGATTAGAAATGTGCCGAAAGTAATCAATAAATAATGGATCTAACGAACACCGGATATAATCTGATGTTATGTCAATATATGTAAACAGATGTCCAATACGCAGCCCAATTTTCCCATCATCAAGTTTTACAGTCTTATAGAAGTTCAAATTTGCAATCCGTTTTCCCAGAGCCTGTGTCATTTTGACCAGATGCGTATTATGATAAGATCCTTTGCTTAAATCATATACAGTATCCATTGGTATTGTAATAATTGTATCGTCAGACTGCGTAAACCGAGATGCAATCAAAAAAAAGATATTTTGCTCAAATGCATTATAGCCATTGATTTCTTTCGTTCGATTCAAATCGTTATCGTATTTTGATTCGAGGGACTTTTTACTCACCATATTTTTTTTATCATCAGTTTTCACAAAAATGTCACCACCTTTTCAATACAATTATATCTACTGATATAACTAAAAGCAACAGATTTCATATTATGTAACCAGAACGGGAAAAAAGTAACCAGAAACGGGAAAAAAGTAACCAGAAACGGGAAAAAAGTAACCAGAACGGGAAAAAAGTAACCAGAAACGGGAAAAAAGTAACCAGAAAAATCTGCGAAGCTCGATAATATCGAGCTTTTTTTGGCTCCTTAACCTATATAACCTATATAACCTATTAACAAAAGAAAAAAGGCAGCGAAATGGGAAAAAAGTAACCAAAAAATTTTCTCCTTTTTTTGCGTTTTCGCATAGGGAAGAACACTCACATAACAGTTATTCGACTTTTTATAACAGTTAAGCGATGCAAATTCGGCTTTTTATAACAGTTATTCGGCTTTTTGTAACAGATAAGTGTTTCAAACTCCGATAAATACTAACTTTTTTCCCTGATAGCCCAAGCCTCTGCACTTTTCAAATTCCAAAAGTGCATGGCACAGCCGGAGGGATCTTTTTATAACTCCATGCGATCTGGATTGCCTCTACAGGTTTACCAGGCGCTTTCCTGTAACCTATACTCACTCTTTAATTGCATTGTCAATGTCATGCAATTAAAGAGTGCAATCAAAGGTAGAATTTTGCAAGCAAAGAGTAGAATTTTGCAATTATGACATGCAAAAATGCCAGTGTTTATCGGGCTTTTCAGATTCCCTAACAATAGATAACTATTGTAGTAAACAAGAACAATAAAAAAAGAAGAAACTCAAACCAGCATTTTCTTCTTTTTTTGCTTGCTATTTAATTCAGATCTATTGTTTCAAAAGCTCGCAGAGAAAGTGCCTAGATAATTCTTTGCTTGCAAAATTCTACTATTCGATTTATGACACCCTTATTTCAAACTCCAAAAGTGCAAGGCACAACCGGAGGGATATTTTTATAACTCCATGCAATCCGGATTGCCTCTACAGGTTTACCAGGCGCTTTCCTGTAACCTATAGTTACATGCAGCTTGTCAAAAAGTCCGGTATCCAGCAAATGCTGCTGTAAATTGTCTATACGATGCACAAAAGACTTCCATGCAGCATTTGTTGATAAAGCGAATTGATTCTGTATGTCGCCTGAAGAAAAAACCTCAGTACCAGCTGGCGCATTTAAAAGATTGAGCGCAATTCGGGTATACTTTGATCGTGGAGCATAAATCTCGTTAAACAGATGCTGCAGTGCAATATCAGATAAAGCGTGTAAACGTAATAAAATGCGTGGATCCATTGTAATGCGTATACGTTCATGTGGTTGCTCAGATAAGCGAATAAAAAATTGACCGGATTCATTTAATGCAACATTATTTTCATCACTCCCGACACAAAAAACTTTACACCCCAAAAGCAGATCTGTTAAATTTTTCAGGTCGATTTCCCGATCAGGGAAAAAATCTGCGAGAGTAGATTCTTTGAAAGTTCCTTGGTAATATTTCCGAGATCTAACTTGCGGCAAAAGGAATGTACGTAGTAAAGTCACCAGAAAAATTCGTTCACGAGGAGTATATTTATTCGGGAAAACAACTTTTAATTGCATAGAACCAGATCTCCGTTCTTACTAAATTTTTGTAAACCTACTGAGTTATTTCTTGGAAAACATGAATCAAGGAAAATGAAAGCATGTCATTTAGATACACATATTATATCATGAATCTAAATGACATCGGAGAACATAAAAACCAACCAGTGAATCCAATGGATTCACTGGTTGAATCGCGAATCCAATGGATTCGCGAAGGGAAAAGCGGAACATGCACAATCATATTGACCCACCTAAATAGCTAGGTGTACAATGATGATATGAGATGAATTATGCATGTTCGCAAGACAGGCACTTGTGGCCACAAGTGGCCGTGCCGGTCTTGCTGAGGGACGTATCCCCCCGGCCCCCTTAAAACAAAACGAGGTGTACCACGATGGAAAACAGAACGCGAATGATTAAGCTCCGAGTAACGGAAAAAGAAGCAGCAACATGGAAAGAAGCTGCAGAAAAATCTGGAATATCTGTAAGCGAATTGATTAGACGCACGATGCAAAACAAACCGCCGATTGTTATCTCATACGGAAACGAAGAACTAAAAAAAATGTACGGAACCATTGTCCGGATCGGGAATTTGCAAGTAAAAATTGATGAAGTTATGTATAAAACTCAAATGCATAATGATGTATCGCCTATGGTTAAGCAGCAGGCAATCAATTTAGGATTTCGCCGCATTAAGGAGCTTCGGCTTGAGTTGATCCCAGAAATAAAAAGCCTGAAAGCGGTACTAACAGAAATTTTACGGAGGATAAACTGATGGGCGTGCTTAAAATTTTATCCAGTAAAAACAGTTGCAAGAATATCAAAAACTACCTAGAAAAAAATGACCGGGCCGAAGAAGAAACTGTCCTGAACATAGATAATCCGAAAAAATGGGCATTTGAAATGCAGGCTACTAAAATTGCATGGGATAAAAAAGACGGAGTGCAATTTTACCAAATTATTGATTCGTTTGAGCGCGAGGAAAGCAAAGAACATTACAATACTAGAGACGTCCACGCAGCTGGAGTCCTGAAAGCAAAAATGTTTTCTGATTTAGGGTATCAGGTTGTTGTGGTGACGCATAACGATACAAATCACATCCATAACCATATCATCATTAACTCAGTTAATGCGGAAAATGGGAAAAAACTGCGTATATCAAAAGCCAAAGGCGAACAGTATAAGGATGACGCTGTAGATATTTACGCTCGAGATATAAAGAAGATGAACGACGAAATATGCAAAGAGCTTGGATTACATACCCTGTCAGAAAGTAAAAAAATCAAAGATCAAAGAACGAGGAGTCGCGGGAAGCAACCGGAAAGCAGGAAAACCGATGAGATCTATGCTGAAGAAAAGGGCAACTCATACAAGGCTGATATGCGGGATAAGCTGCAACAGATCTGGAATGACAAAGACATATTGACTCAGACTGATTTTGAGGAAAAGATAAAGCAGCATGGATTATCTATTGCGCGAAGAACTGGAACCGGAACTATTACATATCAGGATCAGTACGGTCATAAAGTGCGAGCTAAAAACCTAGGCGCGTTTAATCAAAATGATATAGATAAGCTGCTAACTCAAAATCAACAGAACAGAAAAAATGAAATGGAACGAATACGGGAAGAAGAACGCCAGAGGGCGCTCGAAAGAACAAGGAATTATAACCGGAGCAGGGGGATGAGCCGATGATCGAATACTGGCAAGTTTTTGGAATTGATACAATAGCATTGTTAATCCTTGTAACTGGCTTGGCTTTTACATGGTTTTTTCAGGATCACGCAAATTGGCATATATCAACGGCAGCCATCATATCATTTGTTTTGGGATGGGTGATGATGTTTGGGTTCCTGTGGGTGACAGATGGTGTTTATGAAAAACATGCTGAAGGATATATTTACAAGGTGTCGATCGAACAGGGAATTGATAATGACTACTCTCGAGAATATTATTCTGGGACTGAATCAGAAAAAAATCAGATCCAGATGCAAATCCAGGAGACAAATCTAAATCTAGGGAAAGTAGCTATGCAGTACGGTTACGGAGATTACCGAGGAGATAAAAGATATATAGCCCTCTTTTGGGATTCCCTGTGTCAGATGTATTTTATGCCTTTATGGATCATCGGCCTTATAGGATTAAGTGCTTATCCATTTACGTATCTGCTTGATTATTTGAGTGATGAAAAGAATAAGGCCTTGTCTGATTTGGCAAAAGAGCAAAAAGCAGCGGAGAAAAAACTGGTAAGCCAAAATGAGGAGATTTTAAGGCTAAAACAAGAAATAACATCTTATAATTGGGATAAACAAGCCGGAGAAAAAGAATATAATGAAATCGTCGAAAAAATGGAACAGCTGAAAGAAACAGAAGAATACAAGCAGTATAAAGAATACGAGTGGAAAATCAAAAATTTAGCAGAAAATAGAAGCTCCATGGAAAGGGAAAATAATAAACTGCAGGAAGTAATTGCAACTGCAAAACAAGCCCAAAAAGAATTGATTTCGGAGAACCAGAAGTTAAAAGCAGAAAACCAAAAATTGAAGAATGAAAATGCTGAATTACAAAGGACAAACGATACAATAAAAACAAATAAAACTTTAGAGGAAGCAAGGTATTTGGAGGAAATGAAAAAAGAAATGGGAATGTAGCCCCACCCAAAGCCTGGAAGTCCTCTGGTTCCTACCAGAAAGCTAAAAATTTCCGCCCAGTCGCTCGCTGCATTCTCGGATGCCGGACGTGCTGCGCACGTCCGGAGCATGGACGGCGGAACCAGAGCGCGGCTTATGCCGTGCTTTCGTTCCGTCGTGCCGTCCATGCTGACATCCTTCATTCCGCGAGCGCCTGGCCAGAAATTAACCTAGTCCGCCAGAAGTTAGGCGTAAATTGTGGAAAGAAATGTTTTGGTCAAGAAGTTATTGCTTGCTGACGACAGGCGGTGCTCCCATTGAGACAATTCGTAAATACATAGAAAATCAAGGCAGGTGATTATAGTGAATAAGGCATACCGATACAGGCTCTACCCGACAACTGAACAAAAGATTATGTTTGCCAAGACTTTCGGCTGTGCCAGATTCATCTATAACAAGATGCTTGGAGATCGTCTTGATTACTATAAGGAAACAGGCAAGAGGCTGAACAATACACCTGCACAGTACAAGAAAGAATTTCCTTGGCTGAAAGAGGTTGACAGCCTTGCTCTAGCCAATGCACAAATAAACCTGAACAAGGCGTATAACAACTTTTGGGGCAATAGGAAGCATTTTGGCAAGCCACGCTTCAAGTCGAAGAAAACAGGTCATGCTTCATATTCTACGAACAATCAACATGGCTCTGTAAGAATCGAGGGAAACAAAGTAAAGCTGCCTAAAATAGGCTGGATAAAGCTGTGTCTGCATCGTCCATTGATGGATAATAGCACCATAAAGACTGTAACCATAAGTAAAACACCGTCCGGAAAATACTATATCAGCATTTTGGTGGAGTATGAAAACCAAATACTTCCTATCATACCGAAGAATTTTCTTGGATTAGATTTTGCTATGCACGGGCTGTATGTTGCTTCCGATGAGGATAATGCCGATTATCCAAATTTCTTACGGAAAGCCGAAAAGAGATTGGTCAAGGCACAAAGAAAACTCTCTAAGAGACAAAAAGGGAGCCGTAACAGTAATAAGCAAAGACTGCGTGTGGCTGTACTCCATGAGAAAATTGCTAATCAACGCCGTGATTTCCTGCATAAGAAAGCTCGTTATCTTGCAGATCGCTATGATGTGATTGGCATAGAGGATATTAGCGTAAAAGCCATGGCGAAGCGAAAGAAGGGTGGCAAGTTCAGCTTTGGTAAATCCATATCCGACAATGGCTGGAGCATGTTCACAAGTATGCTGGAATACAAACTTGCATGGCAGGGTAAGCAACTTATCAAGATAGACAAATGGTATCCAAGCAGTCAGCTATGCCATGTTTGTGGCTACCGGAACAATAACACCAAAGACTTATCTGTGCGGGAATGGGATTGTCCTAAGTGTGGCAGTCATCATAACCGTGACAAGAACGCTGCAATAAATATTAGAGAAGAAGCTAGGCGAATATCTGCCTAGCGTAACTCATAAAGTACCGTGGGTCGCACGGGAATCTACGCCTGTGGAGAGAATGTAAGTCGCCATAACTCTTCGGAGTTAGCGGTGCTGTTCTCGCTGAAGCAGGAAGCTCCCGTCTCTATAGGCGGGAGTACGTTCACAAGTACGCTTTCTGGCAGGCACCAGAGACCAATCCATGCTTTCCCACCCCTGAAGGGAAAGAAAACATGCTGAAAAAAGAAATACTAAAATCAAAAAACAACGGTAACGGAGTTGACAGCGAGCCTCTAGCGCTGTGGTGCGACCTTTTAAAAAGCTGCACGAGCGTGTGGTCGCTAAATGATACCACGGCGCTACTCACTGTAAACTCCGTTACCGTATGCGTAAAGTTTATTTGAAAAAAGTATCACCTAATCAAAAGTAAAAATAGGGTATATTCTATTTTCCACTCCCACTAGTTAAAATGATAAATTGATTTTTGGATTTATTATAAAAATTTCTTGTAAGTCTTAGATATTTTATCGAAGCCAACCATCAAAAATGATATAATAGTAATAGGAACGAGATAGCAGGATAGATAACCGGGCTAACCCTCTTCGAGAGGGGGTGGCACAATGAGTACCTATGAAACATTAACCTTAATGATTGCATTTGGAATCTTAATTGCTACCATCATGTCAAAGAAGTAATTTTTTTGACATGAAAAAAGCCCCCTAGGGCTAGGCGGCTTTCTTCAACTTTATCTTTTTTGAGGGAGCCGGTCCTGACCAAGGGAATTATTTATCCGACTGTCTCGTTTCCACCATTATACCACAAAAACAAAAAAATAAAATCACCCTTTATACAAATATAAAGAAAGGAAGCAGCCAATGAACATCGCATATGTCAGAGTATCAACCATTGAACAAAATCCAGGCCGTCAATATGAAGATTTGAAAAAATTCAATATTGATAAATGGTATGAAGAAAAAGCATCCGCTAAAAATACTGACCGTCCTGTTTTAAATGAAATGCTTTCTTTCGCCAGAGATGGAGATACCATTTACATTGAATCATTTTCCAGATTAGCAAGAAACACCGCTGATCTTCTTAAAATCATAGATGATTTAAAAAAGAAAAATGTAAAAATCATCAGTCAGAAAGAAAACCTTGATTCTGACACACCGATAGGAAAAATGATGATAACCATGATCGGTGCCATTGCCACCTTTGAACGAGAATTAATTCTTGAAAGACAACGTGAAGGCATTGAGTTAGCTAAAAGAGCAGGCAAATATAAAAAAGTAGGCCGAACTGCTATGGAAATGCCAGCCAACTTCAAAGACCTTTATGAACTCTATATGATGCGAAGAATTAAAACAAAAGGCGAACTGGCTAAAAGATGCAAATGCAGCCGTCCGATCCTAGAAAGATTCATCGCTGAATTGAAAAACAAAAATAGCAAGAAAAAAGCAGCTTCCTCATAAGTAGCTGCTTTTTTTCTTTCATGATTTGTTTTTTCTCTCTAGTGTGTGACATTTCAAGTGATCTTTTCCTTGCTAATACTCTTTCAAAAAAGAGTGTACATCGTTCTTGATCACAACGTGGGTTTTGAGTATAGATTTGTTCTATTTTTTCTTTGATCCATGTTTCTGAAATTAAATTGGTTGGTAATTTTTGCTCTTTTGCCAATTTAATTTGAGCTTCTTGTTCATCTTTGAATGGTTTGGCTGGTTGCTGACTTAGTTTGATGTCATAATTCAGGTTATTAAACCACATTGTATTGGTATAAAAAAGAATTAGCTTAGTGTAAAATTTTACTCGGTAGGGGAATTTTTCCAGAAACAATAAAAGAGGAAAGCCTCCCTTTGAGTGGAAATGTTATA
>ERZ1026868.1193-NODE-1193-length-13844-cov-5.700051_pt1 | contig 13844 bp, 27 predicted proteins | sample MGYA00380164_ERZ1026868 | MGnify/ENA primary metagenome ERZ1026868 (study PRJEB33269, sample SAMEA4719800) | human gut metagenome | biome: human-associated habitat; feature: organic feature; material: feces | place: Cameroon | collected 2013-10 ... | reverse complement strand
TTAAAGCCCTTTGCGTCCTCTACAATCGTTTTCCCGTCACGGGTATACACGAAGTCGGCTATGTATGTAACTGCCCTCACAGCGGCTCCTGTGGACGTCCTCTGCGCTCCCACGAGCTTGTACGTCTGCTGTAGCTTCAAATCGTGTATTTCCCCCGCTTTCAGCAGCAGCCGCAGCTCATCATAGCGGTCTGCCTCGTGCTTGCTGTCAAACGTAATGCCATGCCGCACGGTTTTGCGGTTGTGGTACTTGCCCGTTTTCTGAGCAAGTACCTTTTCAATCGCCTGTTTTTGTGCCGCAGGCCCGAGACGCGCAAGGTCAGATGCCGTCAGGCTCATTTTCCCCTCCCGTCTGTTACCATGACCACACGCACCTTGCCGAACTGCTCAAGTGCCATTGCCACGGCCTCCTTGGTCGCCAGCTTGTCGCCGTGGTCTTCGATGTCGATGATAATGCGGATCATGGCTTGTCCCTCCGCTCGCCGTAGGAGCAAAAATCGTCACCGTCAACTTCATTTGGGGATGAGCCTTCTTCATAATCCCAGTGATAACAATAGCCGAACGGCCTTCCGTTATAATATTTTCCTTTTTGCTCGAACTTAGTGCAGTCCTTACACCGCGTCACGACCACAGCATCTACGGTGGGAGCAGCGGCCACGATGGGCAAAGCAATTTCGTCCCTATCTGCGTTGTCGTACCACGGCTCGTCTTCAAGCTTTTCCCATAAGGTGTCACCATCAATCAGCCGCATCGCTGTCACCTCCGTCCATTTTCGCCCCGCAGTTGGGGCAGTAGTTGGCACAAAGAGGCAGTACCCCGTCGCATTGAGAGCATCTGGTGTAGAATCCCCCGTCGTCAACCCTATGTCCATGCACCACCGGCGCGACGTCGGCACCGGGGATATCCGAGATGGATTGCAAGTTTTTTGCGCTGCACCCGTCCTGCATTAGTTTCATAAGTGCCGCTTCTCGCTTAATGTATTCATCCATTGTCAGCCTGCCTTCCTTGGTACGAACTCCTTGGGAAGATACCAGATACTGACCGAATGACAATTTCTATTCCCCCGCAGAACGGGCATGGTTTCAATTCATTCATCCTTCTTCGCCTCCAATGCTTTCTCCGCTTCCTCGCGGGTGAGGAAGACGGTCTTGCCGATATGGTTGATCTCGTAATCCCTCGTCCCGTTGATTTTGCGGGTATCGAAAAGCAAATTCACATATAATCCGTGGGAATACATCTTCATGCCATTGACGCAGGCATCTAATGGTTTTTTTAGCAATTTCCCCGTCCACGGATTACTTGTTACCCATAGCGTATCTCCCACCTTGCACGGCAGCACCACCAGCCGACCGTCAGCCTGTGCCCTTAGCAATGGGTCAGCTACCTTGTGGTACTCATCCAATGTGTGCTGCATTGCCGTGATTTCCTCCGGTTCCAGCTCCTTGTTCTCGTAGGCGGCGAGGCGGCTCCACGCCGCTTCTTCCCACTTGCAATTCATGGCGCAGTTCCCACCAACTTCGAGGCATTCGGGACCGCGAAAATGTGTGCAGCAGATACCGTTTTCGTGCGATGTTTGCTTGCTATGTTTTGTCAGGCGTTCCATCACTCCACCTCCTGCATCCAGAACTCGCGGCGGCAATCCGCGCACTTCTTGTGAATGTTTAAACACCCACCACCATCCTTTCTGTGTGAAGGGGAAATTACTGCAGGGCATACACTCAACACGTCGTTATTATCTATCTGAACCTCCGGATATTGCTCCAGAAACACGCTCTGCCGCGTCTTGCGCGGGTGCGCAGCGGACCATTCTTCGACGATTTTAACCTCCTTATCTGCTTCACATTTGAGATATGTTCCAGTTTCAAGTTTGCACGAACCATCCCAGGCAGGGCAACCGTAAGAACACTTATCAAACGATTTGCACATCCTGTTGCGTTCCTCAATAAACTTCACAGCGTCCATCATTACCTCCTCCACCGGCATCTGTTACAGGCCCCCTCATGGGCCAGCGTGTAGTTTCCGCATTTCAGGCACAGTTCGTTCCGCAGCGCGTCAATTTCTTTCACCTGCGCTTCAATCCGGTCAGCGGCGGCATCCAACACTCGTTCTTGGCAACTCTGCTTATCATTGTAGATTGTGCAACCATGACACTCTCCCTCGGCACAGCACCGCAGCGCAGTCACGATCTCGTCTCTTGTCATAGCACCCAATCCTCCTTTCGTACTTGGAAAGCGTCGCCAAGCTGGATGGTCTCGGGGAAATTGTGTTGCGTGGTCTGGATGGCGTACTTGTCGATCTCGGTCGCGTAGTAGGTGGTGATCTCCGCGCCCAGCTTGTCCAGCGCGATATGGCCGCAACTCATACCGTCGTACATCGACAGCACTTCCACCGTCTCCTCCGTCAGCCCGGTAAAATGGCTCATAATGTGGGCAATTACGTCCACCGTCCAGCCGTTTCCCAACATTTTGTACGCCTGAGTATCGCTGACGGGAAAGCCGTATGTGTCCGGGACAGTCTGGAGGCGTTTACATTCCGTCACGGTCAGCTTGCGAATGATGTAGAAGCCGTCGGCCAGTTTAATGGGGCATTCCTTGCTCTTGATGGTGATACGCCCGCCGCGAACCTCATAGACAGGCATTTGCTTTCCTTCGGCGGTTGTATTCACGGGCTCAGGGACGGGAACCGCATACAGGCCGGTCTGCACTCCTAACCCGCCCGGTCCCGCATTCAGCACTCTACCTTTTGCGTCGACCGAATAAATGCGCTTGCTTTGGCATTGCGTCAGTTCGCCGTTTCCGTTTGGATAAATGCCCACTTTTCTCTCTTTAATCGGTGCGGCGTAAAGCCACGTTTTTGCACCCAGGCCGCCGCCATTCCCGCAGAGGGTCACGCTTTTGGCGTCCGGGCTGTAGGCGCGGTATTGCTGGCTGTCATGGTCCTGGTTCTTCGCATCATTCTCGATGGTCCCAATGCGGATAGGGGTTATGATTTTTGGACCCTCTCCCTTGTTCGTCGTGAGTGTTCGGCTCTTTCCATCACAGTGGATGACTGCACCATTCATCCCGTGCCCGCTTGGATTCATATTCAGGACTTCTGCGTGCGTTGGGTCCAGTGCATATCCTTTTTTGCTGGTCGAAGTCTCCAAAATATCCCGCATTCGTACAGGCTCCGCTACCATCGTGTGCCGATGCCTTTTCAGTGTATCGGACGGTATTGCTCCGCAACAGCGAGTTGTAAGGTTATACGCCTTTTCTTGCCAAGCGATACCAGTCTCCAGAATATCCCGCAGCAGAATACCCCTGTCCTCCGGCTGCTCCACCGGCACTTGGCTGTATGTGCCGTCCGGGTTCCGTCTGCCCACCCAATACAGGCGCTGGCGGTTTTGTGCGCTTACCAGCGCGGAGTTGATAAGCACGGGTTCCACGCCCAGCTCCGCCGTGATCTGCGTCCGGATAGCGGGCGACATGGATTTGTTGTTCTCGTAGAGAAAATAGTCCGGTTTGTATTTGTCCCGCGCGATCACATAGTTGCGGAACAGCTCCCAGCCGATGCCGCTGGCCTCGGTCTCGCGGTTCTTGGTCTGCGCGATCGACCAATGCGTGCAAGGGCTTCCGCCGATCAAAAGTTTCATGCTTTCCTCCTCAGGTATTCTTTCATTTCAGCCGGTAGTTTTTGGCTCCGGTAATATTCAGTACGCAGCCTTTCGACCGTTCCGCAATGCGCGAGCCTATTGCCTCGTCCCAGTCCAGCACGCGTGAGATCGTCCACTCGGAGCTGATGATTGTCACAAGGCTTGGCTTGATATACCGAGCATTGAGCAGATCAAACGCAATGTTGCGATCGGCCTCTGTCGCCGTCCCCTTGAGAAAATCGTCGATATACAGCACCTTGACGCTTTTCAGCGGATCAATGGCATCTTGATATGCCTCAGCATCGTTGGCCTTTGCTTTGATGGCTGGAATATCCGCACGCCATTGCACATAGCGCACCGGTAATCCGGCATCCATGAGCTTTCCGCACATCGCCGTGCAAAGATGCGTTTTCCCGCTCCCGGGGCTTCCTCCGGCGTAAAACCATCTTCCGCGCCAATCGGCAAGATAACGTTCCGCTGCCTCTTTGGCCTGCTTCTGCCACGGCTCAGTCGCGCGATAGTTCTCCATCGTGCATCTCTGCAAAAGCTCTTTAAGCCCGCTTTTTTCGATGCGTTGCAGATTCCTTTTGCGGATGGAGCATTCGCACTCCCGATACTCCGTGTTCCCGTCTGCTGACCTCTGCACGATGTATCCAACGCCGCCGCAGAGCGGACACTCGTCAGAGATTGACGGCTCCGGGGACGTTCCATTTTTTCGTATCTCCTCCAGTATCGTGACCATGTCCATTCATCGCGCCCCCTTTCTTCTCCAGCTCGCGCTTTTCCCATAGCTGGAATTTCTGTTGCCAGTTGTAGACCGGCTTTCCCTCGGTATCCCTCCACCCGGCAACGGAGTAGAACTCGTAAAATGGTTTAGGGTCAATAAGTCCTCCGCGCAGCTTGGCATATTCGGCAACCTCGTCAAACGTGGGAGCCTTTCGTGAGAGAGATATAGAGAGAGAACTATCGTTCTCTTTCTCTCTCTCGTTCTCCCCCTCTTTCTCCTTGCTTGTTTGTTCCGATTTGTTCCAACTTTGTTCTTCTTTTGTTTTTGTTTTGTTCTGTCGATTCGCTGCTTTGTTGCGACCACTGTCCAACGTTGGACGAATCAAAGTGAAAACAGCGCAGGGAACGCCAGAAAGACATGGCTCGCTTTCATCAAGCGCATAATCGCAGATTGCCAGCACAACGGCCTTAAAGTCTTTTGCGTTGAGCGCTCGCAACGCGTCCCTGTAACTTCGGTAAAAAGTGAATTGATTGCGCTCCATCGCTTTACTCCTTCGGCTTTGCCAGCAGGGAAACCGTCGCACCGTATCGCGTCATGACTTCTGCGATATCGGTCGCGTCACTCTCGGACACCTCCGGCAAGACAATGACCGCCTTTTCGTGCGGTGAAACGATATGAACCTCGTATCTCATGCTGCGCCTCCATCAAAACGGGAGGTCGCCGTCATCCTCAACCTCGATCATGCCGCCTGCGGTGCTGTACGAAGCGGGGCTGTCGTTGCTCTCCTGCCGCTTGCTATCGCCGAAGTATACGCTGTCGGCAATCACCTCGACGGTCGTGTGCTTGTTGCCGTCCTTGTCGTCCCATTTGCGAGACTGCAAGCGCCCGTCCACGATAGCCATGCGGCCCTTTGCGAAATACTGGTTGACAAACTCAGCGGTCTGCCTCCATGCCACAACATCAATGAAATACGTTTTGCGCTCGCCGCTCTGCTTGTCCTTAAAATCATCGTCCACGGCAAGCGTAAAAGATGTGACGGCTGTTCCGCTCTGTGTGCGGCGCAGCTCGGGGGCGCGCGTCAGGCGGCCCATAATGCAAACTCGATTCATGCTCATATTGATTCCTCCCTGTTTTTTCTGTAAATCGTGTTCTCCCGTGTCCAGCCGGGATATTTCGTTTTGAGATAGCCGACGATGCAGGCGTATAGCGCCGTCCTCTGCGGCCCCTCGTCAAAGGCTCGGTGGCAGGAAGGGCAGAGCGTAACGATGTTCTGCTCGATGCCTCTGCCGCCCTGTGAGCGCCGTATAACGTGCGCTACAGGCTCTCCGTTGTTCCGCCCGCAGAGGATGCATCGCCCGCCGTCGCGCTCGTATACGGCCTCCTTGACGCTTTTGGGGATGGACGTGGCCTTTGTCTGCTTATGCATTCTTCGCACCGCCCCATTCCCGTTCAAGCTGATTGTCCAGCAGGCGTAATTGCAGTTTCATGGAGTTCACGGCTTCCTGCGCGGATTTATAAAAGACCTCGGCACAGTCCCGCTCAAAACGGAGGCCTGCAATCTCAGCGCTGCCGCGGCAGACATCGGAGATGATCGTGACCGGCGTTCCCCTGTCGCGCTCGGCAAGGTATTTCTTGGCAAGCGCAACGCGATAATCGCGCTCGGTCTCGGCGTATTTCATGCCACGCTTTTTGCATTCCGACACCGCGACATCGAGCAAGCGGCTGCGGTCCTTGATCTCGTTCACAAGGTCATTCATTGGCTTTTCTCCTCGCCATCATGCACGCCCAGCAGAGCGGAGCTTTATAGGTCTTTCGCGCGTTTTCCGCGATCTCTGCGACGGAATATGTCTTGCCGCCGTGCGTCACAGGGTAGATGGGCTTGCCGCAGTCCTTACAGGTGTTTTTCTCAACCTCGCGCTTGTACTGCGCGTTAAACGCGTCCATCTCTTCCTTACTCGGCTTCTTATCCTGCTTAGGCGGTTTTTCTAATTTCCCATTGCTCGGGGTCCTGGTATCATCAACCGGGTCACGGAACGAATCACTCTCCGCTTCGCTGTAAATGCCGGAATAAGCGAGCTTGGAAAGTTTCAGCACAACGCGGTCAAACATACGCTTAAACGCCATCGCATACGGATAATCGTTCTTGCAATTTTTCTGTGTGACTTCGCCAACCTCATATAATCCCTGGTCTTTATCGCAATAGGTAAAAACCAGCGCGCCGCCGTATCCGCACTTGTCTTCGGTAACGGACATCGGATTAAACGGCTTTTCCAATTTGTCGTTGATTTTCAAGCAGCCGTTGTGAGAGATAATCAGACCCGTGTACCCCATCTTGCCGCTTTTCGTCTCGTTCATAAGTATCCAGAAGTCTGCAGGGGATAGTCCATACTTCCCACTATCGATGATCTCGCAAGCCTTTTTCTTGCTCTCTTTGTACTTATCGGATTGCCAAACTGGGATTTTCTTCCCCTGCTTTTGGCTGTATTCCTCTACGTTCTCGCCAAAGTTGTACTCCATCACTTCACCCCCATGCTCATGCCCTGTACAAGCGTCGCACCGTCGATTTCGGCGCCGTTTTTCAGCAACGTGGCAAGGTCGGTCTTATTCACCGTGGGGGCGTTGTAAGTAACCTCGCCGTCGTGACCGTTGGCGAGCATCCACGCAACCACCGCGCCCATGTCGGAAACCTCCACACTGGTGGTCTTGCGGTAGCTGATGGAGCATCGGGGGGTGGAAAACTTCTCGCCGTTCAGAACAGAATCGAGATATTTTTTCTTGCTCTCTGCCGCGCGCTCTAAAGCCTGTCTGCGCGCCGCAAGGGTCTTCTCTTCTTCGCGGATCGCCTTTGCTTCGGCAACATCGTTTTTAATCCAAAGAGCGATGTTCTCGATCTTCTGCTCTCTTGCCATGTTCAGCTCCAAGAGCTTTTCAACGTCAAGGATTTCGCCGGTCTCGGCATCTACACATTCCGCAAGCGCGGAATCAATCTGATACAAGTTCATTGCTTTCCTCCTCAAAAAATTCTTCGCCACAGTACGGGCAGACCGCCCGCTCGGCGTAATACCAGCCGTTTTCCCCATCGAGGTTTTCACGCTCCATGTAGGTGTATGGCTCCGTAAAGATCGCGTGACAGCTCTCGCATTGATACATCATAGCCGCCCTGCTTTCTTCAAAAATTTCCGCTCGCCCTTCGTGCGTACCAAGATCGCCATCGCGCGGGAGTATTCGCCTCGATAGTGACGCTCGATCTCGTCGGCATTGCGGGAGAGGAAGTAGCCCTTGCCCTCGCAGGCGTTGACGATAAAGGGACCTTCCTCTGTTTCCTCGCGCCGCGCCTCCTCGATAAGCTCGCGCACGGTACGGTCCGGCAAACCGAGCAGGTCGCACAGGGCGCCGCGCGTCATAGCATTGTCCTCGCCCTCGCCGAGAGCAGACAGCAAACGCAAAGCATCGTCTGTCATGGCGACACCTCCTTGTAAACGTAAGCGGTTTGGACGCCAAACTCCCGTGCGGCCTGGTGGTCGTCAAAGAACACGTCGATGCGGTGTTCCTTGATCGCGCCGCCGCAGTTATCGCATTGGTACATCACACGCGCCCCGCTTTCTTCGAAACTGCCCATCTAATACCGCCTCGATTGCGTTGTATCGGCGTCGTAAGAGTTTCTTCAACGGGCCAGCCCTTTTTTAGCTGGTCACGAATTGCTTCTCGGCTAATACCACATATTTCTGCCCATTCTTGCATACAATGGGTCTCACCATTGTATGCAATTAAATGCAGCCCCTTACGATTTCGTTGCTGTGCCGATAATGTTATCCAGCGGCAATTCTCGGGGGAATAATTCATGTCCCCATTTTTTCGGTCGATGGTTAAACCTTCCTCGTACCCGTTTAACAAGGCCCATTCTTGAAAAATCTTAAAATCATTCCATTCTTCGCAAACCAAAATCCCTTTGCCCCCGTACCACTTATAATCTTTGTTTTTAGGGTTGTTACAGCGCTGTCTCATAGCGCACCAAACGGAATAAAGCTTTGTTCTGTGAGTTAATGGGTCATTGTATTTTTTCACCGCCACAAATAAACACCTCCGCTGTTTTGATACCAGCTTTTAACGCTTTTTCGTGCGTTTCCATAAATACATCAATTCGATTCCCCTTTATTGCGCCCCCGCGATCTTCGCTAATGTAAGTGCGTTGCTCCCCATCTGGATAAATAATTCTAATTTCAGTCCCATACGGAATGACGCTTGGGTCAACAGCGACTGTTCTACCCTCAGTTGCCACCGTTCCCGTCGCTGTTATTCCATAATTCGGGTCGCTTTCTTCTTTTCCGCAACACATTCTACAGGCGCAATAATATGTAATCGTAAACTCACCGAGGAACACGTCATCGCAGTACGCATATTCTGTGGCGGGCTTGTCCTCGCCCGGCAGCTTGTCCGCGATGACCGGCGTCTCGCCCTTGTACGGCTGCCCGGTGGTCTTGACCGTCAGCACCGCAAAGAGGATCAGCAGCGCCGCGAGGAACAGGCAGACGGCGGCGATGCGCGCCGAAGCGTCGGCCTTGCGCTGCTCGCGGGTGCGTCGGTCGCGCCTCATGCCCTGCCCTCCAGCTTGTCCAGCGCCCGCATAAACCAATGCGTCACGGTGCCGATGCCGATAAAGATAAACAGCGTGCTCATGACTTTTGGGGCCTGCGACAAATCGTGTGGGATTTCTTTCTTGTGACATGCAATCATTTCACTTTCCTTTCGACATTTCGCGTGGTATTATGCAATCAAACAGACTAAAGGAGTTGCTGCTATGGGTGCTGTTGCTTTTGGAATTACAGAGAGTTTAAAATTCTTGATGTTGCAGTTCTAACCGTTCATAAAACATATCCAATGCGTTTTGCTGGACTTTCCGCTCCGATTACCAAACAAAGGCTTAACAGGTGTGAGTTTCAAGATTTCCTTAACGGGAATATCCGTTTCATTCCATTTGAAAATCAACACCCCACCTGGTTCTAAAACACGAAAACACTCAGAAAAGCCACGCTGAAGCATATCTTTCCAATCAGAATAAAGCGCCCCGTATTTGATTTGTTGATAACCTGTCGGAGTTGCTTTTTCATTCAGTGACCCGTACATATCAGCCATTTTACTTTTTCCTGTATTCCTCAGAAGGTGCGGCGGGTCGAATACAACCAATTTGAACGAACTATCCCCAAAAGGAAGACGGGTAAAGTCGCACTCAATATCAGGGTTCACAATGAACTTTCTCCCATCACATAGCTCAGTCTCAACGGTTCGATTATCACAAAAAAGCACTCTTTGGTCGCTCTTGTCGAAGTAAAACATTCGACCGCCGCAGGCGACATCCAGCACTTTTTTGCTGTCAGACCACATTTGTAAATTTTCATTCATAATCTCTAAATTACCTCAAAACCACACGTTTTGTCGGATACCCGACTTTTCTCCCTTCTTCTCGTTCGGCACGAGGCCGACAAACTCAAGGCCGCGACCGCGCGCGTAAATCTCGCCCATGATCGTCCCCAGCTTTACGGGGTCTGGGGGCGTGACCCAGATAATCTTGTATTCAGGCTTTTTTCTCATTGCCTTTTCCTTTCTTCCGTGCTACAATAAGCACGGACACAATATCTTGTGGTGAGATTTGTCCCACCCGCCCCGCTCGATGCTGCAACATTGGGCGGGGCATTTTTTTACTTTTCATCCGGCTTCAAAAGCTCGTCCACCGTGCAGCCGTAGAGCGCGGCGACCTCCGGCAACCTGCTTGCTCGCGGGGCCTGCTGACCGGTCTCCCAGTAATACACGGCTACGTCGGAGATTTTCAGCGCGTCCGCTACTTGCTGGACGCTGAATCCAGCTTTATGACGAGCGCTTCGAAAACTCATATTTTCACCTCCAAATACTAAGTTTTGCTTGACAACTTAGCGAACCGTGATATTATAAGAAGTGCCAACAAACTAATAATTTCGACAGTCCGCTAAGTATCAAGGGGGCTTGCTTTTTATTGCCCTATGCTTGCATTATACTAAGCTCAGCTTAATATGTCAAGTTGAACTTTGCATTTTGTGCAGTTTCGGCGGTTTGTACAAAGGGAGGCTTAATATTTTGGACGGTCCTACGCTTGTTGATATCGTCGAACGCGAGCTCGTTGCTCGACATATAAAAAAGGCGGAATTTTATGCTGCAACAAAAATATCAAGCGCAACATTTTCACAGTGGAGAAATAACATCTATTTCCCCTCTGCTGCTAATATCAAAACTATTGAAGAATATTTGGGGATTTCAATTTCTTATTCTGTAGCCGATAAAGCCGCAAAAAAAGAGCGCCCCACCGATGGTGAAGCGCTCATTTCTGAATTGCCCGAAGATATTCAAAAGCTCATTCGGATTTGCGAATCAAATCCTGACCTTGCCGCTGCTCTACTATCTGTTGCGCAGCAGATCGAAAAAGGTCAAGTTGCTGGGGAGTAAATCTCGAAATTGTAATAATCAATTCCTCTACCGTCGTCATCCTCTCTTCCCTCCGTTCGCTCTCATATAATAAAACAAGTGTTCTATCGCGGATTAGTATAGCACTAATTTTTAATTGATCCAATATAATTTAAAATATAAAATTAGGTGAATTTGTTATGCCAATTACCGTATATTTTGAGCACGGCCGCGTTGTGGAGTTGTTTCCGGAACCAAATCAATCGTATTACGACGTGCGCGATAAGATCAACGCGGCGACTGATATAGTGTCTGATGGAATAAAATACGATTTGACCGATAAGCAATCGATTTATTCTATCGCCATTCCTGACTATACAAAAGTACGCAATGTACCACCTTCAAAAGAGTTAGGCCCAACAGGATATCTTGAATATGTGTTGAGAATGCACGCTGGTTTTCTGTGGAATACCGGAGATTACCAGCTATCAATGGCTTGCCTTGAAAAATCTTGCCAGTTGATGACATATTCCACTCTTGGGTGGGAGCGAAAAGACTTTTATAGGGTCGTCAACTATTACATTGAGTTAGGGCGATTCAAAAAAGCAAAAGAGTGGAAAGACTGGATAGATGCCCATACAGAATCTCCGGAAAACTATGCAAAAGACGCATTTGCAAGAACGCTTGAATCGTGTAAAAGACTTAAAACTGATTTAGTAGAGGTTGGCGATTCAAGCGCGTGCTGTGAAATTTGCGCGAAGTACCGGAGACGAATATATAGCTTATCTGGGAAAAGTTGGAAGTTCCCAAAGTTCCCAGATGATTTTCATTTTCAATGTGCCCTTGGGATATTTGCCTATATTGATGGTGTTTCCGAGCCGTCTTTCAAATGCATTAGTCCATCTCTGTATAGCAAACGACCGTTTCGTGATGACCGAACGGAAGAAGAAAAGAAAAATTATAGACTTTGGTTAGAACGTGTTGAAAAGTCTTACAATCCGATCAATGAGCCGAATCTAAATCATATTATTTATTATTGGTTCAAGCCTAAATTCCCCGACGACTTCCCAAAATCTCTTTCTGGCTTTTCTCGCATGCGAAACGGTAACACAACAAATTATCAAAAACTGGCACAAAAGATTGAGGATGCGGGGTATACCATCCCTAAATCATTAGATGAGGTCGCAGAATGGGAAGAGCGGGAGAATTGAAAAGTTGCAAGACGGTATAGCTTAGATCGGCCCCGCCGCCCTCTGCAACAAACGGCGGGGCCTTTTTGCAGCCAGCGAGAAGCGGTCGCCGCTGCATGTTTTGACCATACTCCTCTTTACCTTGGCAATTCAACACCGAAACATTGCAATAAAACAGCGTTCGACATGGCTCGACAAGACCTCATCTTGCGACTTTGCGGCGCGAAAATCGGAAAAAATTAAGGTGGCGTAAATGAATATTCAAGAAGTGTGTAGAATCCGTAAAGAAGAATTGAAACTGACCTATCAAGACATTTCAGACGATTCCGGCGTGCCGCTGTCCACCGTGCAGAACTTCTTTTCCAAATTTTCGAAAGCTCCGTCGATTTACACCGTCGCGCCGATCTGCAAAGCGCTTGGAATATCGCTTGATGAAGCGTTCGGAATTTCCGAACACTTGACACCGACCGAGGAAACTTTGCAAGCGCGGAATGATGAGCTGGAACGCCATGTTGACGCAAAGGCCGATACCATTGAGATCATGCGGCGCGGTGTCCATATCCGCAACGGCGCGATTGCTGTAATGTTTGTTATCATCGCTCTTCTCGCTGCGTGGTGCGTGTACATTGATTTTCATTGCATAGATTACGGATTTTGGAGGGGGATTCGATGAGAGTGGCATTGTATATGCGCGTCACAAGCGAGGAGCAGGCGCGGCACGGGCTGTCCCTGCAAGAGCAGCGTGACGTGCTGATAAGGTATGCCAAAGCGAATAAAATGACCGTGGTTGGCATATATGAGGACGCGGGCATATCCGCGCGAAAGCCGTACAAAAAGCGCCCTGCGCTTCTGCGGCTGCTGGATGATTGCAAGGCTGGGAAGGTAGACACGATCCTGTTTATCAAGCTCGATCGCTGGTTTCGAAACGTTGCCGGGTACTACGATGTACAGACGCAGCTGGACAAGTACGGCGTGACATGGCAGGCGACGGAAGAGGACTACGAGACACGCACCGCGTCCGGGCGATTGAAGGTCAACATCATGCTTTCCGTCGCGCAAGACGAGGCCGACCGAGCAAGCGAGCGAGTCAAATTTATCAACGACGGAAAACGCGCAAAAGGCCAACCGGCAGGGTCAAAAGCACCTTTAGGGTATATCATCAAGGACAGGCAATACCAGATCGATAACGACACGGCAGATGCCGCACGAGATATGTTTGCGGCGTATATCAGACTGCAAAGCGTGCTTGGCGTAAAAAAGTATATGCTCGAGACGTGGAAGATTGACAGGGCGTATACCAAATATGTAAACTATTTTCGCAATCGGCTCTATATTGGTGAGGTGTACGGCATCGAGAACGCTTGCCCCGCCCTGGTGAGCAAGCAGGATTTTGACATTGTAAATGACATCCTCCGTCAGCGGTCGCAGCGCTGCGCGGGAGTTGAGACAGATCGCGTTTATTTATTCTCCGGCTTGTTGCATTGCAAAGAGTGTGGGAAAACGATGCAGTCGGAAACGGCAAAGCAGATTTATACCTACTACCGATGCCGAACGCGAATGCTTGACAACTCCGCGTGTCAGCACAAAAAGAGGATTCGCGAAGACGCGCTGGAAGATTACTTATTGCATGAGCTTGAGGGGATTGCCGAGCGAAACAATCGCTATTACAAAAAGGCAGCAAAAAAGCCCCCGCAAAGCGCGGACGTGATACGAAAGAAAATGAGCAAGCTGAAAACGCTTTATCTTAACGACTTGATCGAGTTGGACGAATACAAGCGGGAGTATGCGAGCTTGAAAAAATCCCTTGAAGCGGTAGAGGAAAAGCCGAAGACAAACCTTGACGCGCTGCGAAATGGACTTGCTGA
>ERZ1026868.1190-NODE-1190-length-13857-cov-4.112665_pt1 | contig 13857 bp, 14 predicted proteins | sample MGYA00380164_ERZ1026868 | MGnify/ENA primary metagenome ERZ1026868 (study PRJEB33269, sample SAMEA4719800) | human gut metagenome | biome: human-associated habitat; feature: organic feature; material: feces | place: Cameroon | collected 2013-10 ... | reverse complement strand
CGGCGAGCGGAATGTCTCCGCGTCCCGCAGCCTGTTGAAACGACTCGCGGACGACCAGAAGGAGAACGCCGTCGTGCGCAAGTCCGCATCCCATGCCTTGCGGACATTGGAGGGACAATGAACTGCACGTATGTCGTGAACGGGCTGAACCAGTACACGGACGTCGTGCGCGGCGGCGTTTCCGAACGATCGGCGTTCGATATCGACGGCAACCAGACGAACGTCGTCACGGCCACGGGCGAGTGGGCGGTCGAGTACAACGGTGAAAACCGGCCTGTGCGCTGGACACGCACGTCGGATGGAACGACGGTCTTGATGGCCTACGACCGCATGGGGCGGCGCGTCATGAAGAACGGCAAGACGTTCGTCTACGACGGCTATCTGAACGTCAGCCGGACGGTCTGGGATTCGACCGAACCCGTTGCGACGAGGCCGCTCGTGTGGTTGGACGAGGGCGAAGATTCTCATTACTTCCATGACGGCAACAAGAACGTCGTAGGCATTGTGTCTGACAAAGCAAGAGAAGAGAATCCAACGACTTTAGATTATGCGCCGTTTGGAGCAATACTGATGACGAAAGAAACTTCCCCGTGGCAGTTTAGTTCAGAGTATTTTGACTTTACCTTGGGGCTCAATTATTTCAACTATCGGCATTATAATCCGAAGACTGGACGTTGGGATTGTATGGATCCGATTAATGAAGAATCCTTTAACCAGTTAATCATACGAGGAGAGATAGAAGAGGTCAACTACGTTTATACGTTGAATGCACCTGTTGCTAAAAACGATGTCCTTGGGTTGAAGCAGGTCGGACAAGTGAAATGTGGAGCTTGCAATATTTGCCTGGATAATGATAGTAGTAGTGGTGATGGCAATTCATACAAGATCCACTGGGTGTGTAGTTCTAATGGGAAAACGCCTGCAACTTGCCGTGGAGGCGGTTCTGCACAGTTTCCAAGTTATGCGCCATCTCATGGAAGTTCATCAGTGCCTCCAGGTGTAAAGAAATGCATTGAGGATAATACCCGATGGAAAAATAAAACATTTAAAGTGTCAGTTCCCATTCCAAACACGAAATGTTGTGAAGATAAGGAATATACCAGTTGGGAGCCTTTTGAATTTGGCGTAGCCATGCCAGACTCAAAGACAACCATGAAGACAATCATGACATGTGCTGGAGCGGCGATTCTTTTGATTATTCTGACTCCTGCATGGATGTGAACGTATGCTTTTGCCTTGTCTACAGACTCATGGCAAGTGGGGGTACATTGACTCCCAAGGCCGTTGGAAGATCAGCCCGGTCTTCGATCATGCCGCGCCGTTTGTCGAAGGGGGCGTTGCCGCTGTCGTTTGGAACCAAAGAAAAGGGTTGAGATCCGTGATCGACCGGGATGGGAGATTCTTGTTTGAGCCGCGTCCCTTTGAAGAGCTGACTGCGCTGACGGGCACGCGCTTTTTGGCGCAATGCCGAAAGCCTGTTGTCATTGATTCGTGCGGTCATGAGGTCTGGCGTCCGGATTGTGATGAACTTCAGGCGGCGGGATGCGGGCTGTTCATCGAGTGGTTTGGTTCATGGCAACGAGGTCGGCTTGTGAGGGAGGGCGGCGTGTCCATTGTCAACGAAGAGTTTCGCGAGTTGGCGGTCTATGTCAAGAAAGGGTATTTGCTTGGACGGCGCGAAGACGGGTATGTCCTGATGGATTTCAAGTCAAATGTCCTGCATGCCTATTCGCCCGACTACGAGGAGATCGAGCCTTTTGATGAACGGGGACGCGCGATTATCACTTCACATGGGTTGCGTGGTGTCATGACAAAGGCAGAAGACATCGTATTGCCTCCGATTTTTCGGGAAATCGATTTTTGCTTCGGGGGCGAGCATGTTTTTGTGTCATGCCGTAATGGCGAAGCAGAAGACTTTAAGGTCTATGATGTCCAATCAGGTGAGTTCCTGTGCGGTGATTTTGAATATACGGCACCGGCAATTGGCTTGAACTTGTTTTGGGGCTTTACAAAAGAAGCTTGGTCTCTCTATCGGTCAGATGGCAGATGCCTTGCGCATGATGTCTGCGCGGAGTTGCTGAGGGCCGTTGGAGGGAAATATCAAGGGGCCGTGGATGAGAACGGCAAGATGTTCTATGTCTTCTTAGATGAGGGTCGCTTGGCAAGAATCTTCCCTGAGACTTGACAAAGAAGGAAGCGCGGAAAAAGGATTTACATGGAAACGACAATGGAGAATGCGGTAGGACGTGTAAAGGTTCTGTACGCGGAACTCGCGCGAGCGTTGGATATCCCGAAGGAGGGGCGTTGGATTCCGCGCTCTATCGACGAGACGCGTCTCGTCCTTCGGAAGTCATGGCTATTGTCCGATGCCTTGTGCGAACTGATTCGTTTGGCTGAACGTGAGAGTAAGGTTTGGTCAAGGAATGTCGCGCATGTCGTTGCGTATCCCATAGGCCACTTGTTCATGGACGTTGACGAGGTTATCTATGCGTGGTATCCCGAATTGGTGCCGGACGAGCTGAAAGAAACAGGAAACAGAAAAGAATACCGCTCGTCTTGCCGGGACAAGGAACGGGGTGTGCTGTCGTGTGACTTGGAGGCCATCGAGCAGAAGATCAGAGAGCTGGCGGATAAGATTTGCCAGAGTCTGTTTTGAGACGGGTGAGATTCTGAATGTCTGCAACGATCAGATTCTGTCCTGTTATGCGTATGCACCGCCGCTGTCGTTGCTCCGTCTCTCCGTGCCTCCGTGCGAGACATTCACGACGACGTGCCTTGGTCGTGATTAATGCCGGGGAGCTGCGCGCGGTGCGCTACCGCTTCCATGGGCGCGAGCGCTCGGCGGCGACGGGCCTCGCCAGCTTCCGCATGCGGTGGTACGACCCGGTGACGGGCCGATGGCTATCCAAGGATCCCATCGGACTGAGCGGTGGCCTTAACCTGTACGCATTCTGCGATGGGTGTCCTTTAAACTCTATTGACTCTCTTGGCTTGTGCTCTGGTGGTAATGTCCCAATAGGGCCGACAGGAGGGCTTGGCCCAGCGCGACCGGGACCGTCTGGAAATACATATTATGCAGATGCTACAGGACATGGTGTTAATCCTGATACGGGAACGCCATACGATCCTCATATACATCAACGTCCACGCAAGGGGCCAGATCGGATGTTTAATCTTGATAAGACACCCCGTGATGGTGGTTCCAAACTGCCCAAGCGAGATTTCGGCGCTTTCGGCAAGGCCGTCATGGATGTATTGAGGCGAACTGGCGGGAGATTGACTGTGCCCATCATGCTCATCCCTTCTGTGCTAATAGAGCCAGGTGGCCGTCAGGAGCAACGGCTTCTATAGGTGTACTTATTATGAAAATAGATAGATTACGGATTAACCATGTGGTTCTGCGATATGATGATGTGCCGAATGGTGTATCGTCGGAGCTTTTTCATCATACGATAGTACCTTCAAGGGGGAACGTTTTGTCAAGTGACTTCTTCTGGTGCAGGGGCATTGCACCTGAATTGTTCGAACAATTTATTGCTGGAACAATGATTCCGAGATTTAAGGATGAAATTTGTCGAATGCGTCGCTTGGGATTGCGTCCTGTTCTTCATGTTGATTACGTGAATCGTGGGAATGAAGTGTTTTGGCTCTCGTTGAACAGTTCCACAGTTCAGGGATTGGGTAAGGCTGGAAGTGGCATTGACATTTGCGTTCGGAAGAAGGGAAAAGAATACGTTGCGGGATTGACGGCTACGAGCCTGCATCATTTGAGTCGCTTCAAATTTTCAATTGAGTTGGCATGAGCCGTAGAGCTCTCGTTTCAGAATGGGAAGGACAATGAAGATTTTTGTGACGAGCGCGGCAATTCTAATGCTATTGTTCGCGGCCATCTATTTATGTCGGTGTCAAGGTTGCAAGCAACAAAAGGCAGTCAATCAGGGTGGAACGCCTTGCCTTGTTTCGGAGAAGTCGGGCGTACCATCTAGACAACTCTTGCCGCAGTCTGTGGTCAAAGCCGAAGAACAGGCGCAACAGGTGCGGCAGTCGATGGAGGCCGCCTGTCCGCCACGAGCCGTGTCGGCTGCGGTGAAGGAAATGCTACAGTCCGCACCAAAACAAGTGACAGGCACCGCCTTGCCAACGTCCGACGTCGTGCGGCTGGCGGCGGAGAAGAGCCAGCTGATGGACGACCTATTGGATGAGGAACCGATCCCGTCCGACTACGGACAGTTGATGGTCAGCCTCTTCCATGACCGCAGCCAGGACGTCTATACGCGCGACTTCGCCGTCCAGCACATCGGCCTCTACGCCGAGGCCATGCACCGTCGCGGCGCGTACGACCCGTCCTCGCCGGAGGCGGCACAGTTCCGCAAGTCCCTTGATGCGGCGGCGGACGAGACGCGAACGATCATCGCGGCGGCGGCATTCCGTGCGCTGGACGACCTCGCGGCGTTCGATCCGCATATCGATGCCCGGCGGCTGGACTCGCGCCTCGTCGCCTGTGCCGCAGATGCCTCGGCTTCGTCTGCCGCACGTGTGATGGCGGTGCAGCTCTGCGGCGAGCGGAATGTCTCCGCGTCCCGCAGCCTCCTGAAACGCCTCGCTGACGACCCGAAGGAGAGCACCGTCGTGCGCAAGTCCGCATTCCGTGCCTTGTGGGCGTTGGATGGACTGTGAACTCGGATTAATGAGGCGGTTTTGCGCTCTGTCGCGGTGAAAGCAAAAGCGGACAGCTGTGGAGAGCAAAAGCGGAATGGCCTTGGACCATTCCGCTTTTGTTATCCACAAAAATTCCGCTTTTGAAATCCACACGACATTTATTAATTTTTCCCTTGCAAATACAGGTCAAATAAGATATCTTACGGGGCGTTTACGGGATTCACCCACGAACACCTCATAAGGAAACAAAGAAATGGCAAAGGCAAAGAAAGTTCCGGCTACAAAGAGTGAAATCATGGTTGCCCTCGCTGATGCGGCGGGCATCACCAAGAAGCAGGCTGTCGCCGTGTACGAGAAGTTCCTCGCTATCGCGTACGAAGGCGCCAAGCTCCCGAAGGGGTTGATGCTTCCAGGTCTCGGCAAGATCATGAAGGCGAAGTCCAAGGCGCGTCAGGGCCGCAATCCCGCGACGGGCGAGACGATCAAGATCCCCGCCCGCACGAAGGCGAAGTTCCGCCTCTGCAAGGCCGCCAAGGATGCGATCCTCGGCTAACGGTGACATCTGTGTTACAAGAATGGGCGCGGTTTCTCCGCGCTCTTCTTTTATCTGATGCCGAGTAGGTCGGAGCGCGGTGTTCCGCAAGGTAAATCGTAGAGCATATCAATACAACAGGAGAGGGAAATGAATCAGGCTGAAAAGGAGCGTCTTGCGAAGGTCGGCAAGAAGCTTAACGTGAAGGCGTACATAAAGAGCGAGATAGAGGCTATCCGGGTGCAGGTAGGTGACAAGAAGGTTCTGCTTGCGATGTCAGGCGGCGTCGATTCGTCGGTTTGCGCCGTGCTTCTCCACAAGGCCATAGGCAAGAACCTCACCTGCGTGTTCGTGGATCATGGATGCATGCGCCTGAACGAGGCGAAAGAGGTGAAGAAGGTCTTCAAGGGGAAGTTCGGCATCAACCTGATCCAGATCGACGCCGAGGCGCGATTCCTCGCCAAGGCTGCGGGCATCACTGATCCGGAGCAGAAGCGCAAGTGCATCGGCGGCGAGTTCGTCCGCGTGTTCGAGGAGGAGGCGAAGAAGCTTGGGCGCATAGAGTTCCTTGGGCAGGGGACGATATATCCGGACATCATCGAGTCCGGCGTGGGCGGACACAAGGCCGTGAAGGCCCACCACAATGTCGGCGGGCTTCCCGAAGACATCGGCTTCGATGGGCTGGTCGAACCCGTGAAGTATCTGTACAAGGACGAGGTGCGCGCAGTCGGCAAGGCTCTCGGCATCCCGGAGGCGATGGTCATGCGCCAGCCGTTCCCCGGTCCCGGCCTGGCCGTGCGCTGCCTCGGCGAGCTCACCAAGGAGAAGCTGGACATCCTGCGCAAGGCCGATTTCATATTCCGCGACGAGATGGCCAAGGCCAAGCTCGACAGGAAGGCGCAGCAGTTCTTCGCGGTGATGACGAACGTAAAGTCCGTGGGCGTGAGGAACGGTGCGCGGACGTTCGGCTACGTGATCGCCATCCGCGCCATTTCGACATCGCAGTTCGTGAAGGCCGGCATAGTGGAGCTTCCGTTCAAGTTCGTCACCATGGTAGCCGAGAAGATCGCCACGAAGGTGAAGGGTGTGAACCGCGTGGTGTGGGACATCACGCCGAAGCCGCCCGCCACCATCGAGTGGGAATGATCCTCTCGGATGCGGGAACCAAAGGAAGGCCCACGGCGGGCCTTCCTTTTTTGCTATAATACCGCGCATGAAGATTGCAGTCATCGGTGATGGTGGATGGGGTACCGCCAACGCGCTCCTGCTGGCGGGATACGGGCATGACGTCGCGCTTTGGGGCGCATTCCCGGAGTATATCGACGAGATGAAGCGCACGCGCAGGAACGACAGGTTTCTGAAAGGCGTTGAAATCCCGGCGTCCATTAGGCTTGCCTCCGATCGCAGGGAGGCGGTGGAAGGCGCCGAGGTCGTCGTCCTTGCGCCACCGTCAAAGTATTTCACTTCCGTCGTAAGCGGGTTCAAGGGGCTCGTATCGCCTGGAACGCTTGTCGTGTCGATCACGAAGGGTCTTTGCGAGAAGACGAACAGGCGCATGACGGAACTCGGCGAAGAGATATTGGGGACGGGACCGATCGTCGCGCTTGCAGGCCCGACGCATGCGGAGGAGGTTGCCAGGGGCATCCCGACTGCAATAGTCGCGGCCTGTGCGGATGAGGCCAGGGCGAAGCGTGTGCAGGAGATATGGTCCGGTCCCCTGTTCCGTGTATACACGTCTACGGATCCGGTCGGCGTCGAGATAGGCGGCGCCGTAAAGAACGTGCTGGCGATCGCCGTTGGCTGTTCGGACGGAATGGGCTACGGGGACAACACGCGCGCGGCGCTGATCACCCGCGGGCTTGTGGAGATGAAGCGTTTTGTGCTTGCGTACGGCGGCGCCCCCGAGACGCTGTCCGGCCTGGCCGGCATAGGCGACCTCATCGTGACGTGCACATCGGTCCACTCGCGCAACCACTCCGTAGGGGAACGCCTCGGCAAGGGAGAGAAGATCGAGTCGATCCTTGGTTCCATGCAGATGGTCGCGGAGGGCGTGTGGAACTCCAAGGTTGTGCATGAGATCGCGCGGCGGCTCGGGGTCGATATGCCGATATGCGAGCTTGTATACGCGCTTTGCTACAAGGGCTTCGACGCGAAGCAGGCCAGTGCGGCGATGATGAGCCGTTCGCTCAAGGCCGAGTGATACGCATGCGCGAGGGAGAACATGACATGAGAAGAATTGCCGTTGCCGGTTGGTTTGCGCTTCTGGCGGGTTGTTGCCTTGCGGGGACGATCCGCGTGGAGGGATCGGGTAGCGTTCGGGTGCCGCCGGACATGATGAGGTTTTCATTTACGGTTGAGGCGGTTGACAAGGACATGGCGAAGGCGAAGGGAATCCTTGCCGCAAATAACGCGAAGGTCATGTCTGTCCTGAAGGCGCAGTCCGTTTCGACCAACGAGATTACGGTATCGCAGATCGAGATGCGTCCCGAGTACCACTACGAGGATGCGGCCGGGAACGGAACCATGGTGCGTGGTAAAGGGATGCGCGTCTTCGACGGATATTGCCATTCGATGACATACACGCTCGACATGGGTATTGACCGCGGGCGGCTGGAAGGCCTGTACGGCGGCATTGCCGACTGTGGCGTCGCAAGGGACATGGACGTAGGGTTCTACGTGAAGGATTCGGTATCGGCGAAGCGCATGGCCCGTCAGCTGGCCGTAAGGAATGCGCGTTCCGTCGCGGAGGACATTTGCGCTGCGGCGGGTACGTCCCTGGGCGAGGTCGATGCGATACACTACAGTGACGGGCGGAACTATCCCGGTTTGCTTTACGCCAAATCGGAAATGGCGAGGGCCGGTGCCGCCGATGACGCCCCGCTCTTCCCGACGATCCGCGTCAACGACATGGAGATATCCGACAGCGTGACGATCGAGTGGAAGCTCAAGTGATGGTCTGGAAATCTGCGCTTGCGAAAATAGACGGGATTTTGTAAAATACGCACTTCAATTTTTTGGAACACATTAGGAGAAACTAAAGATGGCAGCAAAGAGATTCCCTCTCGACCATGTGCGCAATTTCGGCATCATGGCGCACATTGACGGCGGCAAGACCACGACATCCGAGCGAATCCTCTACTATTCGGGCAAGAACTACAAGATCGGCGAAGTGCACGATGGCGCTGCGACGATGGACTTCATGGTCCAGGAGCAGGAGCGCGGCATCACGATCCAGTCCGCCGCCACCTGCGTCTCCTGGGGCGACTACAGGCTTTCCCTCATCGATACTCCCGGACACGTGGACTTCACGGCCGAGGTTGAGCGTTCCCTCCGCGTCCTTGACGGCGCGGTCGCGCTCTACTGCGCGGTCGGCGGCGTGCAGCCGCAGTCCGAGCAGGTGTGGCGCCAGTCCGAGAAGTACAAGGTGCCGAAGATCGCGTTCGTCAACAAGATGGACCGCGTTGGCGCCAACTTCTACAACGTGATGGATCAGATGAAGACCCAGCTCGGCGCGAACCCTGTGCCGATGGTGATTCCGATCGGCGCGGCGGAGACGTTCGATGGCGTGATCGACCTCATCAAGATGAAGGCCCTCTACTTCGACATGAAGAACCTCGGCAAGACGGTCATCGAGAAGGACATTCCCGCCGAGTACGTGGAGAAGGCGCAGGAATACCGCCAGAGGATGATCGAGTCGGCGGCGGAGCAGGATGACGCCCTGATGGAGAAGTTCTTCGCGGGCGAGGAGCTTACCGTGGACGAGATCAAGAAGGCGATCCGCAAGGGCTGCATCGCCCGCACGATCACTCCTGCGTTCTGCGGCAGCGCGTTCAAGGACAAGGGCGTGCAGCCGCTCCTCGATGCGGTGTGCGACTACCTGCCGTCTCCGCTCGATGCGGGTCCTGCCGTCTCCGCCGACGATCCCACCCAGAAGCGCGAAGTATCCGACGACGAGCCGTTCTGCGGCCTGGCGTTCAAGATCATGTCCGACAAGGCGATGGGCAAGATCACGTTTGTGCGCGTCTATTCGGGCAAGCTCAGGCTTGGCGGCGAGCTCCTCGACTCTACGATCAACCAGGAGCAGCGCATATCGCGTCTCTTCCGCATGCACGCGAACAAGCAGGAGGCTCTTGACGAGGCCCAGACAGGCGACATCGTGGCGTGCGTGGGCCTTACGCAGACGCGCACCGGCGATACTCTGTGCGACCCTGAACATCCGATTACGCTGGAGTCCATCGACTTCCCGGCGCCTGTGATCTCGGTCGCGGTCAAGCCGCAGTCCCGTCAGGACAACGAAAAGCTTGGCGTTGCGCTTCACGCCCTCGCGATGGAGGATCCCACGTTCGTGGTCACGTTCGACCAGGAGACGAGCGAGACGATCATCGCCGGCATGGGCGAGCTCTACCTTGAGGTCATCGTTGACCGCCTGAAGCGCGAATTCAACGTTGCGTGTGATGTCGGTGCGCCGCAGGTGGCATACCGCGAGACGATCACGATGCCCGTCGAGAGCGAGTACAAGCACGTCAAGCAGTCAGGCGGCCGCGGCCAGTACGCGCACGTCTGCCTCAAGCTTGAGCCGCAGGAGCCGGGCAAGGGCTTCGAGTTCGTCAACGAGGTCAAGGGCGGCGTGATCCCCACGGAGTACATTCCGGCGGTCGAGAAGGGCGTCAAGAAGGCGCTCGAGGCCGGTCCGCTCGGCGGATTCCCGGTTGTGGACGTGAAGGCCACGGTGTACTTCGGCTCGTACCACGAGGTCGACTCGAATGAATTTGCGTTCATCGAGTGCGCCCGCCAGTGCTTCAAGCAGGGCTTCCTCAAGGCCAAGCCGCAGCTTCTCGAACCCATGATGGATGTCGAGGTTGCAGTGCCCGACCAGTATATGGGTGCGGCGAACGGCTCCATCAACCAGCGTCGCGGACGCGTCGAAGGCATGGAGGACCGTGCGGGCCTCAAGCTCATCAAGGCCACGGTCCCGCTCGGCGAGATGTTCGGCTACTCCAACGCGATCCGTACGGTCACGCAGGGACGCGGCACGTTCACGATGATCTTCAAGCAGTACGAGGCAGTGCCCAAGTCCATCGCCGAAGAGGTCATCGCAAAGCGCATCAAGGAGGGCAAGGTCCGCGCGACAGCGGAATAAGCCAGCAATTGCGCATGATGCAGAGACAAGGCCACCTGTTCGCAGGTGGCCTTGCCTTTTTATCGGAGGCTGAAGGCGCGTGGGCTGAGGCGCGTCTCGCGTTTGAACTGGCGCGAGAAGGCGTAGACCGACTCGAAGCCCGTCTGCTCGGCGATGTCGGTCACGGTCAGCTCGGTCGCCTCCAGCAGTTCCTTCGCGCGGGCGATGCGCCGGTCGAGCTGATAGCGCTTAGGCGAGACGTGGAGCGTCTCGGTGAACGCGGCCCGCAGTCGTCAGCCGTCGGCGAATAGTAGCGTGAGAAGAACCTTTCGTGTGTCATGTGGTGGGCTGTCAGTCGCGAATGACTTCAGTCTTGGCGAGACGGCTGAACGACTTCTCGCATGAGATGGTCGTTTCGTCGGCCGACTCGTACCCCTCAATGATGAGGCGATCGACAAAGCCCGGACTTGCATGGCCGAGGCGAGGTGTCTCGAAAACATGCAGGGCCGTGGCGGACAGCGAGAATCCGTCAACAGACCGTAAGCTGCCCAGTGTGGCGATGGCCTGGTCTTTTGTGAGCTCGTAATGCGTCTGCAATGCGTAATAGGCTTCGGAAAGCACGAGATCCGAAATGCGAATCTTATGCCCGGAGTCGATGAGCGAGGCGAGTCGGTCATTGACTTTCTGGGCGAGTGCCTCGGGTTCGCCGACCAGAAGTCGTAGCAGGGCTGACGTGTCGAGGCCGTAGTTCATGCGAACTTTCTCCTGTGTGCGACGGCGGCGAGTTCTTTTTTGTGTCCAGACAAGATGCTGGCGCGAATGTCATCCATTTCGTGTGACACGTTCTTGCGTGCGTATTTGGACGCGACGCCAAAGCAGCCCAAGCGTCGTCTGGTCGGTGGGGGCGTTGCGGCGAGATCGGAAACGAATGACGGGGCCCGAGGCTTCCAATCTGGCGTTGCCAACCAGTCTCCATACAGCATGATCGTCACATGGCGGACGCTCAGACCGGCGCCAGCACTGCGTGACTTGACGGCACGGTACATTGCATCAGGAATGTCTAAGGTTGTCTTCATGCCGCGCAGTATACCATATTCCCGTCTGTTCAACAATCAAATGCCATAAATATGGCATGGATACGACTCCTGATGGCTTGGCGCGGTGGGCGGATCATGAGAATTTTGGCAAGCGAAAATGTTAAATCGACGGGCGGTTTTGCCATTCACATCTCGCAACGGATTTTGTACCCTACACACATTCACAAAGTTCGACCGATGCGGAAATATCGGGAAGCCATCTTGACAGGCTCTAAATAAATGCTATATTTACTTGCATTCAACCAACAAAAAAAGAAAGGCGAAAAGTTATGGCTACAACAAAGTGGGTGTGCCCTGTCTGCGGTTATGTGCATGAGGGCGACACGCCGCCGGAGAAGTGTCCACAGTGCGGCGTTCCCGGTTCGAAATTCAAGAAACAGGAGGAAGGCCTCAATTTCCTATGCGAGCACCATGTCGGTGATGGCATCGTTGAAGATGCGGAGGTTACGCAGGGTCTCAAGGATCATTTCCACGGCGAATGCACAGAGGTCGGAATGTACCTCGCGATGTCCCGCCAGGCGGATCGTGAGGGGTATCCCGAGGTCGCGGAGGCGTACAAGCGCATTGCGTTCGAGGAGGCGGAACACGCCGCCAAGTTCGCAGAGCTCCTCGGCAAGACGATCGACATCGTGACGGATTCCACGAAGGTCAACCTTCAGCGTCGCGCCGATGCCGAATGCGGCGCAACGGCAGGCAAGCTTGCCATAGCCAAGCGCGCGAAGGAGCTTGGCTACGACGCGATCCACGATACGGTGCACGAGATGGCCAAGGATGAGGCGCGCCACGGCAGGGCCTTCCAGGGTCTGCTGTCCCGCTACTTCAAGTAACCTGGTCGCGATGGCTTCGGTCAGGGATATGGACCCGGATGCATTCCCGGCATTCTGCCGGGAACACGGGTTCAAGTGCACGGCGCAGCGGCTGGCGGTCTTCGCCTCCGTTCGCGCCGCAACGGGGCATCCCTCGGTTGACGAGGTGTGGGGAGCCGTCAGGATGAACATCCAGACGATCACTCGCGAATCCGTCTACCGCATCCTGAACGAATTTGCCGAAGTCGGCCTCGTTGGCCGGCTGGACTCGCTTGCGTCCGCAAGGTACGATACCAACGCGAGTCCGCACACGCATTTCATCTGCGAGCGCTGTGGAAAGATAATCGACTACCCGATGCCGAATGGCATCCCCATGCCCGAGGGCATCGCCGGCACGAGCCGCCACCTTGAGCTTCGCATCACCGGCGTGTGCGGGGAGTGTCTAAATAGGCCCTGATGTAATTGGCTGGCTGAAGTGTGGTATAATCGGCGGCATTATGAGAACGCTGTGCGTCATTGATCTGATGCCCTTCCTGTACCGGGGCCACTTCGTGTTTCTGAACAGGCCGCGCATGACATATTCGGGGATAAACACCTCGGCTCTCCTTGGCTTCGTTAACGGGATGATGGCGGTGCTGAAGGAGCTGTCGCCCACCCATGTCGTGCTTGCCATGGATCCGGAAGGCAAGACATTCCGCCATGAGGCCTACCCGATGTACAAGGCCCGCAGGGAGAAGATGCCAGAGGATCTTGCGGCGAACATCCCGTATTCATTTGAGGTTGCGGACGCACTGAACGTCAAGGTCCTGCGCAAGCCGGGGTTCGAGGCGGACGACATAATCGGGACTCTTGCGGTGCGCGCGGCCGCAGATGGCTTCGACAACGTATACGTGGTCACTCCCGACAAGGATGCCGCCCAGCTTGTCACCGACAGGATCCGCCTGTTCCGTCCGGGCAAGGGCTCTGCCCCGTCGGAGGTATTGGGCGAGGCGCAGGTGAAGGAGCACTGGGGGCTTTCCTCTCCAAGGCAGATGATCGACTATCTGGCCCTCGCCGGAGACACGGCGGACAACATATCGGGCGTGAAGGGCATCGGGGAGAAGTCCGCATCGCAGCTACTCCGGGACTGGGGGTCGATAGACGCGATCATCGCCCACGCATGCGAGATACCCGGATCCGTGGGCGAGAAGATCCGCGCAGGGGTGGAGGATGCGAAGATGTCGAAGTTCCTCACCACAATCCGCACCGACGTGCCGATAGACGTTGACTGGGATTCGTGCCGCCTCGTCTCGCCAGACGTGGACAAGCTTACTGCGGTGTGCGTGAAGTATGAGCTGTACAACCTTGCCAAGAGGTTCGGCATATACCTCTCGCCTGTCAATGTGCGCGCGGAGAAGCCGTCCGCGGGGAAGGCGGAGACGGAGGCGGCGACGCTGCTTACCATCCGCGATGTGCCGCACCGGTATGATCTTGTGACGACGGTCGAAGAGGCGCGTGACCTCGCGAAGATCCTTGAGGCCTCGCCGCGTGTGGCGTTCGATACCGAGACTACCGGCATGGATGCGCGCACCGCCGACATCGTAGGGATGAGCTTTGCCACGGAACCCGGTCGTGCCTGGTACGTGTCCATGCCACGCGACGGGG
>ERZ1026868.1189-NODE-1189-length-13875-cov-3.220260_pt1 | contig 13875 bp, 12 predicted proteins | sample MGYA00380164_ERZ1026868 | MGnify/ENA primary metagenome ERZ1026868 (study PRJEB33269, sample SAMEA4719800) | human gut metagenome | biome: human-associated habitat; feature: organic feature; material: feces | place: Cameroon | collected 2013-10 ... | reverse complement strand
GCTCCACTCAATCCTCAGCCAGCCGTTCTCCGCCGTCTCTCCGGCATACGGCCATTTGCTCCCTCGCGTCGCCACCCCCAGAATCACGCCGCTGGTGTTGGGCGCATCCCGCACGTAGCACTGCCCGCCGTCGATCTCCACCATGTCCCCGGCCCGGTCAGGATTCCGGGCGGCCTCCAGCGCCGCAGTCAACGCCTTGTGGGATTTCGGCCCGTAGTCTCCATCGATCTGCAGGCCCGCCGCCCGCTGGAACGCCCGCACGGCCATCTCCGTTGCGTCGCCGTAATCCCCGTCCGCGCCCCATTTACCGCAGTCGTACCCCAGTTCGATCAGGGCCTCCTGCAGGGCCTTCACATCGTCGCCCTCCATGCCGTTTTTCAGCAGCCGGGCACCCAGCACCAGCGTTTCCGTGGGCTTCTCCGCCGCGGAATCGTAATCAAAATATCTGGTCATCAGCCCCCATCGGTTCCAGGGCCGGGCGGAGAGCTTGGTGGTCACCACCCCGTACATCACGCCCCGGGCCTCCACCACGTACCAGTCGCCATCGGGCTTCCCGGCGTTTACGGGTTCCACCAGAAATCCCACGTGCGTGATATACCCCGCGGATGCGGAATGGATGAACACCGCCGCGCCGGGCATCCGGTGCTTCGCCGGGATCATCCCGGCGCCCTTGGGGCTGCACCAGCTGGCGTAATTGTTTCGCGCCCGGACGTTCACGCGGCCAAACTCCCCGCTGTCGGTCACGTATCCGTCAGCCAATCCCTGACAGTCCCACACGCGCTCCGCGTGCTGCCGCCAGTAGCGGGCCTTTTCCAACTGCGCCCCCTTGTACTGGCCGGAGAAATACCACTCGTTCAGTTTTCGGGGGTTCTCGCCAATCGCGCACATGATGTAGCCATCTCGTGCCCGCGCCCGGGCCTTCAGAAATTCCGCGAATTTCGCCGCGTCAAGTTTCGCCATGATCTTCCATCTCCTTCTTCATTCGCTCCCACTCGGGGTCAACCTCTTCCGTCACCGCATCCGCCAGTCCCACATCGTCCGTGTCAATGCATCCGACGGTCGTCCCATCCGGCAGCCGCAGCAGCATGCCTTCGTCCGCCGCCAGCCGCACCATCTCCGCGCATTCGCCTTCGGGCCGCGTGGGGGAAACCGTCACCCCGCCGTCGGGCCGGGTGTACCTGTAAATGGGGATAACCTGCATTACGCTTCGCCTCCCGTGTAGTTGTAGTTAATCGTCGCGTTTGTTGCGCCCCAGGGTGCACCGGAAACCTCGCCCTCGGCCCATGGGACGTTGATGACGGTGAGGTTGCCGTTGTTGCTAAACGCGGAGTTGGTTATGGTCGTCGGAGTCCCCTTGAACGTAATTACCTTTAAACCGCAGGATTCGAACGCAGAGCCGCCAATCGATATGAGCTCCGCAGGTAGCTCTGTTAGTTTGCTGCCAATGCTCGAACAGCGATAAAACGCACGGTATCCGATCTTCGTTAGCCCTGCTGGTAGCTCGGATAACGCAAGTGGATAACAACTGGCGAACACCTCTTCTGGCAGGTCGATCGATGTGAGATTCACGCAGTTTCCAAAAGCCTTTATCCCTATCTTCGTCAGCCCCTCCGGCAACTCCAGATTTACAACCGATCGGTCGATCACCGATTTAAAATCCGCCAGCACATCTGCCTTCGCCGTCTCAACCTTCTCATTCAACTCCACGATTTTCGCTTCCAGCGCCGCAATCTCCGCGTCCTTTCCGGCGATCTCGCTTTCCAGCCGCTCCGCCTCGGCGGTATCGATGTACCCCGCGCCCAACGTGCACTGGATCGTCGCCGTGCCCAAATCAGCCATCGCTTTTCACCTCCGCGCAAACAGTAAAATTGCACCAGTTTTTCGTGCTGTCCCAGCATTTCACCTTGGCCATCTCCAGCGGCGGCCAGATACGATACCGGCACTCCCCATGCGTCAGGTGGATGCTCCCGCTGTACTGCCCCGGCGCAATGTCCGTGTCCTGCTGATGTAGCACGATCTGGGCTACACCCGGCGCACCCACCACGTGCAGCACCACCGGGCTATCCGCGTTCGGCTTCTCGCGCACCGTCAACTCCACCGTGTCCGTGTCGGCCATGGTGTACGCCCCGTCCGTCGTCTGGATTTCCAGCGCCAGTATGCCGCAGTCCCCTGCGGCAATGGCGATCGTCCCATCTCCAACGTTGATCATTCCATCACCTCCAACATCACGTTGTCCATGTAATCGTCAACGGCGCATCCGCCGCAAACCGTGCGTAGTTGGTGCTGTAGTCCTTTTTGCCCATCACGCTGGTGTCGTCCGCGTACAGGATAATCCCCTTGTACGTTCCGTTCCCCAGCCCAGCTGCCAGTGCTGCAGGCAGGGCAAAATCAGCTGTCTGGCCGTTGTCGATATTGCCCAGTACGTATCCCTCCGTGCTCAACGCAGGGTTCCCAGACTTTCCGCTGCTGGTCGTGCCGTAGACCTTAACTTGCACCGCTGAACCCTTGCCGTACCCCTTCAGGCGCGTCAGCCGCAGAATCGCCGATGCCACGTTGCTCCCCACGCCAGAAACGGCGTAGAAGATACCACCCTTAATTCGCCCGTTGGATTTGGTGTACCCCTGCCGAATATCACTATCGATGTTCCACCAATAGGTGGTGTACGTGCCCGTGGCCGACGGGTTAAACGTCGCGCTGCCCGTAGTGGGTACAACCACGCCGCTGCCGGTATCCACGGCAACCGTGGTCAGATCGCCCGGCGCGGCCATGAAATTCATACCCGTCCAGCCCCCGGATGGCCTGCTCCCGCTGTTGGTAATCCGCGTGCCGAATACCTTGTAGGCGTACTGGGTGGTCGTGCCCTTCATGACTGCGATATCGATGTTGGTTCCCCAGCCCGCGTCCACGCCAGTTACGCAGTTGTATACCTCGCAGCTTCCGAATGTCACCACCGACCCATTGTCGATGTGGTATCCCGCGCTTGCCGTGGAATACCCTTCCGCCGTGCAGGTGTTCAGGGAGACGTACCGGCAGTTATCGATCCACCACACGTCGCCATTGGCATTGCAGGCCTTCAGGTTAATTGCACGCATATACGCGTTTATGTTGCTTATGGTGATTCGTCCGTACACCGTGTGCCCCTGCCCAACGATTGCCAGCGATGCGTTTCCCGCGTAAATCCCGTGGATACTCACGTTCTCATACGTGTCGGTTTCCAGCTTCACTTCCACGTAGTACGGCAGAAACCGGTCGTTCAGCCGGTCGAATGCTTCCTGCATGCTGCGTACGTAACTCCCGGATTCCACCTGTGCGCTGGTGGCCCCGCTGTTGACGATGATCTGCCACGGCCCGTCGTAGCGCATGGCCACGTTGGGCGCACTGAGATTCGCCGCCCGTACCCCCGTGGCGTCGATGGTCAAAAGCTCGTCCTCGCCGCCCGCTTCGTCCGTAATGGATACCGAGAATTTGCTGGTGGAAATGTCCACATCGCCGGAGGCCACCCGGAATGTGCCGCCTGTGCCGATGTCCACATGGTCGTCTCGAATCTCGATATAGCTGGACTTGTACCCATCCTCCGGGGCGGGCGTCCAGTCCGTAGCCTTGTTTCCGATTTCCAGCTTCAGGTTCCGGAACGTCACGCTGCCGTTCCATGTGCCGTCGATGTAGATTACCACGTTCGGATCGTTTTCGGCAAACGCCGCCGGAACGGGCAGGGTGAAAGTCCCCTCAAAATGCTGGGCCGTGGCTGTGCCTGCCGTGAATTCTTTGATTTGCCCCCACGTATTATGCACCTGTATGCGAAAATCGCCCGACGTAATCGCCTGGTCGTAATCAAACGATATGGTAATCGTCTTCCCGTACAAACTATGGGCTATATCCGCGCTCGCACATTTCCACGGAAACAGCCACGTCCGTTCGCTGCCATCAGATTCCGCCACATATGCCTCGCCGGTGTTAAGCACATAGTTCCGCCCGCCTACCTGCACGTCGTCTACCGCCGTTTCCACCATCAGCTTCAGGTAACTGTTGCTGCTGATGTCCATAGCGTTGATGGCGTTGATAGTTGCTTCATCCGCAAACAGTCCCGCCACGTCGATGTTTCCCGCAGTAATGCTCCCGGCCAGTATCTCGTTGCCGGTGATGCTTTCCGCCGCGATCTGCGCCGCCGTGATAGACTTGGCCACAATCACTGTGCCGTTGATCTGGTTCTGATATTTTTCGTCAGTCAGTTCCTCGGCGGTCAGTCCGCTGGCAGCGGCGTTAATATTGTAAATCAGCCCGTCCTCGCCCACCAGAATCAGCCGCTTCACGCTGAGGGTTCCCGCGGTAATCACGTCCGCGTTCAGCTCCACAATCTTGGCCGTGGTGATGCTGCCGTCCGCAATCTGGGCCGTGCCCACCACGCCGTCGGCCAGTATGCCGCTTTCGGCGGTAATGGTCTTCGCCTTCATCCGGTCGGCGGTAATGCTTCCAGCCTTGATCTTGTCAGCGTCGATAACTCCCGCGTCGAGATGGGAGACGGACATATTTACGATTTTAGCCATCTGCGCAAAAAGTGAATCAGCCTGCAGGTCGCCAACAACGATGCGCGTGAATTTGCCCAGTACCGCGTCAACCACGCTGCCGGAAAAATCGATAATCCTGGCAGTGTCCAGTCGCCCGTTATCATCAAAAACCCTGCCGCTACTGCTGTAGTGCTGCGAGGTGTTAGATGCCAACGTGGGCATGCTGGATGTTGATGTCATCAATAATCCGCCGGTGTTGAAATCCAACTGCGACGACGTAATCAGCAGGTGGTGCGTGGTGGAATCCAGTGCAGTAACATCCATCCCGAGGCCCACAATGGCCCGGGGGTCTCCCAGCCAACTGACCGTGCCGCCCTCGAAGGTTTTGCCTGTCAGTGCCGTTTTCACGGATGCCGCAATAGCCTCGGTGTACAAGGGGTTTCCAGTGATCTCGATGCAGGTTGTTGCATTATCCGCAACATCTGCGTCGACCGCGAACCGCACCGGCTCGCTTTGGGTTTCGTCCTCCGATGCTGCGACGAACGTCACCCGCAGGCAGTTAAACACGAAATTCGCGCCACCCTGCGGGGTGAATTGGGTGTATATCGTGGGGTTATTGGCCGTTACCGTACCGCTGCCGGGCGATACGATTTCCAGCACGCCAGAATTGTTGATACGTGCAAATCCACCTGCACATGCTGCAATATATCCCACTATATCACGGGTGGTGGTCTCTTCGGGCCATCTGGGCATGGACGCGATAGCTGTGCTCTTGTTCAGCCACGCTGCACTGGTGACCTGTACACCTGCCATGGTACACATCAATTCCAGCAGGCTTCCCATGGTACGTGGATACGCGCTAGCGCCGTCCGTGTAGGTTACATCGAAATACAGCCCCAGAGCGTCCATGCCGGTGAGGGTATACTCGCCGGTTTGCTCGGGAGTTTCGGTGTTGGTCACATACCAACAGCCAGCGTCAAAATACGTGTATTTGTCCGCATCGCCACGAGTACCAATCTGCACACGCACCTCTGCGCTGTCCAGTTCCACCGCGCTGTAATTCAGCGCACCCGCAGCAACCCCCAGCGTAAACGACGCACTGATAGCCCCACCAACAGGCAGACCGCTATCGCATGCGGACGAATTGACGCTGTACCTGTAAATGTCATCGGCCTGTAGGGTGATCTGCGTGCCAGTGCTCAGGGTGATGGTTGCCCGGATGTCTAATCGACGCTCCGGGCCGGTGAATTCCGCCATATCACACCTCCGTTAGATTGAAACTGATTTTGCCCCAGACGATACTACCATCGCGGTATCGCCTGGTCTCGAACGATCTGTCACCCACGTAAAACTGCCCTGTCCGCATTGCACCAGTCTGCGGGTCTGGATATTTGCAGTATATGTACGTAGGTTTCACCAGGTCGGCGAGGGTTTTCCCCGCCGACCAATTGAGCAGTGCCCACGACAGCGCCAGCTTCCGCACATTGTCGTCGCCGCCGCGTATTACGGTACGCACCATTTTGCCGGATGCCGTGCGTGTGGTGCTCGCGCTGTCCCAATCCTGCAACGTTATCGTCAGCGTGTCCGGCGCTCTGACTGCCGTCAAACTATCCTCGGACGGCCCGAGCCACAAAACATCTGCCATGTGCAGCCTCCTTTACAGGTCGTAGGCGAAACGCCCGTCCGCCCTGCGGTTGTCGTTGATTGCCCCGGCCATGATACGGCCCGCCTGCTGTCGGTCGAAATACACGCCCATCCCCTGCAACGCGCTGCGCATAGCAGCCGCAATTGATTCAGGGGTGAGGGTTCCACCCTGCGCCTGCAGGGCTATCATCATCGCCTCGGTAATGGTGTCCAACGGGGCCTCAACGTTCGTACCGGATTTCTGGTCTCCCAGAATCGCGAGGAATTCCCGGTTTGCGGGAATTACAGCGCCTTTTGCGAGCGCAGGAATATTGGGCACCGTAATTTTAGGCAGGTACGAAAACGGATATTTGCCCATCACCTGTGTATTCCGCAATTTGGTAAATACGTTGTTGATTTGGGCGAACGAGTTTTTGAGTACGCTGTTCAGGCCGCGAATCAATTGATTAACAGCAGATTTGAAACTCACACTTATGCCCATCCCAATGCCGCCGCCACCGCTGCCGTTGATAGCATCAATTACAGATTTCCACGCGGACGTGAGGGTGTTCTTCATGTTAGTTCCCAACTGCGATACCTGCGACTGTACCGCACTGGTTGCCGTCTGTGCCGCCGCCCGGAAATTGTCCCAGAAAGCTTTCTGGATTGTGGTCAGGTTTTGCAGCAGCGTCGTCAGCTGTTGTGCGTAGTACCGCCAGCCACTCAGATTTGTCGCCAGCGATGCGGCCATATCCTCCGCCGAGGCATCGGTGGCCTCTGCGACACTCACAATCGCGTCGTTCAGGTTGTCTTGCGTGTCGCCGAGGGTTTCCGTTTCGTCGGCGGTCTTGCTCATCTGGTCACCGTACTTTTTGGACTGTTTCGCCGCATCGGTCGCATTGTCTGCAACAGTTTCCGTGGTACTAGCCAGATCATCACCGCTTTCGGAAGCTTCCGCCAGATTGACCGACAGGCCCTCAGTGGCATCGCTAGCGCCCTTGGATGCAGTTTCAACATCTGCCGTGGTCTCCGCAAGTTCTCCCATTGGGGTGTTGGTTTCGGCTGCTGCATCACCCATACCGCTGATATTCTCTGCGGTCTCGGCGGTGTTGTTCTTCATGGTTTCCAGCGCCAGATCGATTTGATCTACCGGAACGCCAAGATTGATCAGGTGTTGACGCGCAGCCTCAAGCGATCCACCCTGATCTGCCCATGCCGTCAGATAGTCTACGACATTAATGCTCCCATCGCCCAGTTTGCTGTCCAGTGCTTCCATCTGCGATAGTAAGCCGCCGCCCTTCAGCCGGGCTTCTTCCAGGCTCATTCCGGTTTGGGCCATTGCAGCGGCGTATTCTTCCAGCGTCAGTTCACCGGTGCGCAGCATATCATTTAACGATGCAATCACGGTATCCAGATTGCCAATGATTCCACTTTGCCCACCATTAAGGGTAATGGTGATCGTTTTTTCGACTTCTCCCGCGCCTTTTACAGTGTATCCCTGCGCTTCAAGGCCCTGGATTATCGGGTCTTTTTCCGGCAATAGCTGTTCAAAGGCCGAACTCACAATTTTGAAAACGAGGTTTACAGCAATGGAACCAATCAGTGCGCCACCCGGGCCACCCAAAATAAAACCAACGATTCCGCCAGCCAGTTTTGTGGCCAAATTGCAAATGGCCTCAGCCGCCCCTTCATTCGCGGCCAAATTTGTGCCATCCATTGTCAGGCTTTTAAGCAACAAATTTACGTCGCTCCCGATGGAAAGTGCAAGCGCCCCCATAGCAAGCGCTCCGCCTTTGCCAATTCCGGAGCCTTTCCCAACGACAATTCCCAATCCGGCGAGCGCTCCGGCGATAATCTGCAGGATATCGGAATCCTCATCCAGCTTTATTCCTGTGCCATCCAGCACGATGTTGAGCAGGTGCAACGTGATAGTACCCAGCGTTTTCACGGCGGTTTCGAGGATTTCCTTTAGCGCTTTTTTAACATCGTCGGTGTTCAGCGTTTTGATTGCCGCCACAATGCCATCCATTACGCCAATCGCCAGTTTGCCAAACCCCTGAATCAATTTAGCCCAGTCGGTTTTGAGGATTAGATTGGAGAGGGCCTGCCCGATAGACTTTCCAAACCCGGAGAAATCGAACGTACTAACGAATCCATAGAACAGTTTGATTTTGGAGTTGAACCAATTGGCTAGTGTGGCCGCGATATTGGGCAGTGCCTTAACCAGATCATTCGCGCCCTTGGCCATGTTCGAACCCAGGGTTTCCCAATCGATACCGGTCAGCAGCGAATCCAATGCATTGGTGATGTACGTGATGCCCTTGCGGAAGGCATTGCCGATTTTCTGCCAGTTGATGCCCAACAGCGAATCGTTCACGCGTTTCGCGAAAGCGTCCCAGTCGAAGGCCAGCAGTTTTTCGTACAGGTCATCGACCGTCCATGTCAAGTCGGTCAGCAGGCCGTTAGCACTGCCGCCACCGCCACCGGCTCCACCACCACCGGAATTCTTTTCTGTCAGTTGGTTGATTTCGTCAAAGCTACCGAATTGATCTTTTGCCTTTTTGGCCGCACTTCCTGCGGATTTCGCCGCGCCGCCTGCACTGTTAAACGCCCCGGCAAGCTGCGTTGCACCGCTAGCCCCGCCAAACAGGGCGCGGGACAAATTCGCCAATGCGCTGGTGATAGCAATAATCACGTTCAGCAGGGCTTCCAGCGCAGGCCGAACGACCGTCCACAACGGGGCAAACGCCGCAACCAGATTACCTTTCACGGTAGACATCTGCGCTTTCAGTTGTTTGTCCTTTGCGATCAGTTTGTCAAAGCCCTCACTGATTTTGCGAAACGCCTGCGATATGCCATTGAACAGAAACGCCGACATTGCCAGCCGTCCAATACGCCGCAGGGATTTAGACACTGGTTTCAGCGCATCCGTTACCCGCGTAAACTGGCGCTTCGCCAGCCGACCAAGGTTTTTAAACGCGCCCTCTGCCATGCCCTTAATCCCGGCAAACGCGCCGCCCAGAACGGTTTTTGCAAGGTTCCCGATTTTCGTGAAAGCCCTAGAAAACGCATCGTAAACAACGCCGGATTGTTTATGCGCCTCAGCGGATACGTCAGGTACAATGCGCCCGGCAGAATTACCATTGACAGGATTAACCCGTGTCGCCCGCAATTCGTCCAGTTTCTTTTGCAACGCGTCCGCCGTGGCGATTGCCGCGTCCAGCTTTGCTTTTAGGGCGCTCTGGGTGTCGCCGCTGCCTTGGGCATTCATCGCCGCCAGCTTTTCACCGATACTGTCCAGCTCCGCCTTGTACTGTCGGGTTTTGTCATCCAAATCGGCCATCTTCGAGCCCAGTTTGTCCAATTGGGCAATCTTATCATCCTGCCCGGGCAGTAGTTCTCCGGATGTGCGGTCGCGCTTCAGGGTACGTTCTATGCTATCCCATTCCGCCTGCAACCTGTTAGCCTCGGCGGTAGTTTTCGCCATGCTATCCTGCAACGTCTGCTGCCGGAGGGCTAGCTTTCCAGCGCTTTCCTCTGCTTTATTATTGGCTGCGGCGATCTGGGCTGCGACGCTCTGCACCTGGGCCAGCGCCCGGGCCAGCTGCGCCGCAAGTTTCGCCTCGGCTGCGGACATATCGCCCATGTCATCCTGCAGCCCCTTGATGCTGTCACCGGCCTCCTTCGCGGATTTAGTGACCGCATCCATGTTCACGCCATGCACAGCCTCGGTCGCGGATTTCGCCAGCGCATCAAAGCTCTGCCGGACATTCCGCACGCCCGCATTGACTTCCTTCGCATCGAAGGTTACCGACAGGCGTACGCTTCCGTCAGTTTCGGCCATCGTGCATCAACTCCCGTCATTCCAGATTTCCATGATTTCATCTCGTTCGCGTTCCTTCCGGGCCTTGTCGCTGGAGAATTCGAATTCTTCAGGGTGGTCGTGGTAATACTGCCGTTCGTATTTTTCCAGTTTCCGCCCGTTCGCCAGCTTTTCCCGGATGCTTATTACCATCGCCAGCGTGCCGTCGCCTATCTCCATGTACGCCGCAACAAACGTCCACCAATGCAGATACGGCAGCGCCCGAACCTCCTGCCCTAGCACGCGATTGACCCCGGAAATAATGTGGGTTGCATCGTCCTGCCAATCCATCAGTTTTTTGTTGACGTGCTTCCCCTGCTTCCCGCCCGCCGAGATGAAATCGGCCATCTGTACGCATGCGCCTTGCAGGTCGCGCACCGTAGACAAGTCGCAGTCCAAAAAGATGGTCAATGCAGCCTCGGCGCGTTCGTCCTCTTCCAGTTCCCAATCGTCAAGGGCGGCGATAACGTCAAGGATTATCCGGTAATCACCACGGCCCCGGATAGGCAATTCCTGCCCGCCACACGTGATGGTGACAGGCAGGGAATACAGGTTGCTCATTTTTTGGTGTACTTGGCAGTGTGCTTGGATACTCGCGCCTGCCGACGCTTCACGGCCTCAGAGAACGCATCATCGTACAGGTCAGCCAGTTTGGAGATAATGACCTCATACAGCAACATGTCCCCGACCGGGGTAAACAGCGATGCACCACCAGCGCAAACCGCGCACACATCCGCGTCAAACAGGGTATCCACTGCCGCGCAGATGCGGGCTTCCAGATCCCGTGTGGCCGCGATAACGGCCTGCAGGCTCTCCGGGTCTTCGCCCTTGGCCTGCACTGCTGCGGCATATTCCGCATCGATTGCGTTCAGCTCCGGCAACAGGTCAACGAAACGGTTGACGATGTTGTAATCCTGCAAATCCAGGGCAATCACCCGGCTATCGTCGTTGTCAATTCGGATTTCAGTTCTCGCATTCGGGCGAATGGAAATGTCGATCATATTGCTCATTGGGATTCCTCCTTGCAAAAATGGCCCCGCGCATGGCGGGGCCGTCGGTAGTTATTGTTAGGCAGAAACAGCAGGGGTAAACTCAAAGTCGTTGGACAGTTTGTCCACGGAACCCTCGGTGATGTCGTTGGAGAAATACACCGTGAACGGCATAGACGTGAAACTGTCGCCGCCAATAGACGTGGGGATAATGGAGCAATTGGCATGCTTTACTGCATAGTACTTGTTCGTGTCCTTCATCCACGCCTCGATGATATAGACGTTGAATTTACCGTTGTATGCGTTGATGTCGTTCTTCAACGCGGCCTGAGACAGGTAGCTCATCAGATCATCGCCGCCGATGATATATGCGGGGTCGAAGGTCTGCTGCGGTTCGGTCTTGTTGATATCAGAGTAGGTGATGCCGAGGATGTCCGTGGAGGTTTCCACGTCAGCATTAAACTCGATGCTAGAATCCTCGGTGCGCTTGCCCAGAATAACGCGTTTCGGCGTGGCAGACGCGCCCTCGGGTGTCCACTCTGCCACGGTCAGCAGCAATTTCCGCTGCGCCCGTTCGCCGGTGGTCAAACTGGAAGTATAGGCCATAGGTCATTCTCTCCTTTCTAGTCGCCCCATACGCAGCCGGATTCGTCGAGATATTCCAGACGTATGGTAAATTGATAACGCGCCAATGCAGGCGTGTATGTGGTGTCAATCCCCGCAAGGCGCGGGGTGTCGGTCGTGCAGGTAATCAGGTCGACGGTACATTTGTCGCCCAAATCAGGATAGTTCCGTGCATCGTTCTGCGCGTCTATCCAGTCGATAATGTCCTGCACATCATCCAGCGCAGCTACAGTTTCGATGGATTCAGCGCCAGCTATCACCGGGATACAGGTCAATGGTTTGTACCAGGTAAACGTGAAATCCAGGCGCTTTTGCTGCGAGCCATCGACGAACTGTTTGCGGCTAGCGCGGTCGACAGCATTGCTGGAAATCTGAACGGCATTCGCCTGCGCGTCCGCGTATTGAAAATAAAACGCTGAAATAGCAGGGGACTGCAGCAGGTATTCCAGCACAGCATTCGTTTTGTTTGTCATATCGTGTTCGCCTCCCGCGCTATCATCCTGCCAATTTCCCGGCACAGTTGGGCTTTATGCGCTGCCATTGCAGGCTCCAGCCAATGCGCCGAGGCGTTGGGATGCACTTCGCGGCTATACGTCAGACTGCGTCCAGTGGGGTATTTCGGCTTTCCGGGCGGCGAGAAAAATCCAACAACGATTCCGCCTTCGCGTATGGGGATGTTCGGGCCGTATACAATGCCCTCCCATTGGTAGTGGGCATACGGCATGGTATAGGTCACTCCATCTTCGTCAATTGTTGTGGTCTGGGCCAGCGTGCCGGTTTCCATGGGCACATAGTCCGCGCACATCGCCGCAAGCCGCTGTTGGGCATACAGTCGCACCGCATCACTAGGATTCGCAACGCCAAAAAGCTTCGCTGCTAATTTGCTGGTGTCAACGTGGATTTCCAGCGACATGGCTATTCACCTCCCGCGTACAGGTGGGGGAACGACGTGCCAGCATGGGTATTGTCCCGTGTTTCACGCACCGTAAAACACTGCCCTGCATGCGCTGCCAGTATATCCGTGCTGCGTTTCCCTGCCTGATACTCGTCGATGCTATCACGCACATTTCCCAACACAATGATGTCGCCCGGGGAAATAGCAAAATCTGGAGGCGGTAACCTGCAGATGCAGGGCCAACCTCCACGCCCGTATTCCTGTCCGTAGGATACGCCGCCGCGAATCCTGAAATAGCACCCAGCAGCAGTATGTCGCACCCATGCAACACGCGAATTGCTTTCGGTGCGATGGTATATCGTTACGCTATCCGTCCACCATCTGGGATACCTCATCTGGATACCCCCCGATACAGCAGCATCACACCAGCCTCGTTGCGCTCATTGGCCAGGTACATTTGCATGATGTCCTCAGCTCTGCGGGGCTGCACACGCTCGTACCAGTCTACCGCGCTAGCATTGGCATAGGTTTCACTTACGCCGTCATTGCTCGCGGACATTACAGCAGTCGCCCCACCATCAGCGCCATACAGTTGTTCGGCCTTCCACGCCAGATCAACCAGCTCACACATGCAGTGCTTCACATTGTCCGATACGGCGGTATCCGTCAGCAGTCTTCCATACGTCCGCGCATCCAGCTGCGCTTTAGCGCGGTAATACATGCGGGGGAAATTATCGTCATCGCACATCCCGCCGTATGCCTCGTAATAGTCGTAATCGATATAATCCATAATGCACCTCAAAGGGCCTGCCGAAATACGACAGGCCCGCGCGTGTTGTTAGCCCTGGGACACAATCCGGGCAATCGGGATCGCCTTATGATTGATGAAGCTGGTGCCAGCCGCATCTTTCACGAGCGCCCAGCGTGCACCAGTGGCCAGTTCGGCGTTGGTGGGGGAGATAATAGCCGAGGTGGGCTGCACGAAGCTGATACCCATGGGGGCGAAAATCTTGCGCTGACGGGTGTACAGCAGGTTTTCACCGCCGTTGGTGGCCGGATCGCGGTCAACCTCGTACGGCACCTTAGCGCCCACGTCGCTGTAGGTAAACGCACCGTCGCCCAGCAGGTACGTGGTGTACTTCTCGCCGGGATACACGTAATCGTCCACAGCCACATCGGCGGGGTAGAACTCCGCCGCCTTCACAGTGGCAAGTTTGATCTGCGCACCGCTGACGGTGCCAGAATCAGCGATTACCTTCAGCGCGCCGGCATGTCCGCCCTCGGTGGTTTTGTAGTAGCCAGTGGCAGCAGGCATGTCGTCGTCCACCAGCACCGTCCGACCGTTCCAGGTGCCCATGGTCAAATCCCGCTGCATGC
>ERZ1026868.1187-NODE-1187-length-13886-cov-4.237510_pt1 | contig 13886 bp, 13 predicted proteins | sample MGYA00380164_ERZ1026868 | MGnify/ENA primary metagenome ERZ1026868 (study PRJEB33269, sample SAMEA4719800) | human gut metagenome | biome: human-associated habitat; feature: organic feature; material: feces | place: Cameroon | collected 2013-10 ... | reverse complement strand
TTTTATCCTATAAAATCGATGCCATTTGTCGCTTTGCAGGGGCGGCCCCTGCAAAACGCTACGATTGGGTATGCCATCACTCCAAATCCCGTAAGACCATTTAAATTGTTTAGGAAAAATTTTGCGACTTAGATTTTAAGTCGTAAATTTGCCATAGCAGTACGAATTAAGACCGACAATTATGCTAATATAATCAACCCCAAAACATGAGATACCTCGACCCGAAAGCCGACCTCACTTTCAAGAAGGTGTTCGGCGAACATAAGGACTTGCTTATCAGCTTGCTCAACGCCTTGCTGCCGCTCAGCGGCGACGAGCAGGTGGAGAGCGTGGAATATCTGCCTGCAGAGCTCGTGCCAGACCTGCCAATGGGCAAGAACAGCATCGTCGACGTGAGATGCAAGGACTTGAGCGGACGGCAGTTCATCGTGGAGATGCAGATGATATGGACTCCGGCTTTCCAGCAGCGAGTGCTGTTCAACGCCTCAAAGGCATTCGTGCGACAACTGCGCCGCAACCGCAAGTATGAGCTTCTGCAGCCAGTCTACTCGCTCAACCTCGTCAACGAGACTTTCATGAACGACTATCCCGACGAGTTCATCCACAACTACAACATAGTGCATGAGCTTCACAGCGACAAGATAATAGAAGGGCTTCACCTCACGTTCGTCGAACTGCCCAAGTTCAAGCCGCAGACAATCGCCGAACGCAAGATGGCGGTACTATGGCTTCGTTTCCTCACTGAAATCAATGAGGAAACAACCGTCGTGCCCGATGAACTGCTCCAAAACCCTGAAACCTCAAAGGCCCTAAAGGAAGTGGAGGAGTCTGCCTATACCGAGCATGAGATGGACGCTTACGAGGACTTTTGGGACAAGCTCGGCGCCGAGCGCTTGCTTCTCGTAGACTCAAACAGCATAAGCCGCAAGGAAGGACGCAAGGAAGGACGTGAGGAAGGACGGAAAGAAGAACGTAAGGACATGGCAAAGAAGATGCTTGCAATGGGAATGGACAAGCAGACCATTACAAAGGTAACCGGGCTTTCCGAGGATGAGCTCGACAAGTTATGAATCTGCGCCAATGGAAAGCGACATTTTCAATTTTTCCACCCTATGGCGCAGGCTGACGCCTACATACACGGCAAGCGAGGCGCAAGCCATCATAAGGCTTGTGCTTGAAGACCTCTATGGGTTATCGCTCACCGACATCGCCATGGGTGCCGTTGCCGACCTGCCCAATGATGAACAGGAGCGGCTCAAGGGCATCACCAAGCGGCTTGGCGACGGAGAGCCCGTGCAATATGTGCTTGGCAAGGCTTGGTTTCGTGGCAGGCAGTTCGGAGTGGCGCCAGGCGTGCTAATACCACGTCCGGAGACCGAAGAATTATGCCAAGCCATTATCGATGACTGCAATCCCAACAGCGCGCCACACGACGACCAGTCTCCGCGCGTTCTCGACATTGGCACCGGCAGTGGCTGCATAGCCATCAGTCTTGCCCTCGACATGCCTCGCGCCAACGTATCGGCAATCGACATATCAGACCAAGCGCTGAAGATAGCGTCGGCAAACGCCACACGGCTTCACGCCAACGTCGCTTTCCGGAAGCAAGACATACTGCAAGCCGCCGCAGCACCGGCTCTCAAGGCGAACCATGACGGATGGGACGTGATAGTGTCGAACCCACCCTACATCACCGAGAAGGAAAAGGCCGACATGGAACCAAACGTGCTCGACCACGAGCCAAGTCTCGCCCTGTTCGTGCCCGATGATGACCCACTGCGCTTCTACAACGCCATAGCCACCTATGCCGCGACGACGCTCAGCCGCGACGGGCGACTCTATTTTGAGATAAACCCCCTCTTTGCCGACGACATGAGCCGCATGCTCAAGCTAAAGGGATTCAGCGACGTGACCATCGTAAACGACCAGTTTGGCAAACAACGGTTCATAAGCTGCACGAAATCTAACCACAAATCATTGATATGATGTTCACACGCCAACCATTAAGCAGGGAGAAAGCCCTGGCAAAGCTCGCGGCCCTCTGCGCCAGAGCCGAATACTGCACCGGTGACATGGAGGACAAGATGCGGCGATGGGGCCTCAGCGGCGACGACATAAAGGAGAACATAAGCTATCTCGTCGCCAACAAATACGTTGACAACGCACGCTACTGCCAGGCTTTCGTAAACGACAAGATTGCCTATAACCATTGGGGCCGCCGCAAGATAGAACAAGCCCTGTGGATGAAGCGCGTGCCCGAGAGCGTGTCGGCCCCAATACTCGACGCCGTGCCCGAAGAGGATTATATCAACGTGCTCAAGCCCTTGATAGCGTCGAAGTCGGCCACGGTGAAAGCCGAGAGCGACTATGAGCGACAGATGAAGCTGATGAAGTTCGCCCTTGGGCGAGGGTTCAGCATAGACGAGATAAAGCAATGCCTCTGACACTGCTACGCCAACTTCTCGACATCATCGCGCCACGCTTGTGCTGCGCTTGCGGCAGACGGCTCAACTACAACGAAGTCGTGTTTTGCGCCACGTGCATGATGCGGCTTCCACGCACCCCCTTCCTCAAACATCCCTACGACAACGAGATGGCGCAAACCTTTTGGGGACGGGTGGCCCATTTCGAGAAAGCCTATGCCTTCATCTACCACCAGCCTCACTCCGACTCGGCCCGAGCCGTGTACAAGATAAAATATTTCGACATGCCCGATATCGGCGTTGACATTGGCGAGATAATGGGCAAGATGATGAAAGAGGCGCGATTCACCGACGACATCGACGTCATCCTTCCCGTGCCGCTCGCCAAGGAGCGCAAACGGCAACGTGGGTTCAACCAGAGCGAGATGATAGCCCAAGGCATCAGCTACGCCACGGGCATCAGGGTGGTGACCGGCGCCGTGAGCAGGGTGTCGTTTCACGGCAGCCAGACAAAGCGCGACCGCCAAGGCAGGACTGAGAACGTGGAAAACGCCTTCCGCCTGAAAAACGGCAAGCTCGTGACCGGGAAACACGTGCTCATAGTGGACGACATAGTGACCACAGGCGCGACGATAGTGGCAATGGCCAAACAGATAACTCAACTGCCTGGCGTGAGAGTGAGCGTGTCGGCCATAGGTTTCGCGGGTGAAAGAATATACGCCAATTCAGACGACAAAGACGAAGAGGATAACATTTTTAGTCAATAACGCCGCGCTTTTCTTTGCCAACTCACGCATTATCCTTATCTTTGCAAATACAGACAATTAGCAAAAACGATATTACCATGAACGACTTGAAACACGCATTCGCAGAGAAGCTTCTTGGCATCAAGGCCATCAAGCTGCAACCCAACACTCCTTTCCAATGGGCTTCCGGCTGGAACTCACCAATATACACCGACAACCGCCTGGTGCTGAGCTACCCTGAGGTCAGGGCTTTCGTAAAGACAGAGCTCACGCATGCCGTCATAGCCAACTTCCCTGAGGCTACCGCCGTGGCAGGTGTCGCCACGGGAGCCATCGCCATGGGCATGGCCGTTGCCGACTTGCTGCAACTGCCTTACGCCTACGTTCGCCCGAAACCGAAAGACCATGGCACCAAGAACCAGATTGAGGGCCGTCTGCCGGAAGGTTCCAAGGTGGTGGTCATCGAGGACCTCATCTCCACAGGCTCATCTTCGCTGAAAGCGGTAGAGGCGTTGCGCCAAGCCGGCTTCGATGTAGTGGGCATGGTGGCAAGCTATACCTACGGCTTCCCCGTGGCAGAGCAGGCTTTCAAGGACGCTGACCTGAAGCTTGTCACCCTCGGCGACTACGAGCACACCATAGAGATAGCTGCCGAGACAGGCTACGTGTCGAAGGAAGACATCGAGGTGCTGAAAGAATGGAGAAAAGACCCTGCCAACTGGAAGAAATGACAAAGATAGAAAGCAGCATACGCGAGATTGCATACCCACAACAGTCGGTATACAATCTCTTGAGCGATCTCAGCAACATCGACAAGGTGAGAGACCGCATACCCGAGGACAAGATAGAGAACCTTGAGTTTGACCACGACAGCATTTCCATTAAGACACAGATGGGAGCCGTGAAACTGGTCATCGTGGACCGCGAGGAGCCAAAGACCATAAAGTTTGAGACGGCTGAGAGCCCACTGCCTTTCAACTTCTGGATTCAAATTCTGCCCGTCACGGAGACGACAAGCAAGATGAAGCTCACCATAAAGGCAGACATAAACCCCTTCATGGCCTCAATGGTGAAGAAGCCTTTGCAGCAAGGCATAGAGAAGATTGCCGACGCGCTGCAGATGATAAAATACTGAAAAGAAACCACACACAAACTTATGTCCAACAAACTTTGGGAAAAAAACTTTGAGGTCAACAAGGAGATAGAGCGGTTCACCGTGGGCCGCGACCGCGAGATGGACATGTATCTCGCCAAATACGACGTTCTCGGCTCCATGGCGCACATCACCATGCTCGAGAGCATCGGGCTCCTTGAGAAAGACGAACTGGAGAAGCTTCTCGCCGAGCTCCGCCACATCTACCAGCTCTGCGAGGACGGCAAGTTCTCCATTGAGAAGGATGTCGAGGATGTCCACTCCGAGGTTGAGCTCATGCTCACGCGCAAGCTCGGCGACATGGGCAAGAAAATCCACTCTGGCCGTTCACGCAACGACCAAGTGCTCGTAGACCTCAAGCTCTTCACGCGCCATGAGCTCATGGAGGTGGTCGACAACGTGAAGGCCCTCTTCGACGAGCTCATACAAAAGAGCAACCAATACAAGGACGTGCTCATGCCGGGCTACACGCACCTGCAGATAGCCATGCCGTCGAGCTTCGGATTGTGGTTCGGCGCCTACGCCGAGGGTCTTGCCGACGACATGCTCTACCTTCAGGCAGCATGGCGCATGACCAATCGCAACCCTCTGGGGTCCGCAGCTGGCTATGGCAGCAGCTTCCCGCTCAACAGGCAGATGACAACCGACCTCCTCGGCTTCGACTCCATGGACTACAACGTGGTCTACGCGCAGATGGGACGCGGAAAGATGGAACGCAACGTGGCGTTCGCCATGGCCACCGTGGCTGGCACGCTGGCCAAGATGGCCTTCGACGCCTGCATGTTCAACTGCCAGAACTTCCAGTTCGTAAAGCTCCCCAAGGAGTGCACCACGGGCTCAAGCATCATGCCGCACAAGAAGAACCCCGACGTGTTTGAGCTGATTCGCGCCAAGAGCAACAAGCTGCAGAGCCTGCCGCAACAAATAATGATGATAATGAACAACCTGCCCGTGGGCTATTTCCGCGACTTGCAGATAATAAAAGAGGTGTTCCTGCCCGCCTTCGACGAGCTCAACGACTGCTTGCGCATGGCTGCCTATATCATCAACAAGATGGAGGTCAACGACCACATCCTCGACAACCCGATGTATGACCCCATGTTCTCGGTGGAGGAGGTGAACCGCCTTGCCGCCGCCGGCATGCCTTTCAGGGACGCTTACAAGAAGGTGGGACTGGAGATTGAGGCTGGCGAGTTCGTGGCCAACAAGAACATCCACCACACCCACGAGGGCTCTATCGGCAACCTCTGCAACGACAAGATACAAGCCTTGATGGAGCAGACCATGGCGGAGTTCAGTTTTGACAAGGTGAGAAATGCCGAGAAGAAGTTGCTGGATATTTAGCCTCACGCTTCTGCTGGCGTCGCTCGCCTCTTGCGGAGCTGACGACAACACCTACAGCAGCCTGCGCCTTGCCATCTACATCGACAACTCCACCCACCAAGACGCCACGCTCGCCACGGCGATGAACGCGGCCTCGCCCGGCGTGTTCTGCCGCGTCAGCTACGAGGCGTCGTCGCGGTCGTTCGTGTTCGCCTCCAACCAGGGGCAGCAAAGCAAGAGCAGACTCAACGCCAAGGAAACGGAGATGGGATTCTATGGCAGGATAGGCATGAACAATGGCATAATAGTGGGATATGGCAACCTCTCCACAGGCGCGTCAGGGGCATACACCTTCTACGCCTACGACGCTCAATGCCCCAACTGCTTCGACTACAACGCCATACCCGTGAAGAGCTATCCGCTCACGATGAACACCGCCGGCATTGCCACGTGCGCCAAGTGTAAACGGCAATACAACATGAACACTGGCGGCAACTGCGTAAACGACAGTGGCAAAGGCCTGACCACATACCGGTCGTCGACAACAGGAGCCTTGGGGTATCTCGTAGTAAACTAAAAGAACATGAATCTGACTATTGTTATTCCTTGCTATAATGAGGAGCAAGTGCTCCCTTGGACACTTGACAAGCTCGCGACACTCATTGGCCGCCTCAAGACAGAAGCAAGCACCGACGCGCGCCTGCTGCTCGTGGACGATGGCAGCCACGACCGCACGTGGGAACTTATAAGCGAAGCCGCAAAGACACACGACTATGTTAACGGAATCCGCCTGTCGCACAACGAGGGACACCAAAGCGCGTTGTGGGCCGGCATGCAGGAGAGCGTGGCGACAAGCGATGCCGTGGCATCTATCGACGCGGACCTGCAAGACGACGAGACTGCGATGATAGACATGGCAAGGCAGATAAACGATGGCAAGGACATCGTGTACGGAGTGAGAAAGAAGAGGGAGACCGACACATGGTTCAAGCGCTTCACCGCGCAATCGTTTTACAAGCTGATGAAGAGCATGGACTCGGAGATTGTGTACAACCACGCCGACTTCCGCATGATGAGCCGTCGCGCCGTGGAAGCCTTGATGCAATACCCTGAGCGCAACCTCTTCCTGCGCGGCATCGTGAGGCGGCTCGGGTTCAAGGAAGGATTCGTGTATTACGACCGTCGCGCGAGGGAGCTTGGCGAATCTAAATACCCACTGAAGAAGATGCTCGCCTTCAGTATAGACGGCATCACGTCGTTCTCCACCGCACCGTTGAAGTTTATCACCTTCGTCGGCCTTACCATGACCCTGGTATCACTCGTCATGATAATGTTTGGCATCATAAGGCACATCGAGGGCAACACCATAGAAGGCTGGACATCGCTCCTCGTGTCGCTGTGGTTCATAGGCGGCATCATAACGACCGCCATGGGCGTGACGGGCATCTACATCGGCAAGATATACGTGGAGGTGAAGCAACGTCCACGCTATTTCGTGCAAGAGAGGGCCTGACACGCGGCTTTCTTTTACATACTCACAAAAGCGAAATTCCCATCGAGACACCGTAAGGCGCATCGATGGGAATTTCGCGTTATTGCAGCCTCTGCCTGTCGAGCATGAACTGCGCCGTCTGCTCCATGCTGAACACATAGCGACGCAACGAGCCGAATCGACTGTCGCAACGCGTTGGCCTCAGTTTCCATCCCGGCAGGGCCTCATAGCAAAACGCCTTGCCCATGCCAGGATTATAAACAAAACAATGGGTTGAGTCGCGCGCCACGATTTGGTTGTCGGCCGAGTAGAACACCATGTCGCGCCTGTGCTTGAGCAGGTCAACGCCAAACCCTTCGTAGCTGTAGTTCACGCCCATAAGTCCGAGAAGCGTGGGCATGACGTCCACTTGCATGCCAAGTCCGTCGTATTTCATTGGCTTGACACCCTTGCCGAATATCAAGAGCGGTATGTGGTTGTAGCTCACGGGCAGTTCGGCGTCGCTCTGCCCCACCATCTTGCCATGGTCTGCCTGAATCACGAATATCGTGTTCTTGAACCACGGCTCCTTTGCCGCCTTGCGCAGGAAGTCGCCAATGCACCAGTCGGCATACTCCACTATCTGTGTTTCCTTGTCTTTGGCGCGCGGCTTGAACCACGCCGGCACTATGTATGGCGGATGGTTGCTTATGGTAAGGATAGTGGCAAGGAAGGGCTTGCGGCTCTTGGCTTTCTCGTTTATCTTGCCAAGGGCATAGCCAAACTCGAAATGGTCGCTCACGCCAAAACTGTTTACCACCTCGCTCTTCGGATAATTCTCTTGCGAATATATCTCGTCATAACCATTGGTCGAGAAAAACGCCTTCATGTTGTCATACTGCGCCTCATGGGTCATGAAGAACATGTTGTCATAGCCCAAGCCTTTCAGCACGGTGGGCAATCCCCTACGGCGCGGCGTCACCGTGCCTTTCATGAGGTTGCGAAACATCAATGCCGGGAAGCTGTACAGCGTTGCCGTCAAGCCGTGGTTGGTGTGTATTCCGGCACTGTAGAAATTGGTGAACGCGAGCGAGTGTTGGTAAAGCGAGTCGAGCGTCGGCGTGAGAGGTTGGCTTTGCCCAAACTCGCGAAGCAGCGAGCCCGACATCGACTCCATCAGTATGACCACGACATTGGGCTTGACGGCGGGTTCCTTTCTCGACGAATCGTTGACGACAAATCGCCTAAGCACACTGCTGCTGTCGGCCGTGCCCCCAACGCCGAGCCAGGAGCGCGTGTAGGCCACGGCCTCCGCCGAGGGCATGAGCCGCAGTTCCTTGTTCTCCGGCTTAATGTCGTCGAACACCGACGTGAGGAGGTTGAAGGCCGGGTTTATGCCGAGCTGGTTGAGGAACGGGTCATCACAATAGTATGCCTCGCTTATCTTGATGGGGTTGTAGCCTCGCCTGCCGCGTATGCCAAAGACGCAAAAGGCGACAAGCAATGCCGACACCACACCGCCAACCACATAAAACCTTGGACGACGATCAACCGGCGCGTTTTTCAACGATAGCGCATAGATGCGCTCCAGACGAAGCAACGCCCAAACGAAAGCCACGGTAAGCAAAAGGTACAGGGCTATGTAAAGCCACCAGCTCTTTTCCTCCACAAGCATGCCGGCCGTGGTGGCGGTATAGCCAAACCACCCGAAGATGCTCGAGTTGATGTTCTTGAAGAAATAGGCGAAATAGGGCGTGTTGGCGGCTGAGGGCATGAAAGCCACGGCATAGAAGGCTGCGAAATAGACCGTCACCGCACGGCGGAACCAACGACGGCTCCATCCGAACATGGCAGAGACAAGAACCGCGACAAGCGGCAACGCCATGATGTAGCAAGCTATTACATTGTCGAACCAAACGCCACGGATGAAAGCCCCGAGCGAACTGGCATCGGGATGAGTGACTTGGGCATGGAGGGCGATGAACTCAACAAGCCGAAAGAGGGAAAACACCAACAAGGCCATGACCTGGATGCACGCAAGCCACAGCACTGACCTTACAAAACGTTTCATACTACAAAATTAATACTTATTTAAGTCAAAGCGGTGGGTTATATGGAAAAAACCGTAATTTTGCACGAATATAAATATAACCCATAAACAAAGATGAATGACAAGAGCCTCCGTTTTGTCTTTTGGACGGTAATTATTATCTCCGCCATTACGCTTCTACCATTTCTTGGCAACGTAGACTTCACCACTAAGGGCGAGCCTCGCGAGGCAGTGGTGGCTGTGTCGATGCTTAACCAGCACAATTGGATCCTGCCCATCAACAACGGCTTCGACATACCATATAAGCCGCCTTTCTTCCAGTGGTGCATCGCCGCGTTATCAATGATTGCGGGCCATGTGAGCGAGTTCACGTCGCGTCTGCCATCAGCGTTGTCGCTCATCGTCATGCTGTGCGTGGGCGCGTTGTTTTACGCCAAGCGCAAGAACAACACCATCGGCCTGCTTTCCGCCATGCTCGCCCTCACGGCCTTTGAGGTTCACCGCGCCGGAACCAACTGCCGCGTGGACATGGTGCTGACAATGTTTATCGTGTGCGCGCTCTACGCCTTGTACGAATGGTGGGAACGAGGTTGCCGCCGGCTGCCCTGGATTGCCGTGCTGTGCATGAGCGGCGCCACGCTGACCAAAGGTCCCGTGGGCATGGTGCTGCCTTGCTTCGTGATGTTCGTGTTCATGCTTTTCACGACTTGGCAACAAGGAAAGCTCTGTGGCAGGATCATTTGGAAGACCACCTACAAGCTATTCCTGTCGGCAGTGCTTGCCTCCGTGCTGCCTCTCATTTGGTATTGGGCGGCTTACCGGCAAGGTGGCGACCAATTCATGGCCCTCGTAATGGATGAGAACGTTGGCCGTTTTCTCGGCAAGATGAAAACTGTGACACACGCCAACCCATGGCACTACAACTTCTTGATGCTCATAGCCGGATGGCTTCCATGGACTCTGCCACTGCTGCTGTCGCTCTTTGTCCTGCCGTGGCGCAAGTTCGCCAATAGCTTCACAAAAGGCGAAAGCACAGGCAAGGTCACATTGAAGAGCCGTATAATGGCAGCCATGCGCAAGGCCGATGCCGTGCAAGTGTTCACCTGGCTATCGTTTTTGCTCATTCTTTTCTTCTATTGCATACCAAAGAGCAAGCGTGGCGTATACCTCCTGCCCTGTTACCCGTTCATGGCGGTACTGATAGTGGAATACATGGCCTGGCTAGTCAAGCGCTCTCTGTTCCCGATACGCTTCTACATTGGCTTTCTCTCCGTCGTGGGCTTCATTCTCACGGTCACTCTTGTCATTCTCAGGGCAGGTCTTGTTCCAGACAGCATATTCCACGGCAAACACGCCTGGGAAAACATCCAAATGCTTCACGCCCTTTCCGATGGCAGCATGAGCCTCGGCGACATTCTCATGGCGCTGATGCCACTCCTCGCCGCTTGCCTTGGGCTCATGACATTGATGCGCCGCCGGTCTTGCTTTGTCACGAGTCATCCGGTATTTGCCTCTACGGTGATGACTCTTCTCGTTTTCATGGCGTTTGACGGATATTACAAGCCGACAGTTGTCGGGTGCCAGAGCCTGCGCCCCGTGGCAATGCAAGTTGAGCAAGCGGCTAAAGGCGAGCCCGTGTTCGCGCTGACAACAATCAACAAGCGCGAGGTGGGCGACGACGTGCTAAGGCTCTACGGCATAGACTTCTACTTGGGCGACAACGTGCGACAGTTAGACGTGGACCGCCCCCGAAAAGGCGTGGTGGTGGTTCCGGCGCAGTGCAAGTCCCTGCTAAGCGAGCCATTCGCCAAGCAATATTCATTCAAGGAAATAATGCGCACCGAGCATCGCGCGTCATGCTTCAAGGACACCATTTACGTGTACAGATTCCTCAAGCGATAAACGTCGCTGTATGGTTGGAACGCGGAAATAAATTTAACGGTAGCATTAGCCAACGTTGAAATGTAAAATATTATTGCCGAAATTTAACACTTGAAAACAGGTGAATCCAGAACGGGAAAACGGCTGTTGGAGCTGCCTTTTAGCAACTCCAACAGCCGTTTTCTTGTCTATGACTTTCCCATTATAGGCATATCTCATCGGCTTTCCAATGTAAAGACGACACGATTTCAATGTAAAGCCATCGCTTTCCCAACGTAAAGCGGACACGATTCCAGCGTAAAGCCGACGCAGATTAACCATATAGGCAACATCTGGGGGATACTACAAACACAACATACTGATATTCAACAATTTACCAAAACAACCTATAACTGCGTCATTTCAGTCGAAGAGACTGCTTGATTGAGAAAAAACGATTCTCGGAAGACCTTTAGTAAAATATTATTATCAGCATGGACTGGTCTACAGCCTCGCTATTTCATCAAGGCCCAACCCCGTTGCCTTGGCTATGTCGGCAGGCATAAGCCCCATAGCCTTCAGATTTCGCGCTATGGAAACATTCGCTTCCGCACGACCTTCCGCACGACCTTCCGCACGACCTTTATCCACGGCACCCTGCATCACCACTATCGTATCACGATAATGGCGCAAGGCGGAATCGTATTTCATGCGTTCCTCCTTTGTCATGTTGCTTACCTCTCCTATCTCGGCTAGACGGCGAAAAACGGAGTCTTTGGCCGCCCACGGCATCCTGTCAAGTGTTTCCATGTTTTTCAATAAGTATATCCAACGTTCAAAGTCATTACCACACTCATCGGCCTCTTTACTAAAACAAGGCAACTGGAGGAAGATGAACCGCTCCTTGTCGGTAAACACCTTTCCCGTCTGACGTTCTACAAGTTCGACGTCCGTTCGAAAGTTGTCGTCCAACTCGTCCATATAGAAGTTGACAAAAGCTATCATGTAGACAGCATTGATGTTGTACCACCATTCAGGGCCCCTTTCTCCTTGTCTGGATATTGCTTGTGAGGCGTAGTACAGGCACCGTGACGCAAAATTGGGATGCTCCCTGTTTTGCATCTCCACAATTATGCGCTCATTGTCCTCCGTTTCACAAAACACGTCGTAGATAAGCGAGCGGTCATCCCTGTATTCAGAAGGCTGTTCCTTGTCAAGGAAGGTGATATTCTTGATAACTTTCTCGCCTTTCAACAAGTTGTTGAGGAAGTCGAGCAGCAGAGGTTTGGAAATCTCCTGTCCGAAGATTCGCTTGAACCCGATGTCGGTGAAAGGATTTATGAACTTGCCCATAGGATTGGCATTTACGTGTGTGACAATGCTTTGGGGCAAATTTACGCATAATAATTGAATCCGCAAAAATTATCTTGTTTTTTTGATTTTTCATGGCAAATAAGATTGCCAACGAACATAAGCAATACTATTCATGGACATGGGCTAACATCGCAACACTATAAAACAAATGCCTAATACAACTTGCGACCTCAGACTTGGTTTCATGCTGATTCGCATGGTATGGTAAAAGCTTGGCATATATGGCATGAATCGCCCCATACAATGCAATCGCACAACCACATTTTGGCTCATCCGGAATTTTATCGAATTTTTCTATAGAAAGTCTTGCGAGTATTATGGGAATTGCTTAATTTTGCGGTGATGATTTTGCCGAAAGGCAAATGAATCAAGACATCGATGGATTTGGGTCTTCAAGGCGCATGGCTATGCATAACCTATTGCCTTTGGCTCAGAAAGGACGTTTACTAACGTTATCTTCTACTCTCAGACTTCGCAACTCTTGTAGACACACAGAAGATACGGCAACTAAACGTCCACGTAAGGCGTATTATATCCATGCCCCAATGGGCATTCCGTATAATATCTCTTGGCGTGGGCTGTCGCGTTGCTTATCCTGTGTGTAGGCAATGCGAAGGCCTGAGAGTTGGATAAGCGAGTAAGACTCCCACGTCTTTTTAATTTACTGTTATCATTTGTTCCTTTTGGGAGTGTTAGAGGAAAAGGCAAAGTATGGCAGAAAAAAGGAATATAAGCTCGTTGTCGTTATTTCATTTTACAAACTCCTTGCAGACTTTAGAAAGGATTCTCACAAGTCGGCATTTTATTGCAAGTTATTGCGAGGAGCGTCATTGGGGTGGCTATAAGTTTTCCATTCCCATGGCATGTTTTTGCGACATACCGCTTTCACAAATTGCCGCCCACATCAATAGGTATGGCTGTTATGGTATTGGGCTTAACGACAAATGGGACAACAGCAAGAAACTCAGCTCGGTGATATATTCAAGACCTGAGTCAGAATTGTCGAGATGGGTCACAAAAACGCTAAAGAATATAGCCTGCGGTAAGATAAATGCTATAAGCGACGAGGCAATCTACCTCTTATCTCGAATTAAGAAAAACTATGGTAAATTCGCTCACAACAAGAAAAACAAAGCTGAAAAGGAAGAACTTGTCTGTTTCTATAACGAACGAGAATGGAGGTATGTGCCTAAGGATTTAAAAATCAAAGATATCAAAGTAGGAAAGGAAAATGAGGTCTTCAATCCACTACCAAAAGAAGAATTCCTTACTTTTGACTTCTCTGATATCAAGTACATCATCATAGGAAGCGAATGCGAGCGAGAAAAAATCATTAAACATATCAACAAAATCAAAACTGAAGAAAAAGAACGTGACCTGTTAAAATCAAGAATCATTTCCACAGCTCAAATCATGCAAGATTTCTAACAATAACCCGTTGGCGGAATTAATTTAAGTTGATATATATGAGTAAAAGGTTGTACAT
>ERZ1026868.1185-NODE-1185-length-13910-cov-7.778492_pt1 | contig 13910 bp, 10 predicted proteins | sample MGYA00380164_ERZ1026868 | MGnify/ENA primary metagenome ERZ1026868 (study PRJEB33269, sample SAMEA4719800) | human gut metagenome | biome: human-associated habitat; feature: organic feature; material: feces | place: Cameroon | collected 2013-10 ... | reverse complement strand
TGGCAGAAGTCATCCGCCATACAGAAAATTTCCGTAACTTTGTCATTGCCGATCGACATAGCGAGAGTCTTTGTTTTTGGGTTTGTTTTTTTGTTATTCCAAATTTACAAAAACTTTCGCTATTTTATTAATGTTCAATTAATTAAATTTCATCGAACTCACGTTATTTACTAATGCAAAAAACTGCGGCTTCTTATGTGCCAGACCATAAACGGTATCCTACGACAATATTAGTTCGATGAAACGACAGCAGCACCAGTGTCGGATAGTGTCCCCGAAGAGCCTCGAATGGATTCCGCCCCGTCCGGAACACCAGTCGTAAAGCCACAGTGAAATTACTAAGGGTTGCTATGTCTTGGCACGCATGGAACGTTATTGCATTCACCGAATTACGGAAATGCATCATTATTTACTTTTATCAGAAGTCTTTCTGCCACTTATCACAATTATAAAGATTTATTGCTACCTTTATAGGTTCAAAAGAAGCAAAGCAAGGGTAATGATAAGGGCTGGCCAAATTTTTAATTGCATTAAGGCACAGAGCGGACTGACGTTCGTTCATGAAGACATTGAGGATGCAACAATCGTGAATCTTGGTTCTGTCCTGGCGGAGGAACTATCTAAAATTGATTTGAATATCAGTTGCTTGCCTATGATGGCAGAGGAGATTCTGTGTGATATTCTTGACAAGAGTATAATCGAATCCGATGGAAAGGGAATCTTAGTAGTCAACAATATCAATATCCTATTCGAGAAACAATTGGCGCTCGATGTCGCTTCTATTCTTCATCGAAGTTCACGGAATTGCCTGGTAGTCATCCAAACCGACGGAGAAGTCCGAGGGAATACGTTCTTTCCATTCGGAATCAGGAACGACATCTGCATCAAGCTTGACAATATACCATTTTTTGAAATTTAGTAACACTGCACAATGAAGTACAGAGACATTATAAAATTTGATCCAATCAATGAAGTTGTAAAGTTCTCACGGCTTGGTGAGGAAAATTATAGGACATCCCTTGTCCGCAATTTCGTATTCTCTAAAGATTACGAAAAGACCATCATTCCGAGGATTTGCGAAAACCTTGATTATACTCAGACCTACAGGCCTTTCCATAAGGATTCGTTCAGAGGGTTTGATTCGTTCGGTCTCCAGATTGTCGGTAACTATGGTACAGGTAAGTCTCATTTGATGTCCTTGATATCTCTTATTGCCGAGACCCCGGACTATTTGACTCTTGTCTCAAATTATAATGCAAAAAAAACGCTTCAGGCAATTGCCGGCAAGTATAAGATTGTCCGCTTTGAGCTTGGAAACAATCAGGAACTGTGGGATATAGTCTGCTATCAGATTGACAAGAGACTCCATGAGTTCGGTGTGGATTATTCAATTGCGGCAGATACGAGCCTTGACCAGTATGCAATGAAACTCGCGAAGATGATGGCTCATTTCGAGGCGAAATTTCCGGACAAAGGGCTTCTTGTCATCATCGATGAGATGCTTTCGTATCTTAAGGGAAGAAGCGAACCTGGCAAACTGAACAGGGACCTTGCAGTGCTGCAGGCTCTCGGACAGTACTCAGACCACAGCAAGTTCAGGATGATGTTCGGTGTGCAGGAAATGATTTACAATGCCGCAGAGTTCCAGTTTGCAGCTGAAATGCTTCAGAAGGTAAATGACCGTTATATTGACATTACTATCACCAAACAGGATGTGCAGTATGTCGTTCAGCACCGTCTTCTCAAGAAGACTGATGATCAGAAAGATCTGATCAGAAAACATCTGAATAAGTTTACAGGATATTTCTCAGACCTTCACGCGAACTTTGAGTATTATGTAGAACTGTATCCTGTCAATCCGTCTTATTTCGACAACTTCTCTTTAATCAAGATCGGCAAGGCTCAGCGCGAAGTCTTGAAAACACTCACACAAAAGTTCCAGTCCATTCTCGATGATGAAATTCCAGAGATAGCTCCCGGACTTATCTGCTATGACAGTTATTGGGATGATCTCAAGGCTAGCGATATGCAGACAGATCCGGACATCAGAAAGATAACCGAAGTGATGTCAACCGTTCATCAGAAGATTGATGAGAATTTCATCGGAGCCCGTGCAAAGAAAGCGCCTCTAGCCAAGAGAATTGCCAATGCCTGTGCAATCAAGATTCTTCAGGATTCTCTCCAGAAGCAGAATGGTGTCTCTGCGGAAAACCTTGTGGATGACCTTTGCTATCTTGATGCAACCTGCATTGACAGGGATATGCTTGTCGATGTAATCAGCACTACGGCGATGCAGATTATTACCGCGACGCAGGGGCAGTATTTCGAGAAGAGTGAGACCAATCAGGAGTTCCATCTCCGCATAGAGGGAGGCGTGAATTATGAGCAGAAGGTGAAGGATTTTGCCAGCCAAATGAATGATGCGGTCAAGGATGCGCATTTCTTTAACTTCCTTGTGGAGTATCTTCCCATCGAGGTGGAACAGTACAGACGAGAGTTCAAGATTTTCAAGCATAAGATAAACTGGAAATCCCATAAGACAATGCTTGACGGCTATATCTTTATGGGCAATCCTGCGGAAAGGTCAACAACTCATCCGGAGCAGAACTTCTACATCTACTTTATGCCAATCTTCAACAAGGATTCTATGACTCACGGGGACGAAGCAGACAGTATCTATGTTCAGCTGGACCAGGTGAGCGATGAGATGAAGGAGCTTTTGGGATATTGGTCTGCTTCAGAGGCTCTTATCAAGAGCGTAGATTCTTCCCAGAAGGTTTTCTATGAACAACTGAAAAAATCTTATGCTGGCAAGCTCAGGCCTATCTTCGAAAGGGATTTCCGCGAGAAGACAAAGATTGTGTATCAGGGACAGTTGCAAAACATAACTCCAAGTATGATGGTAGGAGGCTCCAAGGAGCAGATTATTAGCAATATCGCATCTACACTACTTGAAGATTATTTCTGCAGCAAACTTCCGAATTACCCGAAGTTCACTCTTCTGCAGCAGCCTTTGACGCCAGAAAACCTTGCTAATATGCTTAAGGGTGCACGCCAGAAGATTGCGAATCCGCTTGTGGCGAACCGAAACAGTGAGGCAATTCTTGCCGGTCTTGGTCTGCTTTCCGATAATCAACTGTCAATGTCGAATTCAATTTATGCCAAGAGCATCAAGGATAGGTTGGAGGCCAAAGGGGAAGGTCAGGTTCTCAACAGGGATGAAATTATCTATCAGTTCTGGGAGTCTGATTATCGGAGCAAAGACTTCGATATTGATGCGGCTTTCGAGTTCCTTGTGCTTGCCACAATGGTCTCTCTGGGCGAAATCGAGATCGACTATCCGGGCGGAAAGAATATTAATGCTACCAATATCAAGGAGATTGTAGATATAACGCCGGAATATGCCTATTCGTTCTCACATATCAAGAAGCCGAGAGGAATGAATGTACCGGCAGTTAAAGCCCTGTTCCTTGGTATTACTGGAAAGGATATGAGTAGCCAGCTCCAGAACCCGGAAGCATACGCTCAGCTTGTGACAGATGCCAAAGCACTCGCGTCTAAGGTTGTAACTCTCGATAACAAAATCAAGAACGGGTTGATGATTGATGTTCAGGAAGTTCTTCCGCGTCTTACGGCAAGCCAGATGAGTGCGAAGTTCAGCGCTCTTGCCGGATTGTGTGACAAAGTTCAGTCATACAACACGCCTGCGAAGATGAGAAATCTCCCGTGGTCTGCAGAGCAACTGCAAGGAGTGTTTACGGCTATCCCGATGATGTCTGATGCCGAAAAGGCCCTGAAGTTTCAAGAAGAGTTCCAACATAGGGTTTCTTATCTCAATCAGGCGAAGCAATACATTGCTGACGAGAGATTCAAGAAGGAAATTGACGATGCCATCGGCAAGCTCGCGACAAAAGCCGAGAGTATAGGAAACGACTGCGTAATAAATGCCTACAAGTCCGAGCTGGAAGCTCTGGCTGACAGGTATGCGGACTGGTACATTGCCGAGTATGACAGGCTTCATATCAACGAGTTCGAATACAACAAGAAGAATTCCATTCTGCGCAGTGACGCCAATACGGTCTGCAATGCCGCTTATGGTGAGGACTTCATAACGGTCAAAGCGCAGTATATCGCCTGGGAGGAAAAGATGTCGATGCTTACTCTAAAGCAATCTTGTGTGAATAAGCAGAGCGTTTTGAATGTTCCTTACCAGAACTTCAATCCTCTGAATTATATCGGCAAGACTCTCCCGAAACTTGAGGATTTACAGGCCGAGCTAGATGGCATCTACAATGCGATAGACAAGTCATTGCACGAGATTTTGAGTGACCAGAACCTGCTTGCCAATGCTGCGGACGCTCTGGACGCGAGCGAGAAGAAACTCGTGGAGAAGTTTAAGAATGACACCACTACGGGGCAGAATGTCAACCAGATTATCTCTATCATTCGGAAACTTCACAGGGGTATCAACAAGATAGTGATTACGGAGCAAGACATCCGCGATGTGCTAAACCGTCCAATGACTCCAGAAGATGCAATCAGGGCTCTCTCAAACCTTATCAAGAGCAAATCATTTGGCTCAAGTGCAGACATAACACGTATCATTTTGAAGTAAATATGGCTGAAAACAACATATTCTCCAAGGAAGTCCTCGATGAACTTACAGTTTCCGAGGGAAATAGCCACAAGGGACAGGTAACTGTATTGGGAAAGACCTTCGCCAATGATGATGAACGACGGGCGTACTTCCGTGAGGAACTGAGAAAGAAGCTCCCGGAGCTGAAGAAAATCGAGGGATATCCAATCGGAGAGGATGATGACATCATCAATCTCTCCGACCCGCCGTATTACACTGCGTGCCCCAATCCGTGGATAAATGACTTCATCAAGGAATGGGAGGCCGACAAGGTCAGACTACAGGCAGAAGGAAAGAGAACTGCTGACTTCGAGGTTAAAGAACCGTATTCCAGCGATGTGACGGAGGGCAAGAATAACCCCATTTATATGGCGCACGCATATCATACCAAGGTTCCACACCCGGCGATTATGCGTTACATCCTCCACTATACCCAACCAGGAGATATTGTCTTTGATGGATTCTGTGGCACTGGAATGACAGGAGTTGCCGCCAACATGTGCGGAGATGAAAATGAAGTTAGGAAGTTGAATACAGAAGGAAATATCAAAGTCGGTGTACGCCATAGTATTTGCTCAGATTTGTCTCCTATCGCATCACTTATAACCGCAAGCTATAATCTATCTTTTGATTTTAATGCTTTCAAAAAGAAGGCAGAAGCAATTTTGGAGCAGGTTGAGTCTGAACTAGGTTGGATGTATGAAACTGAAGTAAAGGGAAAGAGAGTAAAGGTAAATTATACCATCTGGAGCGATGTATTTGAATGTCCTAACTGCCAACATAACATCGTATTATGGGATGCCGCTGTTAACATAGAAGAGGGGACTATCAAAGATGTATTTACCTGTCCTCATTGCGGCCAACTATGCTCGAAAAAGACAATGTCAACCGTCAGGACGAGTCAGTTTGACAGCGTTCTAAATGAAGTTGTTCGGATTAATAAGAAAATTCCGATAAGGGTGAACTATAGCGTAAATGGCCAGAGGCGAGAAAAATGCATCTCTCAATATGACTTAATCAATCTGCAAGAAATACAAAATAAATCCCTTAGCGGTTATTTTTCAGAGCCAATAAATTATGGAGACGAGTCCTCTCGCCTGTCAAATTACGGAATCACTCATTCCCATCTGTTTTACAGCAAAAGAAATTATATTTACATATCACGAATATATGAGCTTGTTAAAGGCGATGTGCTTCTCACAAACTGGTTTACATCGATCCTTCAGAACGCCTCAAATATGTACAAATTCCGAATGGACAGAAAAGGAGGAATCATAAGTGGAACTTTTTTCTTTCCATCACTTTGCATTGAACAATCACCATATAAGTTGCTCAAAGATAAATTAATTGATTACAGCAAAATTTCTTATTCAACAAGAGGTAATTCTGCAGTTGCAGTGTCCTCGGCATCTCAATTAGTAATATCAGATAATTCCATAGACTATATATTCGTTGATCCTCCTTTTGGATATAATATTATGTATTCAGAATTGAATATCCTTTGGGAATCGTGGTTAAAGGTCAAGACAGACAATAAAGAAGAAGCAATCATCAATAAGACTCAACATAAGACACTCTTCGACTATCAAAATTTGATGAATAGTTCTTTCAAAGAATTCTATCGAGTCTTGAAACCAGGGAAGTGGCTGACTATGGAATTCAGTAACACATCGGCAGCGGTATGGAATTCTATCCAAAATGCATTGCAAGGAGTTGGATTTATAATGGCAAACGTCTCTGCCTTGGATAAGGAGCAGGGGTCATTCAAGGCTGTAACCACTACAACCGCTGTTAAGCAAGACCTTATCATTTCCTGCTTCAAACCGACTACGAAATTGATAACTCTATTTGATTTATCAAACGACAAGACTAATAATGTGTGGGATTTCATAGAGGAACTGCTTGAGTATCTCCCCGTACACATCAAAAAAGATGATTCTACTACAGCAATTGTGGAGAGATCACCGAAAATCCTATTTGACAGGCTTATTGCCTACTATGTGCAGAAAGGTTATCCGGTGCCAATGGATGCTTCTGAGTTTCAGAAAGGATTGAAAGAACGGTTCATGGAGAGGGATGGGATGTATTTCACCGCAAAGCAAGCTAATGAGTACGAAGAGAAAAAAAAGATGACAACTAGGTTCGATAATCTTTTTGTCTATATTAGCAGTGAAGCCGAAGGCATAGAATGGCTGAAACGGAAATTAGCCAAAGGATCAAAAACTTATGCGGAGATACAGCCAGAATGGATGCAGGATTTGGTAAGCCCGAAGAAGGGTGATTCTCTTCCTGAACTAATGCAGATTCTGGACGAGAATTTCATTAAGGAACCTGACGGCAAATGGCGTCTTCCGAACATCCAAGATGATGTGGATAAGAATCAACTTCGCACCAAAGCTCTTCTCAGAGAATTCAAGCTCTATGTCGAGATGGCTTCCAAGCCGAAAGCGAAGATCAAGGAAGTTCGCGTTGAGGCTGTCCGTGCCGGATTTAAAGACTGCTACATCCGCAAGGATTTCCAGACAATCGTGATGGTCGGTGACAAGATTCCTCAGAATCTCCTTACAGAGGACGAGATACTTCTTCAGTTCTACGACATCGCAGTTAACCACATATAGGAAATGCAGAAATTCCTCGATGCCATTGTCTCCAGAATCTCTGTGCCGTATAAGCGTCTGAGCATCATCCGGAATCCTGACGGATTTCTGGCCGACCGCTCTGTGCAGCAGGCCATCGAGAAAGAGTTCGGTATTTGCTTCGTTACTGGCAACAGCATAGAACTGCGTTGCCACTTCGAACTGACGTACAAGCTCGACCGAAATGTGCAGTATTGCTATCTCTGTGGCAATCCGGCCGAGTTACTCCCCGACATCAGAGGCGAGGCTTTCTGTGCGACATTCAATGTGACCGACCTGTTCCCGAATTTTATGGACAAGCAGGTCTTGAAGGGGCTGACGGTGGATGTTCTGGAGCATTTGTTCCTGACGAATACGACCGGCTATGTTTCATCCCCGGATGCGAAAATGCGGATACTTGAGTATCAGACGAGGGAGAAGAAGAAGCCGGAAGTGAGACCAGAGGACTTCTGCAATAGACTTGATGCTGTCGTTTGGGACTGGGACAAGATGGATGAGATTGCAGAATTGGTCGCTGGGATTATTGCTGAATCAGTTAAAGCCGGATATTATTCTGAAATTGAGCCTTCTATTGGGGCCATCAACAAAACATTCCAGGAAGGTTTGATTTCGCATTATTCCGAAGCTGTGACATCAAATCCTTTGCTGAAGGCAAGAGCGGTAAACAAGGTGTTGCCGCATTTGGCTTCTACCTATTTAGCTGATGAGAAGGTCGCTCTTGTGGTCATCGATGGAATGTCGTACTGGCAATATGTCGTGTTGAGTGAACATTTGTCCGCCATCGGAATCAAGGCTGAAGTCAGTGCTATTTTCTCCTGGTTACCGTCGATTACGATGCTGTCCCGTCAGGCTATCTTCAGAGGGTATGCTCCACGTCTGGATTACAAGCAGAGTCCAGTGAATGAGAGCAAGCTATGGAGTAGCTTCTGGGAAGATAGAGATGTAATGGCTGCTGACATCCAGTATATCTATGACGGAGACAGTCTGGATATTTTTGATACAACGAAGAGACTGGCTTTAGTTACTGTCGAACTGGATGAAAAGATGCACGCATCGACTGACAATGCCGACCTGATAGCATTGACGGAGAATTGGGCAAAACGTTTCGTTGAGAAGATCAAGATAATAAAGGAGATGGGATTCGTGTTGTACTTGACGACAGATCACGGGAATCTGTTGTCGCGGGGATTAAGAAACCTCACTACCGAGGAAAAGACATTCCTGTACAAGGACGGCAGCCGGGGAACGAGGCATCTCATTTATGAGAATCTCGACGAGATGCGGGAATTCATTGTAAACAACCCCGACGCCGAGATGGTTCAGCACCAGAATTGGTTGGCGTTCAGCGGCAATCAGTGTTTCAAGAAAGCCGGCACAGAGGTGATTACCCACGGAGGAACACACTTTCTGGAGACGGTTATACCTTTTGTAAAGATTTGAATATGAAATCAGATATCGGAATAAACCAGAGAATACCAGTAAGCATTCTTGAAATGGCTCTTGTGGCTGCCCTTGATGAGCAAGTTACGGGAGAGTACTTTGTCGAGTTAGCCTCAACGGAGTATGAGGGACAGAACAGAATCAAGAAGGCGATGAGCGTTATGAACCGACTTACGGTCAAAAATCCGTTGCTACCATTCCTGACCGAGAATAAAGATGCAGTGAAAGCTGCCTTGCGCAACAAGAACGGCAGGGCGCTTGTGATAACGGCCGTCATCAATTCCGCATACAGTTTTGGCTATGATGTAACTGCTACAATGGGGAAGTATTTCCACGTTCAGGAGCAGGTGACCACAAGGCTTATCCAGGAGAAGTTGGCATCGAAGTATGGCTCTAACAGGTCTTTGCCGAATGCTATGAACTGCATCATTCCTATGCTTCTGGACGCTGGAATCATTATCAGGCCGAAGATTGGTTCCTATGAAGCGAGGCGTGTTGAGAAATTTACAGACTTTACTCTCGATGTGTATAAGCGGTCATTTGTTCTGAACAATCCGACGCTGACTCTCGATTCAGAGCTAATGTCATATCCCTATTTCGAGTTTATAAAACAAGATGTATATGTCACATTTTGAAACACTTGCCGATTGCCTAGAGAAGATTGCGTTCCTAAAAAGTTTAGGCTATCCGGTTCCGCAGGAAGTACTGGACGAGAAAGCCAGACTGGAGGAGAAGGAACGTATTGACGAGAATGAGTTCATCTTCAATACGATGAAGGCTCATAACAAGTTTATGAATCCTGAAAAGGAGACATGTGTAAGGGAAATGGTTGCTCAGCTTTTGATGGATGGACCTACAGCAATGCAACCGTGCCTATTGCTCGGAAATGTTCAGTGCGGTAAGACGGATACTTTCGAGAACATTATGGGGCTTGCGATGGACCGCGGAATCGAGGTCTGTGTGGTATATACAAAAGGCACCAATACCCTTACCTCACAGACGATAAAGCGACTGACCTACGACTTCCAGTATTTTGCAGACTCCGGCAGATATGACCAGAAGGTCAAGGTGATGATTTATGACATCATGGATGTCATAAAGAAGGGGCTCAGTTCCAATCAGATAATGGACCCGCACAACAAGTTCATCATAGTCTGCAAGAAAGAGGCTAAGAATCTGGAGCATTTGATAGAACTGTTCACGGTTAAGTCTTCTGAATTGAAGCGCAAGAAGACGCTCATCGTGGATGATGAGGCAGATTTTGCCAGCCGTGCGTACTATCAGAGGAAGGGGGAGTTCTCTTTGCTGAAGATTGCGGAGCATATCGAGAACTTCATCAAGATCCCTGAGTATTGCCGGTATCTCCAGGTAACAGCGACTCCATATTCCCTGTACCTGCAGCCGGATGGCACGGTGCAGCTTCGTGATGGGAAAGAGGCTTCTCCGTGGCTGCCGAGATATACAGGGTTGGTGCCGATTCACGACAAGTATGTCGGCGGAAAGGAGTATTACGTTCTTTCAAAGGATGAAAACTCAATGTACAGCCAACTCTTCCAGCCGGTAAGCCAGAGGTGTATCGATGCGCTGAGAGAGAGAAAAGAGGACTACTTGGACTCAAGGGCTCATTCTGGGAATATCGCGGATCTGACAAAGTCTATCGTCGGTTATTTTATGTCGGCAGCTATCAGGAACATCCAGTGCAAGGAGACTACCAACACAAAATACAAGACGAGCTGCCTGATACACGTGGAGATAGCCAAGAAGAACCACGAATGGCAAGAGACTCTCATAAAAAGCATCATCGAGGATGTTCAGTATGCTTTTCTTCACAATCAGAATGCAGATTTACGCATTCTTGATCTTGAGACTGAGGCTTATAACAGTCTGATGGAATCGAATAGACTTGGCTGTGCCAAGGGACTTATCAACCAGAGGTTCCCGTCATTCACCGAAGTGGAAACTTGGGTCAGACGCATATTGGAATACAATGATTTCTCCATCAATGTCGTGAACTCAGAGGAACCGGGCAAGGTGGCAACGATGTTGAATGACAAAGGACAGTTGGAGTTGACTCAGACGGTGAATTTCTTTATCGGAGGAAGTATCCTTGACCGAGGAATCACCATTGACAATATGCTCTGCTTCTTCTACGGACGCGATCCTGAAAAATTCCAGATGGATACGGTCCTCCAGCACGCTCGTATGTATGGAGCGAGGTCTAAGGAGGATATGGCCTGCACAAGGTTCTTTACGACTGAAAGAATATATGGCATACTCGAGAAGATAAATGCATTTGATGACTATCTGCGTGATTATCTGATTACACACAAGGAGAACATCCGGACAGAGGACATTACTTCGGTCGTGATAGGCTACGACCCTAAGATTAAGCCGAGTGCTCAGAACAAGTACAAGCCAGCGAACACTAAGGTCCTGAAAGCATATCAGCGTATTCTGCCTTATGGATTTCAAACTGCCGATGTCAGGGAGGTCAATAGTGTTACAACTGAAATTGATAGCCAGCTTACAAGCCTTTCTGGATTCAAGCAGAACGATTATTTCTTGATTGACTACGAAGTAGCTGTTGATATCGTGAACAAAGCTGTGTCAATTATGAAATACTCTCAAGAGTTAGGCAACCTTGATGCAGAATGGAATACCAATGAGATGCTCACTATTCTGGATTACTTGACATACGATACCGATGGAAAGATTTATTGTTGTCTGAGGCCAGACCGTAACGCCGGAAGGACTAGTGTCGGACACGTAAAGTATAATGACGCACCAGATAGTGGTACTACAGATAGGCCAAAAGGGCTTGCGATAGAACGTCCTGTATTGTTCCTCTTCCGTGAAAATGGTACGAAAGAGCAAGGTTGGATGGGTGCGCCATTCTATTGGCCGATGCTTTATACCCCGGGCAAGACCCGCGAGGGCATTTTTACCATTGATGATAATAAGAAAAAGAGGACAAAGGCTGGCAAGGCTATTAAACTACATAAGTTGGATGAGATTCCTGAAGATGAGGTGCTAAATCTTACAACGTCTCTTGGACCAGCTATGGATATCATTCTTGGCCTAAAAACCACAGAGAGCCGAATTATCAAGGATTCTACAGCATCTCTGTATATTCTACGAGACGAAGACGGAAAGTATCTCTTTGCCGATGGTGTGACTCCAAATGAGTATTATAATGTCCACACAATGCTCGATGGAGAAGTTTTCCCATATAAACTTAAGTCCGTAAAATACATTCTTTTGCGATGCTCACGTGATGACTACGGCAGTAAACTTCTTATTGAACTTAATCCAAGGAAACCGTATAAACTTGATGCAAATCCTTTTGTCGCTGACGATATTGTATACGGAAGTGATAATAGCGTAAAGCTCCATACGGATGATAAGTTGGCTGAATGGACGATTATCTATAACATCAAGAAAGTACTTGAGTATAAATTAACTGAGGCGGACAAGAAAATATTTGAGCAGTATAAACAGGATTTGATAGACGAAGGGGAATTATAACTTTCCTATAGTCATAAAAAAGGATTCATCCTCAACAGTTATCTTGAGATGAGTTTGCATAATTAGGGAATAAAAAAGTATCGCTATTCAGATTCAGATTTGATATTACGATAAAAAATCGAGCGAGAATCAAGTAAAAAGAGGTAAAGGTATGTCAAGAATTTTGCGTACCTTTGTGGTTTCGTGGCGTGAAATGTGCAGTTGGCACGCCGAGATATTTGTAAATAATAAAAACATACGTGATAATTATGTTGTTCCAAGTTTTGCAGGCCGTGGGCCTGGATTCTGCGGCGGCTGAGATGGCCGAGGACATGGCACAGGCTGCCGCACCTGTGGCGAATCTCGCTCCACAACAGGTAGAGCAGTCGTTCTCTCTCATCGAGATGGCGACCAAGGGTGGCTGGCTGATGATCGTGCTGGCGATTCTGTCAGTGATCGCCATCTACATATTCGGAAAGAAATGGTGGATGATCCACAAGGCGGGGCAGGTTGACAAGAACTTCATGCGCGACATACGCGACTATATTCACGAAGGGAAGGTAAAGTCTGCTGTCTCGCTCTGCCAGAAATATGACTCTCCGGTGGCGCGTCTCGTGGAGAAGGGAATCGAGCGCATCGGAAGACCTCTCGCTGACATTCAGACATCTGTCGAGAACATGGGCAACGTCGAGATCGCGAGGCTTGAGAAGGGGCTCCCTATGCTCGCCACCATCGCCGGTGGAGCGCCGATGATCGGATTCCTCGGAACCGTGCTCGGTATGGTGCAGGCCTTCTTCAATATGGCGAACGCGGGCAACAACATCGACATCACACTGCTTTCGAGCGGTATCTACACGGCGATGATCACCACGGTGGGCGGTCTTATCGTCGGCATCCTCGCCTACTTCGGCTACAACTATCTGGTCGCGCAGATCTCCAACCTTATGTTCATGATGGAGAACGCCACAATCGACTTTATGGATCTTCTGCACGAACCTGCGGACAACGGAGAGGAGAAATAATCCATGGCATTCAAGAGAACCACAAAGGTCTTGTCGGACACAGCGATGTCTTCGATGACTGACTTGGTGTTCCTGCTGCTGATCTTCTTTCTGATCACCTCGACACTGGTCAATCCGAACGCGCTGAAGCTCCTGCTCCCTAAGAGCACGGGGCAGGTCTCAGCCAAGCCTACCGTCACCGTCTCGATCAAGGATTGGGGCGACGACACCTACACCTACCATCTGAACGGAAGCGAGACTCCGGTGCAGTACTCCGAACTGGAAGACGACCTTGTCGATCTGCTTCAGACAGAGGAGGATCCGACATTCTCGATCTACTCTGACGAGAGCGTGCCGATCAAGGAAGTCGTGTCGCTGATGAACATAGCGAAACGTAACCATTACAAGGTAATCTTAGCGACGCAGCCTGAATGATGAAACCGTACCTTCGTGACAGAGAGAGGGAGGCCAAGGTCTCCACGGTGACCGGGATCGTTCTTACGGTCTCGGTCCACGTGCTTGCCTGCCTGCTATGCGTGTTCACGGGGATGAAATACATCTATCCTCCGCCACAGGAGCAGACATTCCTTGTGGATTTCAGCGAGGACGAGCCTCAGCCGATCAGGAGGCAGAACAGGGGCCGTCAGCCTCAGGCCGAGGAGATCGACAGGACGAAGCCGGTGGAACTGATCC
>ERZ1026868.1184-NODE-1184-length-13916-cov-5.311882_pt1 | contig 13916 bp, 14 predicted proteins | sample MGYA00380164_ERZ1026868 | MGnify/ENA primary metagenome ERZ1026868 (study PRJEB33269, sample SAMEA4719800) | human gut metagenome | biome: human-associated habitat; feature: organic feature; material: feces | place: Cameroon | collected 2013-10 ... | reverse complement strand
TAGCTATATACAATATTGCTTTTGTACACAAAAGGCTATTAATGAACTTATTAAAGATTGAGAATATGGGAAATAAGTATAATTATGAAAACGTATTAGGTGAAATTGCTTATTATATAGCAAAGGAATGTAACCTTACTCCTAGCGAAGCAATTGGTGTGGTAATGAACGATGATTGCACAGATGCAGTCATTGAAGAAATTCAAAAATCAGACAAGATAGATATAGAAGCTTTGGCCTCTCGTTACTTGACGGAGGAACTTTGCGCTGTAGATTTTAAAACAGATGGTTATGAAGTACTTAGACCCTAAGGCAGACCTTACGTTCAAGAAGATATTCGGCAATCACCCTAAAAGACTGATCAGCCTTCTGAACGCCCTCCTGCCACTCAGCGAAGAGGAGCAGATACAAGAAATCAAGTATCTGCCAACAGAACTTGTGCCCGAAAATAACAGTTACAGATATGCCATTGCAAACATACTCTGTACAGATGCTAAAAGCAATAAATTCTGTGTTGTGATACGAATGGAATGGTCTAATTTCTTTGAACACCGAGTACAATTTATTGCATCAGAACTCTACGTGAATCCGGCTATAAAGCAAGTGAAATACTTTGCCCAATATCCTACATATTCACTCAATCTGATAAATGACACCTACAAATATAACACTCCTGATTTCATCCACAATTATCACGTCGTATACGACAAGGATACCCACAAAGTGATTGAAGACCTACACTTCACCTTTATTGAACTTCCAAAGTTCACTCCTCATTCCATCACTGACAAGCGCATGATGGTATTGTGGCTCAGATTTCTCACGGAAATCAATGAAGAGACCAAGGAAGTACCAGCCGACCTGCTTGATGAACCAGAAATAGGACAAGCCATAAAAGAACTTGAGGTTTTTGACTTTACAGAAGTAGAGCTCAGAGTCTACGACAAATTCTGGGATTCGGTAAGTGTTGAAAGAACCCTCCTGGATGACAGTTATCAGCAAGGTATGGAGAAAGGCATGGAAAAAGGTATGGAGAAAGGCATGGAAAAGGGCATGAAAAAAGGCATGGAAGAAGGCATGAACCAGCGAAGCCTTGAGATAGCCAGAAACCTTCTGTCCCTGGGGCTTCCTGTCACTCAAATAACCCAAGCCACCGGCTTAACGGAAGAAGAGATTAAACAGATGAAACTCTAGCCATGCAGCGCCCCATCAGACCACATAGCGCCATCCATCGGTATCCCTGATACAACAAAAAAGGGTCTATACGCCACCCGTTCATCGTGGCATATAGACCCTTTTTTCTGCGTTTTTTTTTATTTTTCCCCTTTTTCTTCAACTTTATTTCTCATTATTCTCGTATTTCTCGTTAACCCTAAATAGCACCGCGCAAATGTTGTATCTTTGCATTGTCAATCAAGAGAGATTGACTGGAGTTAATTCACTAAATTAATAATCACTAAAAAATTTTGTTATGTTGTTGTTCAAATTAGTTAAGTGTACCAACAGCCTCATCAAGAAGGCGTTCGGCAAGTTTTATGCTAGACCTGTTGTGACCCACACCATCGGCATCGCCGAACTGGCAGAGCACATGGCTTCTCACAACACCCCTTTCTCGGCTGGCACCATCAGAGGTATCCTCACCGACATGGTGGTCTGCGTAAGAGAGCTGGTCATGCAGAACGTAGCGGTCAAGATTGAGAACCTCGCAATTTTCAGCATCGGTATCCGACCAAAGAAGGGAGCCGACAGCGAGGAGGAATTCAGCGTGGCTAACCACATTGACGGAGTGAGACTCCGTGCCCGCGCCACGGGTAAGTTCTCCAACAACCAGCTTGACCTGGAGGCTACGCTCAAGAATGTGAAGGAGCTTACCAAGAAGAAGGGCAAGACTTCTGATACGGGATCAGATACGGGTTCAGGCACCGGATCAGATACGGGTTCGGATACCGGAAATCAAGGGGCAGGTTCAGATACCGGAAATCAAGGATCAGGCTCGGACACTGATTCCGGTCAGATGGGCCTCTAGAGAAAGAAGAGAACTAAAAGAAGAGAATCGCGCTAAATAATATTCATACGTCAAACCACGGTTAGATAATCCGGCGAAGGGATGCGGCAGGAGCATTCCGATGGTAAACAGAGGGGACATAATTCTGTCCTGACAAGTCCAGACATTTTCATCACCATGTACGGGTGCTTGGGCATTTCCTTCGCTTGGGTTATCAACCCTTTTAAACCACTAAAAAAAAATGAAAAAGATTAATTGGAAAACTGTCATCAACTTCATCATCACTGTTCTTACTGCCATCGTAAGCTCTTTCTTTGTAGCCAGCTGCAATTAGAACTAAATTAACCACTAAAAAAGGAAAACTAAATTAACCACTAAAAAAGGAAAACTGAATTAACCACTAAAAAACTCTGTGATTATGCAGAACAGTAGAAAAATCTCATTGATTGTGGTACATTGCAGTGCCACACGTGTTAACCGGAACTTCACGGTAGAAGATCTGGAAGCAAGCCACCGGGCTCGCGGTTTTTCAGGAATAGGTTATCACTTCTACATCACCAAGGACGGGGTTATCTATCCCTGCCGTCCGGAGAACAAGATTGGTGCCCATGCCCGCCACTACAATGCCCATTCCATCGGGGTTTGCTATGAGGGCGGACTGGACGAGAACGGGCACCCTGCCGATACCCGAACCCCGGCACAGAAAGACTCGCTGAAGACGCTCCTCAAGAGTCTGATTCTCAGCTATCCTGATGCCAGGATTCTGGGGCATCGCGATCTGCCTTACGTCAGAAAGGAATGTCCTTGCTTCGACGTCAAGGCATGGCTGGCGCAGGAATCCATTATCTGATGGTTGCGCCGAAATACTTCACGAACCTGATCTTCTTGCCATCCATGCGGGCTGGCTTCTTCCACTCGCCACCCAGGATGAGGACGGTAGTCTTCTTGCCTGCCGGAATGGCATCAACAGCCTCCTGCAGCGTGAAGAAATCACCTCTACCCTCCTGGGATACCACATGGTCGAAATGGCGGACGTGTTTCTTCAATGCCGGAACCTGCCTGCCTATCTCATCAGCCAAAGCGTTGGCTACGATGCGAGCTCCATAGATGTTGTAATGGGTGTTGTCTTTCTTGCCAGCGGGAACCTGTGGGTTCTCGCCTGGCAGGAACCACATGTGAAGCTTGCGGCTGCCCTCGATGCCCATGCTGGTCTCGATGTCGTGGGTAACCTTGGTGGCATCAACGAAAGGAACGTTCAATGCCTTTGCCACATGACGAGGTGCTACGACATAGGCTCCATGAGTATCTATCAGGGTATCGCTGTTGATGAGCTCCTTGCCGTCATACTTCTTGTTGCGCAGCTTCTCATCATCATCATTCTTCAATTCTCCGGAATAATAGCAACGGCGCACTACGGCATTGAAAAGTACCGGAATACCCCCCTTGGCACGGGTCTCGTTCACGTACTTGGCGAGATTGGCATCAAAGGTGGAACCCGGAACGGTATGACGGTCCGGCTTCGGCTTTTCGTCGTTATGTCCGAACTGGATGAAGACATAATCGCCCGGCTTGATCTTGTCCAATACCTTCTGCCAGCGGCCCTCGTTGAGGAAGCTCAGGGATGAGCGACCGTTGACGGCATGATTGTCTACGATGATCTTGTCATCAAAACAACCCTGCAGAACCATACCCCAGCCTCGCTCAGGACTAGTCTTGTAACTGCTTTTTTCGGCTGCGGTAGAATCACCTATCACAAAGATGGTGGTGGTCTTCGTGCTGGATGTCATCAGGAAAGCCAACAGGAAGACGCATAAAATTGCCTTTATTTTCTTCATTGTTTTGTAGTTTAAGAATTTGTCATTACAGAATAAAAAAACTCGCCCTGCCATACCATATATTCACATACACAAGCATGAGAGGACGAGAACTAAACTTTTAAAAACTTATTTCTTTACAGCAGCAATCAGATCCTCGGTAGAAACCAAGGTCTGTTCACCGCTTTCCATATTCTTCAATGTAACCTTGCCCTGAGCCATCTCGTTTTCGCCTGCAAGCACCACAAACGGAATGTTCTTGGCATTGGCATAGCTCATCTGCTTCTTCATCTTCGCCTTATCAGGGAAAATCTCTGTACGGATGCCGGCTGCACGGGCTGCACTGACGACAGGCAGGCAGTAGGCAGTCTCCTTCTCACCGAAATTGATGAAGAGCACCTGGGTGGTATTCACTGCCTCCTTAGGATAGAGATCGAGCGCATTCAGCACATCATAGATACGGTCGGCACCAAAACTGATACCTACACCACTCAAGCCAGGAAGACCGAAGATGCCGGTAAGGTTGTCGTAACGGCCACCACCGGTGATACTGCCCATAGGAGTATCGAGCGCCTTCACCTCGAAGATGGCGCCGGTATAATAGTTCAAGCCACGAGCCAGTGTAAGGTCGAGCTCTATCTCGTTCTGCAAGCCTACAGCCTTCAAGGTATCGAGGATAAACTTGGTTTCCTCTACTCCCTTCAAGCCCACTTCCGAGCCTTCGAGAACCTTAGAAATCACTTCAAGCTTCTCATCGTTTGTACCTGACAGAGAGATGATTGGCTGCAACTTCTCGATAGCTTCTTCAGAGATACCATCCTGACGAAGTTCCTCGTTAACATTGTCGAGACCAATCTTGTCGAGCTTGTCGATAGCCACGGTGATGTCTACAATCTTCTCAGCCTCACCGATAACCTCAGCGATACCAGTCAGAATCTTGCGGTTGTTGATCTTGATGCAGACGCGCACACCAAACTTGGTGAAGACGGTATCCACAATCTGCATCAGCTCTACCTCATTGAGAAGAGAATCAGAGCCAACGACATCGGCATCACACTGATAGAACTCACGGTAACGACCCTTCTGTGGGCGGTCAGCACGCCATACTGGCTGAATCTGATAGCGCTTGAAAGGCATCTGGAGTTCTTCACGATGCTGGACAACGTAACGGGCAAAAGGTACGGTCAAGTCGTAGCGAAGTCCCTTTTCGCAGAGCTTGGCAGCCAACTTGAGCGATCCGAGCGAATGAATGTCCTCATCGCTCACCTTGTTCATATAGTCTCCTGAATTCAAAATCTTAAAGAGCAGCTTGTCGCCCTCCTCACCATATTTTCCCATCAGAGTCTGAAGGGTCTCCATGGCAGGAGTCTCAATCTGCTGGAATCCGTAAAGGGCATATACGTCCTTGATGGTATTGAAGATGTAGTTACGCTTCGCCATCTCTACAGGACCAAAATCTCTCGTGCCCTTTGGTATACTTGGTTTCTGAGCCATGTTGTATTAATTAATAATGTATAATTAATAATGTATAATTAAGAATTAAGAATGAAATTCATGGTCTGAAACATGAATCCATTCTTAATTCTTTTTTATTCTTAATTCTTGATTATTTACGTACGATAGTCTGAGCACGGTCTGGACCAATAGAGATGATACCGATCTTGGTCTCGAGGAACTCCTCGATGAATGCGATGTAATCCTTGAACTCCTGTGGGAACTGATCCTCAGAAGTGAACTGGGTCATATCTGTCTTCCAGCCCTTGAACTCCTTGTATACAGGCTCTACATCATCAATTTCGTAAGGGAAATCGGTGGTAACAGAACCGTCCTTCAACTTATATGCTACGCAAGCCTTGATGGTATCGAAGCCATCGAGCACGTCGCTCTTCATCATGATGAGCTCGGTAACACCGTTCACCATGACAGAATACTTGAGCTGTACGAGGTCGCACCAGCCGCAACGACGCTCACGTCCGGTAACAGCACCATACTCATGACCGAGGTCACGGATCTTGGCACCTGTCTCGTCGAAGAGCTCTGTAGGGAATGGACCTGAACCAACACGGGTACAGTAAGCCTTCATGATACCATAAACATTGCCGACGCGGTTAGGACCGATACCCAGACCGATGCAGGCACCCGCACAGATGGTATTGGAAGAAGTAACGAAAGGATAAGAACCGAAGTCAACATCGAGCATAGTACCCTGAGCACCCTCGCAGAGGATATCCTTGCCTGAACGGAGCACCTTGTTGATTTCCACCTCGCTATCGATGAGCTTGAACTGCTTCAAGTATTCGATGCCCTCCATCCAGGTCTTCTCAACCTCTGTAATATCGAAGTCGGTATAACCGAGGCTTGCGATGGTCTTGAGATGAGCAGCCTTATGAGCAGCATACTTCTCCTCGAAATTGTCGAGGATATCGCCTACGCGAAGACCGGTACGGCTAACCTTGTCAGTATAAGTAGGACCGATACCTTTACCAGTAGTACCAACCTTGTTCTTTCCCTTAGAAGCCTCGATTGCAGCATCGAGTACACGGTGAGTAGGCATGATGAGATGTGCCTTCTTAGAAATGTAGAGATGGCTCTTCAAATCATGACCGCTCTTCTCGAGATCCTTAGCTTCACCCATAAAGAGGTCTGGAGCTAAAACCACACCATTGCCGATGATGTTCACCTTACCACCCTGGAAAATACCAGAAGGGATAGAGCGAAGCACATACTTCTCGCCCTCAAACTCCAATGTATGTCCAGCATTAGGACCACCCTGGAAACGAGCAATGACATCATACTTAGGGGTCAACACGTCAACCACCTTACCTTTACCTTCATCGCCCCACTGCAAACCCAGTAGGACATCTACTTTACCTGTGTTCATTTTATTATAATATAAAATTATTTAGACTTTTCATTCTTGTTGTTGCGGAGTCGCGTAATCTTAGCCTGGCAAGCACTGCACACGCCATAGATATATAGCACGAAGGCGTCCTTACGGAATCGCTGCAATTTGGTTTCGCTGATGGCAGCCTGCACCAGGGGTGCCTGCACCTCGGTAACTCTTCCGCATACGGTGCATACCTGATGCACATGGTTTTCGTTGCTGGAACTAACCTCATATTTGGTTCCATCCACCAGATTGTGTCTCACCACCAATCTCAACTCCAGGAAGAGATGGATGGTATTATAGAGCGTGGCTCTGCTGACTCTGAAATTCTTCTTCTCCAGAGCAGCCCCCAGCGCTTCTAGTGTGAAATGTCCTTTCATGCTGAAGACAGCATCAAGGATGGCATATCTTTCCGGGGTCTTGCGATGCTGGTTCGACTCCAAATACTGATCCAGGATTTCTCTTGCCTGGGCTTTCATTTTTTCACTCATATTTCTTCGTTAGTTACATAAAACGCACAAAGATAGTCATAATTTGCGATATGAGGAAAAATCTAATTTTAAAAAATCTAAATTGCCATACATTCTTCCACTTTTGAGCCTTTTCAGCTTTCATCCTGGCGATTCCAGCGACAAATCCGCTTACAGTCCATACGTATTTACATGCTGGCTATTTCTTCATAGATGCGCTGTACGGGAAGCCCCATGACATTGAAATAACTGCCCTTCAATCCGGTGCATCCGACATAGCCAATCCATTCCTGAATGCCGTAGGCTCCTGCCTTGTCGAATGGCTTGTAATGCGAGATGTAATAACTGATTTCGGCATCGCTGAGATGCTTGAACGTCACCTCGGTAATGACCGAGAAATGGCGCTGCTGGCTGCGGGTGGTCAAGCATACACCCGTTACCACATGGTGGGTCTTGCCGCTCAGCATCCGGAGCATGCGAACGGCATCCTCTTCATCCTTCGGTTTTCCGAGAATCACGCCCTTTCCCTCCTGATCGTTCTGCTCGTCAGCAGTTGGGGCAATCACTACGGTATCGGCTGTGAGAATAAGCGTCAGGACTGCCTCCTCACCTTGCTTTTCTGAAGCTTTTTCTGAAGGGTTCCCGGCTTGCTCGTCTGAAGCTTTTCCTGAAAGATCTTCATCAAGAAGTCCTCGATATGCCTCAGCCTTCTTACTGGAAATATATTCTGCTACCTCATAGGCATCAAGAGTTTCGGGATAGCTCTCGTCAATACCCTTGATTACCTTTACCTCGAAAGGTATATCCAATCCGGCTAGCAGTTCCTTGCGTCGTGGCGAATTACTCGCCAAAATAATCTTATAATTCATTTTACTTTGAACTTGAAACTTTGAACTTGGAACTTTGAACTTGGAACTTTATGATTACCATCCAAACGCCTTGGCATTGGAAAGCCAATGGCCCTTGGCACGAAGCACCTGCTCTACAATATCCCTGCCTACTCCTTCGCCACCATTGGCTGAAGAAACATAGCGGGAAATCGACTTGATGTCTGAGCAGGCATCAGCAGGACAACATGGACATCCGCAACGGCGCATGACCTCATAATCAGGAATATCATCTCCTACATAGATAATCTCCTCATCGGTAAGCTGATACTTCGCCAGGAACTCATCATAGGTATGAATCTTCACGGCACATCCCATGAAAATATCCTCTACCCCCAAACCTTCATAACGCTTGCGTATCGCCTCGGTGGTACCACCCGTGAGAATGGCTATGCGCAATCCCATCTTCTGTGCCAACTGAATGGCATAACCGTCCTTGATGTTAACCGTGCGAAGCGGTTCGCCAGAACTGGCCAGCGTAATGGTCTGTCTGGACAATACGCCATCCACATCAAATATAACTGCCTTTATCTTATCTAAATCGTAATTTATCATACTTGGAACTTTGAACTTTGAACTTTATGATTAGTAAAGCTATTGAATTCTTCACTCTTCACTTAAACGGTGGATATTCATGCTCATTCTGTCGTAGATATCCTTCACCAGCGGATTATTCTTGAGAAGCTGGCTCTGCGCCCTGATTACATTCTCATCATATCTTACCGCCGGACCGGTCTGTGCATCCTTCGGCGCCATCTGATGCACCTTGGCTGCTGTCTCATCAATCAGCGGAAGCATCACATCAAACGGAATACCATGCTTCTCAAGAAGCTCGGCACTGATGGCATAACAATGATTCACAAAATTGCAGGCAAAGACGGCAGAGAGATGAAGATACTTGCGAGCCTCACTCGACAAACGGTAAACCCGATGGCTCAACTGAGAAGCCAACGCCTCGATGGCAGCTGTCTCCTCTTCGCCCGAACCCTCTATAAAACAAGGAATCTCCTCGAAGGAGACACGCTTCTGCCTGGAGAACGTCTGCATAGGATAAAACACACCGTAATGGCGAGCCATCCCCTGGAAAACATCAATGGATACAGAACCTGCGGTATGAAGAAACAGTTTGTCTTCCCTGCCCCTGCAAAGCTGAGGAATAAGCACTGGAAGCGCATCGTCCTTCACGGAAAGTATATAGACATCAGCATCGGCTCTCACCTGGGAAATATCGGTGACAGCAGCCCCGCCTGCAATCGTTGCCAAAGTCTGAGCCGACTGCATCGTCCTACTATAAACCTGTAAAATATCGTGACCGGCATCGGTTAAAGCCACAGCCAAACTGGTGGCTAAATTGCCAGCACCTATCATAATTATCTTCATAATGTGCAAAAATACTAAAAATAAGTCATACTTTTGATAAAAGACTTGCATTTTTATGATTAATTTATTATTTTTGCAAAAAACAGAAGAAAGAGAAAGATATGAATGATTTCAGCATCAGGATATATACAGAAAACAAAGAGTTGCCCGAACTCCTGAAAGGCAACTTTTTTCACAGCAAAGAGCTGTTCCAGATAGAGGAACAGACGCCCAAAGACACCCCTTACATGGCCGTAGCAACAAGAGACGGCAAAGTAAGAGGTCAGCTGCTTGTCATCGTACGCAGACGAGGCTCGCTCTTTCCACCTTATTTATATACGCACGCGCATGCGCATGGTGAAGGATGCTATGCGGATGAGAAAGAGACCGAAACCATCTTTCCACTGCTGCTGAAGGCTATCACTCTGCAGCTTCGCCACCGCCTCTGCTTCTACATCGAATTCTCGGACATGAAAAAGAAAATGTTCGGATATCGCTACTTCCGCCGCCTGGGCTACTTCCCTATCGCCTGGCAGGAAATACACCATTCGCTCCACAGCAAGGCACCGGAAAGCAGACTCTCTGCCAAGATGGCAAACATAGTAGAGCGCATGACGGCAAAGGGAGTGGAAAGCCACGAAGCCACATCGGCTCAGGACATCGCCCTCTTCTACCGGATGCTCAAGAATTTCTATCGGTTCAAGCTGAGAAGATTTGTCCCAGCCAAGGAGTTTTTCATGCACTTTGCAGGAAACCCCGAGAGCAGAATCTTCGTTACCACATACAAGGGGAAAGTGATAGGAGGCTGCGCCTGCGTCTTCTTCCAGGGCAATGCCTACCTTCTTTATGCAGTGGGCAAGCGCAAGAGCCGCCTCCATCTGCATCCAGAAACCATGACCATCTGGTATGCCCTGAAGTATGCCCATGAGCACGGCTACGCCCATTTCCGCTTCATGGATGCGGGATTGCCATGGAAGCAGAACCTGTACCGGGAATTCCTCCTCAGCTTCGGCGGAAAACCTGTAACAAGCTACAGATGGTTCAGATTCTATACCCGAATCATCAACAAAATCTTATATTGGATTTACAAACAGTAATAGACTGGGCTTTCGCATAGGGGGAAGTAAGGGAAGTTAGAGAAAGCCCCTAGAGGGGCTGCAGCTTTACAGACCAGCCAAAGCCCTATCCAGCGCCATGAGTCCACGCTCGGTACAGAAGCCCCTGATAACCGTAAGCACATAATTATCATAAAGTTCCTGCATCGAATAAGTGCGATAAAGCTGCCGGTGCATGATTTCTTCCATGGTAACATGCCCCACTTCAGACAACACCTCATAATTGAGATCAGGGCGGAACAGTCCCTCCTTCACACCTGTAGCAAAAAACTTGCTTCTCTCCTCACACTCCTTAGAATGATACTCGCGCATGAATTCCACAACACGGGGAATCTTATGGATCTCCTCATAGAAAACCACTCCCACCTGCTCATTGCGGCGCATCTGCTGCTTATACACATAACTGATGATATCAATCACATTGCGGGCTTGCGTATTGGCAAACTCTTCCAGCAACTGCAGTTCTTTCGCCTGCTGCATCTTCATGCCAGCAAGAAGAAGCTCCTCCTTGTCACCGAATATTTCATAAACAGTGCGCTTAGATACATGAAGTCCGCTAGAGATTTCATCCATCTTAACCGCTTTTACGCCTCGTTTGTAAAACTCAGCCATGGCATAGTCTATGATTTTATTTCTCAGCTCTTGTCTATATTGATTAATTTCTGCCATATCTATATGTCAATTTATATGCTTTGTGGACTTATTTTTGTGCAAAGATACAAAAAAAAATAAAAACCATTCGTTTTTACTAAGTTTTTTATTACCTTTGCACAAACTTTTAGAAATCGCTGCTTAAAAGCACGAATCTGTAAGAAAATAAAACTTCAAACCAATATATTATTATGGTAAAAATCACAAAAGAGGCGGCTCTTCTGTATCATGAGAATGGTCGTCCTGGTAAGATTGAGGTAAAACCTACAAAACCTTACCACACACAGACAGACCTGAGCCTTGCTTACTCTCCAGGCGTAGCATTCCCTTGCCTCGAGATTCAGCAAAACCCAGATGACGCATACAAGTATACTGACAAGGGTAACTTGGTAGCAGTAATTAGTAACGGTACAGCCGTGCTCGGTCTTGGCGACATTGGCGCCATGAGCGGAAAGCCAGTTATGGAAGGCAAAGGATTGCTTTTCAAGATTTATGGCGGCATCGACGTTTTCGATATCGAAGTGGCTGAAAAAGACCCTGAGAAATTCTGCGAAACCGTAGAACGTATTGCTCCTACATTTGGTGGTATCAACCTGGAGGACATCAAGGCACCTCAGTGCTTCTATATCGAGGAGCGCCTGAAGAAGAACCTTGACATCCCTGTCATGCACGATGACCAGCACGGTACGGCAATCATCTCTGCTGCCGGTTTGAAGAACGCTCTCGAAGTGGCCGGCAAGGACATCAAGAACGTAAAGATCGTCGTAAACGGTGCAGGTGCTGCTGCTATCAGCTGTACAAAACTCTATGTTGCTCTCGGTGCACAGATCAAGAACATCGTGATGCTCGACTCTAAGGGCGTTATCACAAGCGACCGTGAGAACCTGACCGAGCAGAAGAAGATGTTTGCTACCGACCGCCGCGACATCCATACTCTGGAAGAGGCTGTAAAGGGTGCTGACGTGTTCGTTGGATTGAGCAAGGGCAATGTACTGACTCAGGATATGGTTCGCTCTATGGCTGACAGTCCTGTAGTATTCGCCTTGGCTAACCCTGTTCCTGAAATCAGCTACGAGGATGCCATGGCTAGCCGTCCAGACGTACTGATGTCTACCGGCCGTTCAGACTATCCTAACCAGATTAATAATGTAATTGGTTTCCCATACATCTTCCGTGGTGCGCTCGACGTTCACGCACGCGCCATCAACGAAGAGATGAAGATGGCTGCCGTTCATGCTATCGCTGATTTGGCAAAGCAGCCTGTACCTGATGTAGTGAATGATGTTTACCACGTCAACGACCTTACATTCGGTCCTAAGTACTTCATTCCAAAACCAGTTGACCCACGTCTGATTACTGAGGTTTCTGCAGCAGTAGCCAAGGCTGCCATGGACAGTGGCGTTGCACGTACTCCTATCACAGACTGGGAGCAGTACAAGCAGCAGTTGCGCCAGTTGCTCGGTCAGGAGACCAAGCTTACCCGCAAGCTCCACGACACAGCCCGACTTCACCCACAGCGCGTAGTATTCGCAGAGGGCGGTAACCCTACCATGCTGAAGGCTGCCGTTCAGGCTAAGAGCGAGGGTATCTGCCAGCCTATCCTGCTGGGTAACCCAGACCGTCTGAACCGTGTGGCTAACCGCCTGAAGCTCGACCTCTCTGACATCGAAATCGTAGATATGCGTGCAGACAACGAGCAGGGTCGCCGTGCCAAGTTCGCCAAGCACCTGGCTGAGAAGCGTGCTCGTGAGGGCTACAGCTTCGAGGAGGCTTACGACAAGATGTATGAGCGCAACTACTTCGGTATGTCTATGGTTGAGCAGGGTGATGCTGATGCTTTCATCACTGGTCTCTATACTAAATACAGCAATACCATCAAGGTGGCTAAGGACGTTATCGGTATCCGTGACGAATACAAGACATTCGGTACCATGCACATCCTCAACACCCAGAAGGGCGTATACTACATTGCAGATACATTGATTAACCGTCACCCTGACGAGGATGTCCTGACCGACATCGCCAAGTTGTCTGCCGGAACAGTGAAGTTCTTCAACGAGGAGCCTGTCATGGCCATGTTGAGCTACTCTAACTTCGGTACCGACAACGTAGGTTCTCCTGTCAAGGTAAAGAAGGCTGTTGCTGAGATGCAGAAGGAATTCCCTGAACTTGCCATTGACGGTGAGATGCAGGTGAACTACGCACTCAACAAGGATCTCCGCGATGAGAAGTATCCATTCTCTCGTCTCAAGGGCAAGGATGTCAACACATTGGTATTCCCTAACCTGAGCAGTGCCAACGGTGCTTACAAGCTCCTCCAGGCATTGAATCCTGAGGCAGAAATCATCGGTCCTATCCAGATGGGTCTTAACAAGCCTATCCACTTCACCGATTCTGAGAGCAGCGTTCAGGACATCGTCAACATTACTGCCGTAGCAGTGATCGATGCTTACGTAGAAAAGATTAAGAAACAGAAATAAAAGGATTTTTTTCCGTATTCTCTTTACATCTAGCGAGATGGTTTTTAGAGAGTACAACAATTGGGCTGGGACGTGATGTTTCGGCCCCTTTTTTTTATTATCTTTTATCAGTTTTTAGTTAAAAAAACTTTAATCAACATTGTCGTGTTCCCACACACTACATTCCTTTATAAAATACTGCTCAAATAATTTGGTAATATTAAAAAAAATGTATATCTTTGCAGCAGTTATCCTAAAAACAATCTTTT
>ERZ1026868.1182-NODE-1182-length-13930-cov-4.656000_pt1 | contig 13930 bp, 10 predicted proteins | sample MGYA00380164_ERZ1026868 | MGnify/ENA primary metagenome ERZ1026868 (study PRJEB33269, sample SAMEA4719800) | human gut metagenome | biome: human-associated habitat; feature: organic feature; material: feces | place: Cameroon | collected 2013-10 ... | reverse complement strand
AATATAGATATGAGGAACAGGAAGATCGTTTTCGCGAATCAAAAAGGTGGCGTGGGAAAATCGACGCTGTGCATTCTCTTTGCCAATTATCTCGCTTGGAAGAAGCAGCAGGTGTGCGTTATCGATACCGACTTGCAAAAGACAATCAAGATGCAGCGCAAGAAGGACATGGATCTCTACCCTACCCTCGACCCTCCCTACGAGGTTCAGGATTTCGACGTGCAGGCTCCAGACGTGATGCAGCAGCTCATGGACTCGGCTGCCGACACTGAGGGCTTCGTGCTCTTCGACTCGCCGGGTAATGTTTCCGAGGATGGCTTGGTGCCGATGTTCACCAATGCCGATTTCATTATCTGTCCTTACGAGTATGAGGAAAAGACCCTCGACTCCACTGGCACTTTTGTACAGGTCATAAATGCCCTTCGCGCCGCTACCCCATCCATGAGCGCCAAGCTTTTCTTCGTGCCAAACCGCATCGACGTGCGTATCGGCACGGCCGACGAGCTCAGGATGTGGAAACAGACCGACGCCATTTTCAAGCAGCTCGGTGCCGTAACGCCCCGCATCACGGCGCGCGCCTCGCTCAAGCGCATCAACACAGCGCGACGCGGTCAAGCTCGCTTTCGACTTCATGATAAGGAGAATGAGAGAATAAGTTGCATATAAACATATATGTAAATATATATCTATATAAGGAAATAAGAATATAAATATTACGGTTATGGCTGGAAAAAATAATAAGACGAGAGTGACGTTGCCTGGAAGTTTGGCAGACTTGGTTAAGGACCTTCAAGCCGGCGGCGCGCAAGGCGTGAGAAACGCGCAAGATGACGCCACGCCAAAGCGAGAGCAAGACGATAATCAACAAAAAGCACAAGCTCCTGACAATCAGCTTGAAACAACTACAGATAGGGCAGGGGAGAAGTCGGTTACGGAGGCTCCCGAGGCCAGTAATCAGCAAGCTGCCGAGGCGCAAGAAGGCACGAGCGTGAAGGAGGATGTAGCCGACGCGCGCGCCAACAGGCCCATAGGAGGTGAGCGTCCGCGCGAGGAAGCTGACAATGAGGGACAGCGCCGTGGCCGTCCTCAGAAGGAGAATACGATGAAGACCTACCAGATACAGAAAGACGATTCCGCCGATTCATGGGATCTCTTCCTCGACCTCGCCAAGCAATATAAGACGGGCGGTGGCCGTCCTGCCACGATATACATCGACCCGACGCTCAAGAACATCCTCGACCGCCTGAAGTACCCGCTCTCGCTCACCACCTCGTCCATCCTGTCGAGCATCGTGGCGCGTTTCATCTACGACCACGAGGACGACGTGCGCAAGGCTCTCTTCTCGCAGAACATATTCTGACGCGGCATAATGTACCAACACCAGTTTCCCGTTGATTTTTTTGACTGACATCTAAATCATATTATCTTTTATTCGAAATCCGCAAGGTCTAAATAATCGGCCTTGCGGATTATTTATATTTTCCCCCAATCGCCTTTTCCTCAATCTTTTATATTCGTCATCGCGCCCGCGACAAAAGAATGAAAACTTGTGCCTCGCGGCGACAATTCATTGATTTGTCAGCGCGAGCCTGGCATGGGAATTTCCGGTCAAAACACCATTCACGGTGGCAGATCGTCTCAAACGTATTTGCGTAATCGCCCACCCAAATGTCATCCCGCGTTTCCCTATTTAGTTAGGCGATGAGGAATCAGACAGCATGAAGCTAAGAGTGTCGCACAGCGAATGAAGACGATGAAGTGGAAGATGTTTTTTTGAAACATGAAAAAAAAAGTACCATAAATAATAGACGATTTCATTTATAATAGTTAACTTTGCGATTGAGTTGTAGCGTGTTTGTTAATACAGACATGCCATTGGCTCGAAAGAAAAGCGTATTGAGCGTTATCCTAGAATAGAAATGTGGTAGTTTCGAAATCTGCTTGGATAGTGAACAATGCTGCTCACGCTATGGATTATTATATCCTGTCAAAGGAGATAATATACCCATTTGGCGTGGGCTATTGTTTTACGCCGGCAGATGGGTCTTACCACAACCTCTATTCTGGCGTACGACAATAGTCCCACGCCAAATTTCTCATTAAAAAATAATATCAACTTTAGGGACGGGTTGCGAGAAAACTATATGGATTGATATGATAATGAAAAACCAATCGCACTTGTTATTCTTGATATTGGCTATGTTCACTTGTATTCTAACCTCGTCATGTGGTGGTGACAACAAGGTGAGATTGTCTTGGAGTGAAGTCAAGCCAGAGGAGCAAGGCAAGTTTAAGGTTAACTTATATGTGGAAAATTCTGGTAGCATGAATGGCTATATGTGTGCTGGCTCAGAGTTCAAGAATGTCGTCCACTATTATGCCAACGAACTGGAAGACATAGCCGACACCACCAGTCTGTATTTCATCAACTCACAGATTATACCATACCGTGGGGATATTGATGACTATACCCTTGGCATGACTTCTTCAAAGTTCGACAGTTATGGCGGAGTGACGTCATCATCGTCCATAGACAAGATGCTTGGTCTTGTCGTTGACAATATTGACAGCAACACAGTGTCAATATTCATATCAGATTGCATCTTGGCAGTGCCGTTTGGTGAAGCTGATAAATATTTCAGCATGGCAAAGGACAATGTAAAGAAAGTGTTTGTTAAGGCGCTAAAGAAGGACAAAAACTTAGGCGTGGAAGTCTTATGTCTTAAATCTCAATTCAACGGCACGTATTATCAATATGGCAAAGCTCCAATAAAGATAGACCATCCACGACCTTACTATGTTTGGATTGTTGGACCGCAAAGTCTCATTGGATTGATAGACAAGAAAATAGACAAGTCAGAGCTGCAAGGCTACAAAAATGAAGTAGGCTATTCTACCTGTTCTCGCATTCCTTTCACCGTTGTAAATGAGCATGGAAAGGCAGGCACTGCGACATCAGTCCAATCGCAAGTGAAAGGCAGAAAGGCAAGGTTCATACTGCGGGCCGACTTGTCTTCCTGTCTGCAAAACGAGGCGGTATTGGAGGATCCTGGCAATTACCAAACTGACCCTAAGGTCATGATTGAGCAAGTGCGCAAGACAAACACGCCAGGTTATACTCATGAAATGTTCTTGGCCATATTCGATAATGCCCACCTTGATGAAAATATCGTGCTCAAGCGACAGCCTATGCCATCATGGGTTTCCAAAATCAGCGATGTGGCCGGGCAGGACCTTAACAAGACAGCAGGCATAAAATATATTATAGGTGGCGTGTCTGACGCTTATAATAATGTAGCGCAGCAGAATGGAATAAAAATCTCTATAAAGTAAAAGGTATGGGTGATAAATTAGGTGCTGTTTACAGTTCTTTGTTCGAGAACGTGTATGGCGTGGATCTTTCCGATTATATTTGGGGAATATCCTCGCCAGTACAAGACGCGAACCTTTATGCGTCTTTTGGCTTTTGGGTGCTTTTGACTACGATATTGTCTGGCATCATTTACTATTTCGTGTTTGACAGGTATTCCTTGTCGCATTGGTGGTGTTGGTTGATAGCCATGGCAGCGCCGATGGCCATCAACTTAATAATCGGTTACGTGACGCTTGCCAACCAGTATAATGAGGGTTTGATGATAGATGAGAAGCAAAATGATTTAGGCTTCACGTCTTTGGACTTTCTCAATTTCGGTCTGTCCAATATGCTGATGTCCGGCATTGTCTTCATCGTCTTTACGATATTTGTGAAACTGCTTTTCAAGATCACTCCATTGCAGAGCGACTGTTCTAAGGCTCCATTTTGTAAATAGTTGGAATTATGGCAAAATTGTTTATCTTTGGCATCGGTGGAACAGGCGCGCGGGTATTGCGTTCCTTGACCATGCTTATGGCGAGTGGCGTAAAGTTAGGCGTGGATGAAGTGGTGCCAATCTTGATCGATCCCGATGCTGGTAATGCTGACTTGACGCGCACGACCAGCCTTCTCAACGCCTACGATGGCATAAGGAAATGCTTGACTCAGCCAAATGAGAACAAGTTTTTCGGTACGGGAATTACCGATGTCACGACAAACTATTACATGGAGCTGAAAGACACTTCTTCCATGCTATTTGCTGATTATATTGGATTGAGAACCATGGACGAGGCAAGCCGAAGCATGACGGAAATGCTGTTTTCCGGTGAGAACCTCGACTCTGACATGAAAGTGGGTTTCAAGGGTAACCCAAACGTTGGCAGCGTCGTGCTGAATCAGCTTGTCGGAACAGATGCCTTTAAAGGCTTCGATTCATTGTTTTCCGCTGGCGACAAGATATTCATCATCAATTCCATCTTCGGCGGTACAGGCGCAAGCGGTTTCCCCCTTCTGTTGAAAATCCTCAGGGAAAGCACCCCTAACGATTATGCCAAGGCAAGCGTCGTGGCTTCTTCCGTGATAGGAGCGGTGACGGTGCTGCCCTATTTCACGATTAAGGCCGCTGACGAGTCGGAGAGCAAAATCAATTCATCCACATTTATGTCCAAGGCAAAGTCCGCATTGGCTTATTATGAGGAGAACATCTATGAAAACAAGCAGATAGACCAGCTCTATTTCATTGGCGACGACATGATGTCAGAGCCTTATGAGAACAACGAGGGCGGACCGGACCAGAAGAACAACGCGCATCTCGTGGAGATGATGGCAGCCACCGCAATTGTGGATTTCAGCAAGGTGGATGGCAGTGTGAGACCTGCCAGACCCTGCTCAAAGGAACTTGGCTTAAAGGTAAATGACGACGAAGACCCTACTGTCATCACGTTTGACAACTTTTACGATGGTTTGCGTGACATGCTCTTTGCCCCGATGGTGGAGTTCGCGCTAATGGCCAATGTTTTCCATTATCACTTTAATGACGTGAAGAGTAGCACGCAGGACTATAACCAAAGAGGAGAGTTCAATGACATATTTACTACAGCCTTTATGAAGCTTTTAGAGAACTTCCTTGAAAATTACCGTGCTTGGCTCGCGGAAATGGAAGGCAACAAGAGGAGCTTGAAACTGTTCAACCTCGACAGTGCGGCAGACCCATTCATGCTGGTGACGGGTGTCGCGCCCAAAAAGTCTGGTTGGCTTTCAAAGAAGAAGTATGATTTGCTTTTCCACCAACTGGCTTCAGCGACAAAGCAATTGACCAAAGTCAAAAGAGATGACCCAAATGCGTTCATGGAAATGTATTATATCGCGCTGCGGGAATTGGTAACAAAAAAAATCAAATAGTACAGCCATGTCAAAAGTACTTCGCCTTTTTAAAAATGGCATCAACAACATAACCGATTGGCAGGAACAGGTCAACTATGCCTACGACTCCTCCAACCGCGCCCAGATCAAGGACACGATCAAGGCATCAAAGTTTTACGACATAACATCCATCCCTTCGCCTTTCGCCCGTATGCAGCTGGTGAAAGACGCGTTTCGTGAGATCGTGAAAACACGCAATTTGGATGCCGACGACATCTACGGCCGCACCGTATCCGACACGTTGGACGTGGGTGAGTTGTTTTTCAACATAGACAAGTTCTCCGACAAGCTGAAGATTGTAGCCGTAGACTTGCGCTCCATGGCCACGAGGCTGAAAGGAGACACTGTTGACAAAAGGCACAATTCCTTGGGAGACACATTGCTGAAATACCTTGGCTCCGACAGCAAGTCGTTCAACTTCTCCAAAATGGACAAGATATACTTGCTGAGATACGACAATGGCGACAATCATCTCCAGGTAATAGGAGCCACGTCGCCAAGGACCTTGTTCTTCAGCACGGCCAACAAGTTGCAAGCCATTTCCGACGTGTTCAGTTTTGGGCAGGACAAGCCTTTCGACATGGATTTCGCGCCGCTTTACAAGAGGGACTTCGAATACGTGAAACTCTGGTTCTACTTGCGCAACACCATTCCTGCCTTTGCCAGTGATTTCAAGGAGGTGGACGATTACCTGTCGCTGGTGAGAGACAGCTATTCCATTGACAAGAGGCAAATATTGGACAACATCCAGACAGCCGACGATTTTGAGCAGATAGAAGTGGGCACCACCGACCACGTGGAAGTGACGGGATTCCCGATATTGAAGAAGAAACTAAAACCTTGTGTTGACAGCGACTTTGAGATTGCCTCCAAGTTGCTCGATGATACCAACCATCCCTTCCCCTTGGTCCTTCCTGTTGAAGCCGGCATCAACTATGCCAACTTGAAATACACCGAGGATAAATGGGGAGACAAGAACAAGGCCCCATATTATGACGACAACGAATTGAACAACCGCAAATTGCCCAACCCTGGGAACCTGCGACAGCCTTACCTTACAATTTCAGATTTTCTTGAAGATTATATCGTTAAAGTCCCACACGTTTTGAATAGCGAGAATTTCTTTTCAGGCAATGTCTTCTTCCGTTTTAACGAGAGGCAGATATCATACTTGATTCCATTGAAAAAGCGGTTCTTCGACTATTTTACCACTGCCGACTTGACGGGGGCTGTGAATGGCCACAACATGATAGAGATGGAGACCAAGCCCTCATCTGGAGTCCGTGTCACTTTGCGTGTGCCAATCAGGGGCAACGGACAAGTGAGGTGCGTGGTCTATTCGCGCACTTACTATGACAACGACAACCACGACTGCATGCCCGACCGTGAACGAAACGAGGGAGCGGTTCGTGAGTTCGATTTTGCAGGGCTTGTAATGCCCAACTATAAGTTCGCTACCGACAAGGACGCTTTCTACACATTGTCATGCATTAGCCGTCGTGACCTTGATTTCGACTACCGTGTATTTAAGGGAGGTAACGAAATAGAAAACATGCCATGTGCCGTGAGGAATCCCTGCGACACTGCGAGCGAGCCATATAAGGCAAAGAATTATACGTTGGAGCACAAGGCCTTCGACTATATCCAAGTCTCTGATGTCAACAGGCAAGTGCAAGGTTTAATAGTTCCTATATTCAAGAATAGAATAGGCAACCGCCAGTTTGACTTCTCCGTTGACTTGGGCACGTCAAACACGCTGGTGGAATATGCCGTTCCAAACAGTAGCACTGGCAAGATACCCCCCATGGTGTTTGGTTTTGACAAGGCTGACTCCCAGGTGTGCCAGATGTTTTTGCAGTCGTTTGACGTAAGAGATTCCAAGCGTATAGAGTTTGACTTGTCAAGGGAAAAACAGTTGATAGAAAAAGACTTTTTGCCTGGAGAGTTGGGAACAGGAGGCGACTTCCGCTTCCCAAACCGCACGGTGCTGTCGGCCAAGCGCAACATCGACTGGAACGCTCGCGTGGACGCTTTTGCCTTGGTGAATATACCTTTTACCTATGACAAGCGTCTGAACTTGACCTACAACCAGATGTATTTCGACATCAAATGGGGTAACGACCTTGAAGCGAAGACCATTTTGGAGAAATACATCGATTGCCTGATGCTGATGATTCGCAACAAGGTCGTCTTGAACGATGGAGACTTGAAAAAGACCAAAATAACATGGTTCTATCCTATCAGCATGGAACAGGCCCGCATGGCCGACTTGAAGAGGATTTGGGATGAATCGTATAAGAAGTATTTCGATGAGTACGGAGTCACGGCTTCGGTCACGGAGTCGTCAGCGCCGGTCAAGGCGTTCTATGAGACCAACCCTAATGCCTCGCAAATCGTCTCCGTTGACATTGGCGGCGGCACCACCGACATGGCATTCTCCAAGATGAAGGGCGAGGTGAGCTATGTCACTTCGTTTAGGTTTGCTACTAACGACCTGTTCTCCACGCCATTCTCCAAGGTTAATTCCCTCAATGGCATAGTGGAGCACTTCAAGCAAAGTTTCAGGAATGTCTTGGCAAACAATGGCCAACTCAAGGAGTTGCTTGATGTCTTTGACAATGAAGACAATCAGGATCCTGTCAACATGGCTTCCTTCTTGTTTAGCTTAAAAGACAATTCGCTGATTGCCAAAAACGACATCAATGTCAAGAGTGTGAACTTCTTGTACAACCTGCAAGCCGACGACAAGTTCAAGATCGTGTTCTTGCTTTACTATTCTGCCATTATCTACCATCTCGCGAAGATTGTCAAGGTAGCCAATCAAGGCTGTGCAGAGAATGAAACGTTCATGCCACGTCACTTGACTTTCAGTGGCAACGGCAGCAAGATTGTCATGGCTCTCACACCCGACGTGGCAGGTGTGCTTACCAATTACACGCGCATGTTGATAGAGAAAGTGTCGGGAATTGCCTGTCCCCATTTGTGCATCCTTGGCCTGTCAGACGATTGCGCGCCAAAGGAAGCCACGTGCAAGGGTGGCTTGATGACCGATGGCAACATTGACGACCGCGGTAAGTGCGTCATCTTGAAGGGCACGGGAGACGGCTTCGCCGATTCCGCAGAGGAATATGGAGCCGTAACCAACGCGTATGAGGATGATGTGGTGGAAGAGGTATCCAGATTCTTCGATTTCATACTCGTTGACATGAACAAGGCATTCAATTTCTCCAATAATTTCCAGATGAGCCAAAAGTCGCTGGATTTGGCAAGGGAGGTGTGCAAGCAGAACCTTGACACGTACCTGGCAAAAGCCCTCGACGCGCATCGCGAGCGGAAAGGAGAGCAGATAGAGGAAACGGCTTTCTTCTACCCTGTAAAAGGAGCCCTGTATGCGTTGACGGATAAGATTTACACGGTTTTACATTCAAAAGAAGATTGACATGAAGCATTTTGTATTATTGATATTCCTCTGCCTGTTTTCTGTATCCATAATGGGTGAAGCATCTGGAGGGCAAGGCGGATCTAATCCTGACACTACTGCGGCAGCTGGAGAAGGCAAGGCCGACTCTGAGAAAAGCTGTCAGGACACGTCAAAGCGACAAGAGGCGCAAGCAGATTGGTTGCCGCTTGCTTCCTCTTGTGTCAGTATTGTCGCATTGGCAGGAATGGTGATAATGTCGTTTAGACTCAAGAGGGAAAGCGGCAAGCGGCGACAATTGAAAAGAGAACTTGACCAGTTGAAGCAAGCTTCTTTGTCACAAAAGCAAGTAGACGCGAGAAAAATCCAGGACGAGGCGGAAAGAAGATGGTCGAGGAGTTTAAGGGGCTTGGAAGAAAGGGTTGGCTCTGTAGAGGCTAAGTTGAAGGCTGTTGGCAGACAGTCGCCAATGGAAAAGGGTTCGCCGAAAATCAAATATTTTGGGATAAACTCTGAAGACTATTTCGTGAGGGCTTTTGACACGTCTGATGTTGACAAGCTTTTCAAGGTGACTTTTGATGACGTCTCTTTGAATAAGGGAGAATTTGAGTTGATAGACCTGAACAGAATCAAGTCGGCCGATCAAATCGGCCATGTGATACAATTTACCGATGGCTCCAAGAGAATAAAAGATGCCAAGAATATCGTTTCGCAAGTGAGGGGAACGGTGGTAAGGGATGGCAATCTATGGAAAGTAGTGGAGAAGTTGAAACTTAAATTGAATTGACATGATAGTCGTAGGAATAATAGTATTTATAGTCATCGCCTTTCAGGTATCTTTCTTCTGGAAGAACTTGAAAAGGATGCACACGTTTCGTGACATCTTTTCCGCACCATCGTCGTGGGCTGTTCAAATAAACGAGGACGGTCAGACAGTATCAGGAATTAACGGAGAAGGCAATTCCGTATTTAAGTTGATAAAAGATAACATAAACGACTATTTGGGCAACAGCCAAGGGTCGGTTATCGATTATAACATCTTGAAAGATGCTGTTGACAGGAATTGCGAGACCATAGAGGACGAGATCAACGCCCAAATGCCAGTGCCGCTTTATTGTGGTCTGGCAGGCACCATGGCAGGTGTCATCGTGGGCTTGTTCAGCTTGCTGAGCGAAGACAGCATATCCAATTTGATGACAAGTGGATCAAAATCGGTGGAAAGCGCGACCTTGGCCATGAATGGGGCCGCCAGTGGTATCAATGACCTGTTGGCAGGAGTCGCCTTGGCAATGGTGGCAAGCATATTGGGAATAGTGTTGACGACGGTCAACTCAGTGCTCTTCAAGCAGTTCAAGAGACAAGAGGAAGAAGGCAAAAACAAGTTCCTGTCGTGGGTGCAGTCAATATTATTGCCAGAATTACCCAATGACATCTCAGATTCATTCTCCATGTTTGTTGACAACCTCAACAGGTTCAACGACACGTTCAGGGAGAACACGCGGGGATTGGGACATACATTGGAACAAATCAATGGGGCTTATTCCACTCAGGCCGACATCATCAAGACCATTCAGCAAATGAATGTAACCAGGATGGCTACGGCCAATGTCAAGGTGTTGAATGCTCTCAGCGATTGTACCGACAAGTTGGAGCAGTTTAATGTCTATCTTAACAGCATCCAGGGCTATACCAATGAGATAGAGGCTTTCCGGAGACAACTGAGCTCAGAGACCAACATGGTCTACCTCCTTATGGAGTTGAAAGACACATTGTCGAGCATCAAGAACTTTTTCAGGACGGAATTGGGGGAAATTGACCAGCGTAAGCAAGCGATTGGAAAGTCCGTCGATAATGTGGACGAATATGTCAAGGGGGCCTTGGAAAGGCTCAAGACATCTTCTTCAACGTCGGTCGATGAACTGAAGAAGGCTATCGACGATCATGCTCAAGGTCTGCAAACCTTCCTTGATCAGGAGAAGCAGATGCTTCAAGACATGAGCCAAGAAGTGCGCAATGAGTTTGACAGGCAGATAAGCCAAATACCTAATCTTGCCAAGCGTTTGGAGGATATCACCAAGGTTCCATCCCAATTGGAGTCACTCTCTGGCAGCATAGCCGAATCAAACCGAAAGTTGGTGAACGGCATTACCCAGGCCAACCAGAACATGACCAACGAGATAAAGCATGCGCTAAAGTCGCTGGACTATTCTTCCTCCGGCAAAGGTGGAGGTTCGGCAAGGATAGCCTTGCCAATGTGGATGAAAGTGGCGGTAGTGGCGCTTTTGACCATTATTGCCAGCGCTACCGTGGCCAACAGTTGGATTTCATATTCAGGTGCTGAGGTTAGTGCCGCGCAAGAACAGGCCGCAGACAACAAGGTGGAGCGACTTGACAGTGTGGCCACCAGAGACTCTTCTGTTGTCATGCCAGCAAAGAATGGGCATGAGACCAATGACTCGGCTTCGTATCATCTACCGACTCAAAAAACACCATGTCAATGAAGAAGCAGAAAGAGTCTTTCTTTTGGACGAGCTATTCCGACTTGATGACGAGCCTGTTCTTTATCATGCTTGTGCTTTTCGTCCTTGTCATCGTGCTCTTGCACAAGAGGATGGAAGTGACGGAACAGCAATTGGCAGACATTGAGAAAGTCGTCAACTCCACCAAGGACTTGAGCAGGGAGTACTTCACTTATCGTCCGGAATACAAGAAATATGTCTTAAACATAAAGGTGGAGTATCCTGTTGGCCTTAGCAGCATCAAGAACATAGACGACAAGACCAAAGAAGAACTTTACGCGGCAGGCGTGGAGATTAAGAATTTCCTTCTCCGCCATCATGACGCGCAGTACATATTGGTAATCGAGGGGCAGGCTTCCAACTTGCACGATGGCTTCACCGCCAACTATCCTTTGAGCTATGACAGGGCTTATGGGTTGTTCAAGTATTGGACTGAAGACAGGCATCTTGATTTTGGCGACAATTGCGAAATACAGATATCGGGCAGCGGTGACGGAACGCTGGACACTCGCTCCATGCGTGAAGCGGATGAGACGAAAAACCAGCGATTCTTGATTCAGATACTGCCCAAAAACGTAATACAGGATGAAAAGAACTGAAACCCTTCGCAGCATCGTGGCCGTATGCCTTGTGGTAGTGTCTGCTTCTTGTGTCCATAAGTCAGGATACAGGAACAGGCATTCGCGTGCTAATGAGAGGACGGTCAACCGGGTCGAGTCAAGAGATGACCGGGTGACGGAGCACACGCGAATACGCATGGTTAAGGAAAATGGGGTCTATTATGTCCCAATAGAAGTCAATGGCCTTAATCTTCGTTTCATTTTTGATACCGGCGCGTCAAGCATTTTGCTTTCAAGCGCTGAAGCAATGGTGATGTATCGTCAGGGCTTGATCTCAGACGATGACATTTTGGGTTCTTCACAAATGCAAGATGCCTCTGGAGGAATATCCACGGGTGTAGTGGTCAATTTGCGCGCGGTGAAAATTGGCGACATCATGTTGCACAATGTCCAAGCCACTGTCGTGGACAACATTCAGGCACCTTTGCTTTTGGGTCAAACTGCTCTTTCCAAATTTGGAAAGGTGTCGTTAGACTACAATCACGGATATATAGAGTTTAACTGATAGCCAACAATATAGGATCAGTATTGTTGGCATACCATCAAAATAATTTACAAATGGTCGTCTGAGAATCGATTTTTTTCAACCGAGGTGTCGCTTGCGTGGAAATGACGCGATTATGGGCTGTTTTGGTAAATGGTTGACTATTAACTGGTTATGTTTCTGGCGGTTTCCGGGCGTTGCCGATTAGCTAAAATGGTGTCGCCGTTACGGTGCAATCGCGTCGCCGTTACGGTGAGATCGCGTTGCCGTTACGGTGAGATCGCGTTGCGATTACGGTGTAACGGCGACGCGATTGCACCGTAACGGCAAACAAAAATGGACGAAAAGCCGCCGGCGGCGTTGTGAAAGGGCGAAAGGCTACCCTTTTTCCGCTCTATTTGACCCTGTTTCCAAGTGTTAAATTTCGACAATAATATTTTACAATTCAACATCATGTCATGGGCGTGGCCGATGTGGGGTGGGGCAGTGTTTCTGGTCATCCAGCGGCCTTGGCAAGACGGCAACGCGAAAAAAAAACGCGCTACGCTTCACAGCGTCGCGCGTTTTTTGAGCTTGTTGGCCCGTGTGTATATATAAAGCAGGTCAGTTATAGGTTATAATTAAATTTTCCGTGAGCAATCTTACTTTTTGCTCTTAATTCGGTTGCAAAGTTACGCATATTGTCGGAATTGTGGTTGATAATGCGACGATATGTTACATCTATTGTTGCTAATATGACGATATGTAAGTATTTCGTGCTTCGTGTAATGCAATTTGTAAGGTTTCGGAGGCCGCATCCTAACAAATTGATGGAAAATGCCAAAACTTCCATATTTTTAGAAGAAAAATTTTTTGGTTACTGTCATTTTGTTGTAACTTTGCACCGTGAACAGCACAAAGCGTTCATTTAAAAGAAATAGAGCTTAACAAAATGTCAACAGGCGCATCGGTTACAAATAAGTGTTCAGAGGCAAAAGCCTCGCAAAAGGTCACGAAGATACCTTTTACGAAGATGCAGGGCGCGGGCAACGATTATGTTTACGTCAACACATTATTATATAATGTCGCCGACCCGTCGTCCACGTCAATCAAATGGAGCGACCGCCATTTCGGCATCGGCTCCGACGGCTTGGTGCTCATTGGCGCGCCTTCCGACCCCTCTGTTGCCGACTTCTCGATGCGCATTTTCAACGCCGACGGCTCCGAGGCCATGATGTGTGGCAACGCGAGCCGCTGCATAGGCAAGTATGTCTACGAGCGCGGCCTCTTCAAGGGCGACACCGTGCGCTTGCAGACGCTTTCCGGCATCAAGGTGCTCCAGCTTCACGTGGAGGGCGGCAAGGTGACGAGCGTGACGGTCGACATGGGCGAGCCACGCCTTGAGGACCCTGAGCAGTACACCGGCACGCGGCCCGACGGCACGGATGGCGTTTTCGTGTCGATGGGCAATCCACATTATGTCAATTTCGTCAGTAAGGTAAGAGAGATAGACGTTGCCGCCCGGGGACGCGCCCTGGAGTTCTCCAGCAGCTTCCCCGAGCGTTGCAACATCGAGTTTGCCGAGACGCGGCCTTCCAGTGGCGATGTCCAGGCCATCCGCACCCGCGTGTGGGA
>ERZ1026868.1176-NODE-1176-length-13958-cov-3.267209_pt1 | contig 13958 bp, 14 predicted proteins | sample MGYA00380164_ERZ1026868 | MGnify/ENA primary metagenome ERZ1026868 (study PRJEB33269, sample SAMEA4719800) | human gut metagenome | biome: human-associated habitat; feature: organic feature; material: feces | place: Cameroon | collected 2013-10 ... | reverse complement strand
GAGTAGATCGTCGGCAGCGTCAGATGTGTATAAGAGACAGCCCGGTCCACTACGCCGGAAAAGAAGAACTGGAGCGGTCAATCCTGCAAAGTTATCCCATTGGCTATGCGCAGGAGCCTGAGAAAACCAATCCAATGCCACAGTCAAGTGTCCTTATCACATCCGAAAAAGAATGACAGGGCGAAAACGCCCTGTCACGAGGAGGAATATATGCGAAATTTCGCTGCCCTTTACCGCATGGACCTGCCCCACCGGGCAATCTCTGTTTACATTTATCTAAGCGACCGCGCCAACAAAGACGGCATCTGCTGGCCCTCCATCCCAACGATTGCCAAGGATCTCAAGCTCTCCGAATCCACCACCCGTCGGGCACTGGATGATTTGCGCAAGGCTGGGCTGGTGAAAACGGAGCAGAGATACCGGGAGAATGGGGGGTGCAGCAGCTTGTGCTATAGCTTACTTGAGGTGACACGGAGCAGATAAGAGAAGTGTTGTGCCTCACGCATGATTACCACACGGATAAAAACAAGACGATCCATGACTGACGGCCTTCCTTCTCAGCGCCCCGTGGCAACTGTTGATACAGGCGTTCAGGAATTGTATCAAAAGGACTTGTTTGAATACAATCGGAAAACATTTTATTTAATCGACCAAGTTTGACATTTTTCATAAAAACGGCACAAAATATGATGATTATGGCTATGATGCCAAAGGGTATGATAAAAACGGGTACGACAAGCAAGGATACGATATCGATGGATATGACCGGGAAGGTTTTAATCTTGCCGGATATAACCGAACCGGCAAAAATGTTAAGGGTCAATATAATCGGTATTTTGACATGTATCGCGAAAAAGATGGATTCCGTGATCCAAAGCGGTATCCTGTGGCATTGACAAATCACGGAGAGCAAAGAGTGATTGAGCGCATGCAGATAAAAGATACGCGCAGTGCTGAAAAAATTGTTACTGAGGCATACTCTTATGGAAAAAGCAAGCGACAAATCAAAAAAGCTCTGAAGTGTTAATAAATGAGATTGAAGAAAAACACGACTGTAAATGCCAATGAATTTTTGAGCCAGGTGCTAACCAATTTATGAGCCACTTAGCAGCCCATAGTCCGTCTGTCAAGGACTACGCAAGTGACAGGCCATCCTTGACAGCCGAACCATGGGCTGCATTCGTATTGACAAGCAAAGCAATTCAGAAAATTGCTTTGCCATCATTCAGATAATGGAAGAATTTACGAGTCTTTGTTTTAAGGACAGGTGGCTCAATTATTCATTAGCACATGGCTCACTTTTTCGCTAGCATTCACAAACACGACAATGGTATATTGTTGATATACAAGGGATATACCTTTGTTTTTTCTACTGATAATAAACTGATTACAGCCTATAAGAATGAGAAAATCCCGCTATAGAGTTCCAGCGGAAAACCTATAGCAAGAGAAATTTGCCTGCTTTTATCACACTATCTATAGAAGCGGTGCTGTGGGTGCTGAGGAGATAAGCCATCAGCGGAAGCTTGTCATTGGGAAAGCCTGAGAAGGCTGACTTATTCTTTGCTTGAGGAACGAGTCAGAAGAACTACAAGAGCGAAAAAGCGGTGGTAAGGGGATTGCTTAACCTATCTCAACACTTCCCTCGGAACCCTACTCAGATTCTTGCAGCCTTTGGTAAATGAAGAAAACCATTTTGTTCAGACAAGAAAAAAGAATAACCAACAGCGGTTCCATCCACAAAATGTAGGATGGAACTGCTGTTTTGTTGGTTAAAGAAAATCACCGGCCCGGTGAAGCTGTAAGATAAAGGCAGATACATGGAAAACTACCATACTATGTGAAAGAAGCTGGCACAAACAGGGAATAAGTTACTGGATAAGACAGGAGTACGGAATCATTGAAACACTCAGAGCAAAATATTCTGTGGTATTCCTGTGCGAGATTATGGGCGTTAATAAATTTGGTTACTACAAGTGGAAATTGCGGCAAGGAAAGCTGAATCGATATGAACAGAATAGGTAGCTGCTGACAAAAAACCTTAGTGAACATCACAGTATACACCCTTCTCGTAGATACCATATGCTTACAAAGGCAGTATTCGAGGTGACAAGGTAGGTGCTTTCACATAATCTGGCTCATAGGTGCTGCGAACAGACTGGAAACAGCGATTCTGGTTGCTAACATAAATAATTTTTCTATCTCCTGCAGATGAGACAATCTCTGCAGAATTAGCGAGTTGCCTTCATGCTGTGCCTTCGTCGTTAAAGCCAGAAAAAGCTAAGTTACATCTGTGGGCTTTGTCATTACTTGCGACAATACATTTTGCAAAAATCATGGATTGTCTGGAAATACCGTTCCCGCTGTGTGAGAAGAGACATAGCATGGGCCGCATTGGGAACTAGAAGCAATTCCTTTGGAGTTGGGCTAGCATCATACAGCATCTCCGACATATAGGTAGGGACAAAGTGATCCACTTCACCGTGAATGAACAAGATAGGGACAGTTGCTTTCTTGACTTGTTCAAGCGGGTTGGCTTCGTAGAGAGAATACCCAAACCACATCCGAAACATAATATCCGCACACCACAGAACAGGGGCGGCTGGAATATGCGTATAGCGTTTTAACAAGTGTTTTAGTAATTCGGAAACGGAGTTGTAAGCGCAATCACTGCAGATCGCCCTCACATTGGCTGGAAGCTTTTCACCGGCAGCGGACAGGACTGTGGCACCACCCATGGAAATCCCCATAAGGATAATACGGTGTTCAGGCCCTTTCTTTTCCGCAATATATTCCGCCCAAGTTTGCACGTCAAAGCGGTCGGGCCAACCAAGGCCAATCCAGTCACCACCGCTTTTACCGGATCCTCTGCAATCCGGAGCCAAGATGTTAGCATCAAGCACGTCCATGAGTTGATTCGCAACAAGGGTGACCTGTTGGCCGGTATTTCCATAGCCGTGAATAAAGATGGCAGTAAGCTTCTTTCCTCTGTCCCAATAGTGAGCTGCTAAATTGAGACCATCCTTGGATTTGGTGTATACCATTTCTTCTGGGTTTTCTGCTTGCCATTGTTTCGCTTTATCCCGTAGTTTCAGAAATTCTTCTCCATAGTCAATGCCTAGGTCCGTAGCACCCCGAAATAAATATTTTTTTAGGAATCTGCTTGTAATGAACAGCATTGCCATTATTATGATAACGATCGCCAACAGCAAAATGCTTAAAGTCTTCATACAGTGCCTCAAAAAGTGGTGATCACGAAGGATCGGGATCCTGTTGATGCTTTGATGACATCCTGTGTACGGATGCGGCCATTATGGACTATAACCATGCAATCGCATTCAGGACAGAGAATATCATATCAAAAAATATTCAGAAATGATAAAATCCCGCTACTGTCGTCTGTGCCAGTAGCGGGATCTAGGGAACCTCTGAATCAACACCTAACACATGGTTCACCAGCTGCATTCTCGCCTGTTTGCGTAAAACCTTGAAAACTGCCAAGCACTCTTACGCATTAAGCCGTGCTGGACAAAGATGCTGCGTATTAACCTGTATATAGGAATCTCATCAACGACCCTAAATGAGGAAAATCATAATTAGAAAATATTATGATCACGAAGGATCTGGATGCCATCGATAATCTTGACGGCATCCTGTGTGCCGATGCGATCAACTCCGGCCAACAGATAAGCCATGGCGTTCTGAGGCTTGGGGTCCTTCACGCCAGCAACCTTGCTCTTCATGCCGTACTTCTTTGCTTCTTCCACCAGAATTAGAGTCTGCTCCATGCTGGGGCCCTTCAGCTGACCGGTGGAACTTTTGACAAAGTCAATGCCGTTTTCACCTGCAATTTTACAGGCAAGACGAATCTGATCGTCTGTCAGATAGCATACTTCCAAAATCATCTTGAGGACTTTGTTGGGGGCGGCTGCACGGAGAAGCTTGCACTCTTTGTCGATAACCTCAGGCATTCCAGCTGCCAGAGCAGACAGGTTCATTACAAAGTCGATTTCATCTACAGGATAATTCTCCACCATATCCTTAACGATGGCAGCCTTTGCCTCGGGCATCTCGGAGCCCATAGGGAAACTGGCGGCGGAACCAATCTTCAGATTGGATCCCTTAGCTAACTCAGCAACCAGGGGAACCAGAACAGGGGCGGTAATGACGGAGTGGAAACCATACTCGATGGAGGTCTGCACAACCTTTGCAGTCTCCTCTTTGGTGGCAACACGGATGATAGAGTTTTCAAAATGGGAGGCCAGCTCTTTCAGGCTTGCGGTTCGGATATCACTCATAATATGTCTTCCTTTCAGTGAATTAGCATTTGACAATATCAATTGCCACTAATATATTAGCACAAGAATATTCTAATGTCAAATGATTTTTTGTGAATGTTGCACTTTTTCCTTCAGTTGCATTAAATTGTTGGATGTGCCATAACTATAGGGGAAAATTCGTGAATCTTGACCAGGTAACAAGTGCTTGTTGAAAAATAAATCAAAAACTTATTTCCCAAGGAATACGGCACCGAAATAATTAAAAAGGCCTGCCGCCTGTATTCACAGGCAGCAAGCCCTATGGGTGCTGGAACAGTGTTATCTCAAAATCGACTTATTCTCACCAAGTGCATACGGCGGTCGCTAACGGCCATAAATGCGGAGTGGAACGGCCGTTCGGCGGTCTGAACGGCCGCTTCATCTTTGGCGCTTAAACACAAGCAGATTTGTTCAAAATCTGCTTGTCGATCATCAATTTCAAGGGGATTTCTGGGTCAATGGAGCGCTTTTGCGCTGGCGAAGCCTTTACCATTGACGCAGGAATTTCCTTGAAATATCCCGGCCGCTGACACCGCACCAGTGGCCGCTGACCACCGCAGAATGCACACCAAGGACATATCAAAACTCATCAGGCGTGTGAATTTGGGTTTTGAGGTAGAAGCACACAACGGGAGCTTTGAATTGGGGTCCGTCGTCATGATACATGTGCGCCTGTTTATCCTCCGCGTGTGGGAAACTGCGATGCGGACGTGATCTGTTTCTAATTTGAAAAAATGGGATTCTGTATAGGAGCAGGTACAGATGATTATGAAACCGACCGCGCGCATACAGTGCGCACAGTTTCCAGTACATCGGCTGCCTCAGGAATGGGGTATAGAGGATAGTCATGATTCATTCCTTCACCAATATGCAAATCCGCCTTGACGTTATTTTGCTGAAGTTTTTCAAAGAATTTAGTAACATCAGGATAGAATATTTCCCGCGTACCGACAAAAAGCGTCACATTCTGAAAAACGCTGACATCTCCAAAAATGGGACTGACCATATAGTTTGTTGCTGGAATATTATCTGCCCAAACCTTTCCCATATCGGCTAAGCCAGGTGAGGAAAGCATAGGATCCAAATTCTCAAAGGCAGGGATATCCGGGTTTTGCATGGTTATATCAACCCAGGGGGAAAAACCGATTAACTCATCCGGAAGGCGAATGCTGTTTTTAGAAAAATACTGACACAAAGCGAAAGCAAGGCCACCGCCTGCAGAATCACCTATCATGGAAATTTTTCCACGATAGCTGCGCAGGACATCCAGATACCAGTCAGTAAGAAGCTGGAACGACTCACGGCAACGATGGTTCGGTGCTAAGGGATAGATAGGTGCCAAGACAGTTATCCCTGATTTCTGTGCAAGTTTACCGCAAAAAGTGAGATGATTGTTTGTGATTTCATTCACATATGCACCACCATGGATCAGAAGAACAACGTCGTCATTCTGTTGATCGCTTCCGCGGAATGCGAGAACAGGCATTCCCTGAAATGATACGGTATCCGGATGATATTTGGACCGGATTGAGCGAGGAAGTTTAAATGCGTGTTTTTCTTCTTCAGACCGCTTCCTCATATGCTTTTCGTATGTGCTAGGGTCGGAAAAAACTTTTTTTCCACCGGAAAGCCAAAGACCCTTTTCACATACAGCAGCCCGCCAGGAGCGTTTTCCAGTTTTCATATAATTATACTCCTTCCAAGAGCAACTGGAGCAGTCAGGGCAGGACGATGTACGGGTGGAAGAACCGGAGAGGCCTCGCTCGACAGTATGTTACCAAGCCTCCCGAGGGATTTTATCTACCAATGTGAAGGTGCGGTTCCTAAACCATACATCGCTGTCAAGCAAAATGTGGTATCCCATTCCGTTGGGCACAACGGCAACTGCTTTTGACGCTTTGTCTTCCACACTGCTGAGCAGAATCTGGATAAAGCAGGTGTGGGAAGAAACGGCAACCCGGGTCCACCCCTGTTTACATGCCTCAGAAAAGATGGTATCCATAGAATGAATAGCGCGGTCCAAGCAGTCCTGCTTGCTTTCTCCTCCGGGAAAGCGGACAGCAAAATCATTGCTGAACAGTTGCCGCCCGAGATTGCTGGACTGAAGATCCTGAATGGGTGTGTGCTCCAATTGCCCGAAACTGATCTCTCGTAAATCAGGAACAATAATTGGTGCGGACTCTGGGTAAAGGATTGCGGCGGTTTGGATGCAACGGGACAACGGACTGGAAAATAGAGCATCGGCTGACGGGCATTGGAATTTTTCAACCATTTTTTTTAGCTGATACACGCCTTCTTCGGTCAGGGGATCATCCGATGTACCGCTCAACAGGCCGCTTTCGTTAAATGCCGTTTTCCCGTGTCGAAACAGATATAGATTTAGTTTCACTTTACTGTACCGTACCGATTGCGCGCTGACCGAAATCAATAAAAATGTGTATTCAGAGTATGGATCAGCTTCATGTACCGCTGATAGCCTTCCTCGTAGGCACCTTTAGTATCGAAGGATGGTGCATATACAGTGCTGAGACGCACACATTTCGAAACAGCATCCTCAGCATCCCGGAATACGCCGGAACCGATACCTGCGTACATGGCGGCACCCAGGCACCCGGTTTCAGGATTCTTGGAAATGAACAAAGGCTTCTGGGTAATATCAGACATCATCTGGCACCACAGGGGGGACCTTGTAGCACCGCCAATCAGCTTCAGGTTGTTGAAGGTAACGCCTTCGGATTCCAGATAATCAATGATAGACCGCATTTCATAGCAGATACCTTCCATGACCGCACGGGCCAGGTCGCCCTTAGATGTGTTCATGGTGATACCGGTGAACGCGCCTTTGGCGTTGAGATTATAGTAGACAGTCGGGCCGCCCTGCAGCGTGCTCATGAAAGTGATACCGTTGGCACCTGGAATAGACTGGGCCACTTCGTGGTTAATCATGTCATAAGCATCAATGCCACTGCTCTTCTGGATACCAACTTCAGCGGAGCACAGCGTATCCCGGAACCACTTATAGCAGGAGGAGGCAGTGAAGCTCAGACCGTCGATTCTCCAGTTGCCGATACCACCGTTGCTGTTGACAACAAAGGCTTCATTTTTGACGCGAACCGGCTGCTCCTTAATAACCGTCAGGGAACCCATTGTACCCAGAAGGATGCTGCAGTCTCCTTCTTTGAGGACACCCACGCCGAAACTGTCGCAGGAGCTGTCCTGACTGCCAACGCACAGGAGAGTCTTTGTAGAGAATCCGGTAAGCTCCGCAATGTCGGGGCGTACCGTGCCGACGATGGTGCCCGCTTTGACAACCTTGCCGAATTTGGAGCGATCAAACTGGAATGCGTTCAGCAGCTCTTCGCTAAAATCATGATTTTCGGGGGAACCGAGGCCAATACGCTCGCAGGACATTTCGTCCATCACGTATTCGTCAGCGCCAAACCGTTTGAGGAAATACTCCTGGAATGTGACATAGCGTACGGCGGACTGGAAGTTTGGATCAAATTTTCTCATCCAAAGAAGCTTCGTAAAGGGATTAGAGGGGGAGCATGCCAGACCACTGATCTCATAATACCGGTGAGGATCCATGGTGCCCATAAGTTCTTCGGCAACCATAAAGCCGCGCAAATCTTGCCAGCTGATGAAATTGCCCATCAGTTTTTCTTCGGAGTCCATCAGAGCAAGAGGGCCGCCCTGGGTTGAAAAAGCAACAGCGAGAACATCTTCACCGCTTGCATTTGCTTTCTCAACAGCAGTTTTACAAGCCTGGATGATCTCCAGAACCATTTCTTCGCCGTCTTCCTCTACCATACCCGGCTGTGGGTAGTAATTGTGATATTCCCGAACGGCCTTGCCAACACAATTGCCCTCTGTGTCAAATACGCAGGCTTTACAACTGCTGGAGCCTGCATCAATACCAACAAGATATTTCATAGTTTCTCCTCCATAATCTTTTTTCTACATTATGCGAATAATTTTGAATTGGTCTTGCCAGTTACTTGCGCAGAAATTCATGAATCCTTCTCCATAGACAGTGCCATGCAGGTTTCGTCGTGATCCCTTCTTGAGGCATCCTTTTTGGGCTGCTTTGAAGATAAGTATTCACTTCAAATTGTGCGCTGAGATTATGATATTGTCAAATGCTATTTTTAATATAACTGAAGAATTTGACAATGTCAATTGACAGTAATGTGAAAGTTTTTGTTGATTATTTGGCCAAAATGCTATATAATAAGGCACAAAGGGACTTCATGCGCGCAAGGAGGCTGGTTAACATGAATGACAGCGATTTGAATTTGCTCCTGTATCGAGTTTCGAGTTTTTACTACAATGACAACCTTTCCCAGAATGAAATTGCAAAAATTGAAAAGGTATCGCGTTCTCAAATATCCCGGCTGTTGATTATGGCCCGGGAACGCGGCATCGTCGAAATCAAGCTGAGCTTGCCACCCATGGACACGGCGGCAATTGAGGCAAAGTTGGCTGAGGCCCTTTCTATCTCCAAGGTCATGGTGTCTCAGACACACCAGTCCGACAAAAACGGGAGAGATAATGGGGTCTCCAGGCTCGCTACTTATGCCAGTTCTTTGATTCCGGCATTGCTTGAGGACTGTGGGACAATTGGATTGGGTTGGGGTCGTACCATTTACAATATCTCTACGCAGCTTCCAATTAACCGGGAAAGCAGGAATAAAATGTTCCTTCCATTGGTTGCAAATTCAGGAACACATAATCCATTTTTGCAGACATCTTCGATTATAAACCGGTTTTCAGAACGATTTGCTGCCTCTGCTTTCTATGCGAATTTTAGTTGCATTTATCATAAAGGCATGCTGCCTGATGCGTATTTTGACGAGTCGATTGGACAGTTGAACCGCTATTGGGACTCTCTGGATGCTGCCGTATTTAGTGTGGGGCCGAAGCCGGAAGATGATTCCTTCTATATCTCGGAAGTAGAAGCTGCAGGAATATCCAGAGAAAAAGCGTGGTATAAGTGCGCTTCTGGTGAAATGCTCGGCCATTTGTACAGTACTGACGGTCAGATTGAATGGACGGAGTTGATTCCTCAGGAGTACCAGTTTGTCGGGATATCACTGAACAAACTGAAGAATATCTCCAAAGCAATCTGCGTTGCTACCGGAGCAGAAAAGATCGATGCGCTGATTGCTGCCGCGCGGAACGGGTTCTTTAATACTCTAATTACAGACCAGATAACCGGACAGATGATACTAGACCGGATTGATGAACTGGAAAAGGAATAATACACCAAAGCTGCCGGATCAGGTTGTGATCCGGCAGCTTCGTAGTTTATAGATATCTGGCGTTAAGGGGATCTCTCGGAACTGTGCGAAAATAGCGAACCTTGGGATAGCCAAGGACAAGCGTTGCTAGGGCGTGGCTCCCTTTGGGGATATCTAGCAATTTCCGGAGTTTGCCGGAACGATTGACTGCTGTTGTAAAAAAACCGCTGACCATCACACCAAGACCATGGGCTTCAGCCATGTATTCCATATTAGCAGCGGCGAAAACCCCGTCCGATTCATGTTCGCCCACAATGACAATGGCACATGGAGCACCCCGGAAGAAAAAGTCATCTGGAATTTGTTTCCACCGAAAATAGGAGGAGATGGGACTGCAAAGAGTCTTAATTTTCCGAAACCAGGCAACGCCAATTTCTTCAGCGGCATCCTTTTGATCTTCCAGAACATAAAAGGTAAGCCCCTGACGGTTTTTACCGGTGTGTGTGACCCGTCCAGCGTCAAGAATATCGGCAATGATATCCGTCGAGATATCTTGCTGACGAAATTGGCGAATGGTTCTTCTCTGGTAAAGAACGTTATGTAGCACGGAAGGATCCACCTGTTCCCGCAGATCAATGGGAACGGATTCCTCATAGGCATTGCACATGGATATTGCGCCCTTTGGGCAGATGGCTAGACAATGCCCACACCGGATGCAGCGTTCTGAAACGGTGGTAGCTTTTCCGTCTACAATACGAAACTCAAGTTGCGGGCAATCCTGCTCACATGCACCGCAACCTATACATAAATCCGCATTGATTATCACGTTTTGTTTCATTTATATCCTCCTTCACAAAATTGCCAAATGCTATTGGCATATGACAACTATCATTGTAGGGAATATTTTTAAAAATGTCAAGGAGGTAATTTTTTTTCTTGACATTCGCTTGGAAGTGTGTTATACAATAAATGTCAAATGATATTGTCAAATGCTAATCCTAAAATATAAAATGGGGTGTCTGTATGAACAATATGAATGGAAAAGTTGTCATTGTCACTGGTGGTGCGAAGGGCATTGGCCGCACCATCGCAGAAGAGTTTGCAAAGCAGCAGTGCAAGGTCGCAATTTTGGGACGTGACACCAAAGCAGGCGCAAAAGCGGAAGAGGAACTTGCTGCCTACACAACAGCAAAGTTCTACACCTGTGACGTTTCGGAGGTTGCGGAAATCAAAGAAACCTTCGAAAGGATCGTTGCGGATTTTGGGGGCGTGGATATTCTTGTTAATAACGCGGGCATCTCAATCCGGGACAAGATTGAGGAAATTGACAGCGAGAAGTGGGACAAATATATTGCGATCAATACCAAGTCTGTCTTTTTCTTCAGTCAAATCTTTGCGGAATATGTGAAGGCAAACAATCGTGGTTACGGTAGAATTATTAACATTTCCTCGATCCGTTCCAAGGTGATTGATACAACCCATGCGGGCTACACCATCACAAAATCCGCAATGAATGCAATTACTAAGTGCTTTGCTGTCAGCTATGGTTCCTGTGGCATTACGACTAACGCGATTGCCCCAGCCTTTGTATTGACCCCCATGACAGAGCATTACCTTCAGGATCCCCGTGCTACCGAGGTGATTAAGACTATCTCTCCCATCGGTCGTGGCTTGGATCAGACGGAAATTGCGAATGCCGCCCTGTTCTTTGCTTCTCCGACTTCCGGCGGCGTGAATGGGCAGATTCTCTATCTGGACGGTGGCGGATTCTCCTTCACAGGAGTTTTTGCATAAACAGTTATCATAAGACTCGTGGCTAGACACTAACAGATTGAAGTAAAATTGAGAGAAGGGCGCAAACGCGTAACAAAGGCGTTTGCGCCCTTTTTGGATAAAGAAAACCACCACCGGCCGGTGGTTATGATTGTGAACATCACGACATCAAAAACGAAGAGGCTGGAAACGGACTTCGATGTGATGAGTCAATCCCGATATTCAATTCGTAACTTGATTTTGTCGCCACGGAAATACACTTTTGAGTATTCGTACAGAGTTCCATCTGCGGAATATAGCTGATCTTGCAAAAGCAACAGGGGAAAACCCGTTGTTACGTCCAAATAATTTGCTGTCATGCGGTCTGCGGCAAAGGATTCAAGCGTCTCCACAACACGGCTGCGCTGCAGAAGATATTCTGTACTCATGATTTTGCACAGCTGATCGCGCTCCAGTGGCTTATCTTTCAAATTCGGGCACAACTTCACCGGAACATAGGATTCATGGTAACTGACGGCGATGCCGTTGGCCCGGCGGGTGCGCTTGATCACATAGATGTCTTCTCCGATGTGCAGGGTTAGCATCTTGGCAGTGTATTCGTCGCAGGGGGCCTGCTCACAGGAGATCAGTGTTGTCTCTACGCTGTGACCCATAGCCTCGAGCTGTCCCCGGATACCGGAGTACTGCAAACTGGATATCTCCATTTTGGAATCACAGACAAAGGTGCCCTTTCCGGCAATTCGATACAGAAATCCTTGGGAGACAAACTGAGAAATCACGCCCCGGACAGTCATACGGCTGACACCGTAGATTTCACACAGCTTGTTTTCCGAAGGAATCATGGAGCCAGGACTCCATTCGCCGCTGCTGATCTTCTCACGGAAGATGGCTCGAAGCTGGTCACCCAGAGTGGTTGCGTCCATCCGATTCAGTGTGAGACTTCCGTGTTCACCCTGTTTTGCGCTTTCCATGTAAGTTCTCCTTATCTTTGCACAGTTGCAATGTGTGCTTATTTGAAATGATTGTGGCTTTATTATATCGGCTCACACAAAAAAAATCAATCATTTTCCTTCCCTGGCATCTTTGCGCGAATGGCAGAACGGAGAACAGAAGAAAATATTGTGTTTTGAACAAATGATATTGACAAATGACAAGCGCACGTATATAATATGTCTATACAGGTATAGCGTATCAAAGACAGGACAGCGAAAGCGATGTTCTCTCTTTTTTGCTAAAACTTGTATATACAGGATTATACATATTTAGTGTGAAAGGAAGATGCTCCATGCAGATCAACTCCAAAATCAGAAATCTGAACCTGCCGTCCGTCCCTGGTGAAGAGGATTACGTTGCGCGGATTTCCCAGCTCCCCCTGTCCCTGGACGAGTTTAAGTCCATTTCCGGCATGGCCGATCATATCGGAGTGACCCCGGAATTCAAGAAAGTTATCGACTACTTCAAGGTTCCTGCTGGTGAAACTCCTGCAGGCTTCGAGATCCGGTTGGAGGTCAGTGCTGACCGTGTCCTCCGTGCAGACCTGAAGCGTAACATTTCCTATGACAAGAACGGACAGAAACGTCCCACCAATCTGCTGTTCTCCGCTGACAGCGCTAACCCTTATGAAGTGGCACCCGTGGCGGGCATGCTCTCCAATTTGACTTGTAACCCCGGCATCATTTATGACTTGTTCATCAATAACCCCAAGGCAAATGTGGGAGGAAAGTTCAAAGACCGTGATGAGGTCATGACAGAAATTGGCCGTATTCTGGGGCCGGGCTGTGATATTAGTGTTGAACTGAACGATCCCTTCGGAAAGAGTGACAGCGAAATCCTGGAAGAGGCTGCTCACTTTAAAGAGATGCTTTCTGAGTACCGCGTGGTTATCAAGGTGCCCCATACCGGTCCTGTGAACAGAAACAATGTGGGTCAGCTTTTGTCTGGCGACAAGAAGCTGGATCGTCGCTACAACAATGTAAGCACCGAGGATGCGTTCCGCGGCCACAACTTGGCCCTGATGCTCCATGAGCATGGCTACCGTGTAAACTTTACACTCATGTTCGAAACACCCCAGACTGCGCTTGCTCTGCAGGCTCGCCCGTATTTCATTAACAGCTTTATTCGCCACCGCTATATGCAGTCTCAGGCAATGCAGCAATTTCTGGAACTCTACAAAGCAACCGGCGATCGCAAGTTCCTGGAGGATCTGCGTACTTTCATGGTCAGCAAGGATTATTACGCTGCTGGTGAGGAAGGTGTAGACCTGCTGAGCGTCAAGGAAAAGGCAGAGACGATTCTGGCGCAGCGCCACATCAATGATCGTGAGGGCCACGACGGTTTGGATGGTGTCCGTCACAACCTGCGGTTGCTCCGGCAGACCAATATGGAAGATACCCGTCTGATCATTTGCTCCATGGAGGGAGACTGGAACTACTACGATATCGATAAACTGCTGGCTTCTGACGAGTTCAGTGATATGGCAGGTCGGGTGGTTCTTACTGCTGAACCGAACTATCTGGCGCAATTCTCCAGTGCCAACCAGGTCGTTTCCTATCAGCGGCGCTTTATGAACGCTGCCAACGGAGCAAAGTAATCCGGGTTTTTACAGCCTCTGGGTGGGTACCTCTAC
>ERZ1026868.1175-NODE-1175-length-13962-cov-5.660099_pt1 | contig 13962 bp, 14 predicted proteins | sample MGYA00380164_ERZ1026868 | MGnify/ENA primary metagenome ERZ1026868 (study PRJEB33269, sample SAMEA4719800) | human gut metagenome | biome: human-associated habitat; feature: organic feature; material: feces | place: Cameroon | collected 2013-10 ... | reverse complement strand
CACCGCATTGCCGTATGCAAAAGGAAGGAGGTATTTTGATGCGGTTGCCCTGCTACCTTGTAGCGTTTGGCAGTTCAATCAGACTACCGCACTTCTGCAGAAACTCATTCGAGTAGAAGTCCATAATTGCGCCATAACTTGTGAAAGTCATCTCTCCGAAATAAATCTTCCCGTTCAGGTTATAGAGATCAACACGCACTATCGGAAACTTGGCGGCAAGTCTTTCAGCCACCTCTATCATGTGTTCATAACCAGCTGGCTTAGGAATAGGATCCGCCAAGGAAAAGTCAGGAGTCACACGACAGTACTCCGGGTGTGCATTCCAGTTACGATCATAGATCATAACCTCTGCACCATCTTTGTTGCGGACAAAACGGTTCATGCATACCCAGATATATTGAGCCTTGCCGTTACAACACCAAATCTTGTAATCAATCAAAGTTGAGGAATACTTCTCTGACCCAGGATCATTTATAAGAAGTTCCTCTGCCACCACCCTATGCGGAATGCGTGTATAGTGCAACTCCGCAGCACTAGTACAAATGTGTTCGTCCAATTCGTTCTGAATCTTCGTACGGATACTTTCAAGATCTGCTTTTGACTTGTCACGAACGACAACGACATCACCTGATCCATGAGTGGGCTTCAAAACGAAAGCATTGGGTAACTTATCGAAATTGACCTCAGCCATCGAATTATACAATCCATATTGTTTAACCAGCGTATCTTCCAAACCGCACTCTTTAACATATTTTCGAACTTCATACTTGTCTGCCAAAAGGCTCCATTCAGAAGTGTCAGTATGAAGCGTCATCCACAAGATTTTCTCATTCAAGTCTTGAGGATGACGTAGCTTAGCGAATCGCCCCATACGCAGCAAATGACGAATTTGGATCATTGTTGCTGGCATCTTGGGATTAAACCATGTTACTAACTTGAGTATTGGAGTAACCAATTTTTTCTTCTTCGGCGATGTGATAAAATGCATATTATTACTTATTTAGTTTTCGTTTTACAAAATCCATCAGTACATTTAAGAATGAGTTGGGATGCCGCAAGGCTGAAGACAATAATTGAATACGATTTGCATTACGATACACAAGGTAGCCTTTTCGTATCTCGTTGTGGTATTCTTCTGAATTATCATCCAACTCCAGTCGCTTATTAAGAAAATCAAAACGCCATTCAGAGGGGATGGTGCTTTCATCCACAATGTGAGGACAACACTTACCATCTATTTGCAAATACTTTTCGCAATAGATTGGTTTTCCATCCACGAAATCTAGCCCAACGAGGCCTCCAATCTTACACTGTTCACTTGGCATGTCAAATACACAATTGCCCAAAGAGTAATAGACACGTTTCCCATTATAAACTTCATACCCTTGAAGCACATGAGGGTGCATACCGATAATAAGGTCAAAACCTGAATCAAGTAACCAATGTGCAAATTTTTTCTGAGCAGCTGAAGGGCGATTTATATATTCATTACCCCAATGTACATAGAGAATCTTGAAAGTATCGGCGGGGAGTGAAGACAATTCCGCCACAATTACTTTATATTCCGGATTATGCCAATAGAGTGGTTCCTCATTTTGGGCTTCAATACGAAGGCACAAGCCTGTGATACTACACTTCTGTCCGCCATGTTCAAACAACACACTCTTGCGATCACGCATCCCAAAAACAATACTGCCATAACTTTCCAATGTCTTGACAGTTTCTCTATATGCATCACAACCATGTTCCATCGCATGATTATTGGCAAAACCATAAAAGTTCATGTGATGGAGATTTCTGAGTGTCTCCGGTAACACACGGAACGCCTTAGCATAGATTCCTTTATTGGCACTCACGGAAGATGCAACTCCCTCAAAGTTACCTACCCAAAGATCTTCCGGATTTCTCTTTATCTCATGGAAAGGATCAAAGCCATTGGCGATCCTCGTACCAATGCCAAATCCTACATTGAAGTACCAGTCGGTAAGATTTATATCTCCAGTGAACACTAACATATCCCAATCATTTTCAGGAGTTTGTCAGAAACAACATTCTTAATATCATAATCCATTGCTGCATTTTGACAAGCCACGCTCATCGATTCAACCATCTTTGGATTCTCTATTATGTCCATCATTGCCTGAACTAGACTTTCAACAGAATTTTCCTTCAAAATAATACCCGTCCTGCCATCTTTAATAATATCTGCGTTAAGACTCCAATTTGTTGCAATAACCGGAAGACCAGACACAAATGCATCTATGACAATACCAGGGAACCCTTCTCCATGCCAATATGTGGGGAAAAGCATAACATCATATTCTGCCAATCGATCATAGTTTTTCTGATTTCTAAGATCAAGGAATCCATTATATGATATATTGCCAACAGCAGATATTGCATTCCTAAACGAGGACTCATATTCGGCCTCAAATGGGCCATAAAAATCCACTATAAATCTATCGAAATACTTATTATTAAGCTGTTTTACCGCATCAATGATAGTATTGCACCCTTTCTCAGGAATAATTCGTGACAAGAACACAAAACGTGTCTTCTTCTCATTACTTCGTCGTTTTTCAGGAATGTAATCTATACATTTGAAATTAGGAACATAGATTGCATTATTGAATCCGACCTCTGCAAATGTTTTCTGCATCTTTTTACCCTCAACCAAGAAATAATCCACCTGTTTGAATGGTTCGGCCTTTACTTTACCCTCTTTAATCCAGTCTGCAATGCTACCACCAATAATCCAGTATATCACAGATCGCTTTTGTGGGAATAGTGACATTATTTGCAACACCCGATAGCTGCTCATATTATTAGCCGCAATGATGTATTTAGCCTTCTGATTGAATAGAATAATTAAAGCCAACTTTACCAAGACCAAAGGATTCTTCCTCCAATTCTCGGTGTCGATGGATGATACATTAATATTCTTTTCCTTGAAGTATTTCATCAAATGATAGTTCTTCGCTGACGCTCCATTCTGAGGTACACCTCCTCCGCCAGCGGGACCAATGAAAATTATTTTTTGATTCTTCATAAGGAGTGTTCATTTTTTATCTGCCACCAACTTGATATATTCATCCCAACGATCAATAATTTTTTCTGCGTCAAATCTTTTGATAACATCCCTAGCCTTTTCTCCGCAAGATTGAGCAAATTGAGGATTATCAGCGAACTTACACATTGCATTGGCAATTCCTTCTGGATCACCTATTGGCGTTAGCAAGCCATTTTGGCTGTCTTGAATTAGCATTCGTGCTCCTCCAGGAGTACTATCTGTTGATACACAAGGTAAACCAATCGCCATGGCTTCTAAGAGTGAGTTGGAAATACCTTCAAAGTCAGAAGTAATAAGGAAAATACCATCTTGACAGATGTCTCTCATAGGATTCTTTGTGACTCCCATGAGACGTATTTTCCCTGACATGTTTTCTTCTATTATCCAACTCTGAATCTTCAATTTGTCAGGACCATCTCCATAGATCTTCAATGTCCAATCTGGAAATTTCTTAACAAATAAGACGAAGGCCTTAATCATAATATCATAACGCTTTTGGTAGTTATCTAAACGTCCAACACTTACCACTGTTTTTTGCCTTTTTTCAATAGGAATTGTGCTAATGGGTTCGTTGACAAATATCGGGTTCGGTATTATAACAGCACGTTTCTGTAATTTTTCTCCGTAAAATTCCTTTGCGCCTGCAATTTGGAAAACGCCTCCTTTTGACTGATTTACAACTGCTAATTCTAATCGTGAATGAAAATTCGTTTTATCTATCGTAATAAATGGGTTACCTCTTTCTGACATTATAGAATGAACTCCCTTTAAACTACCAATGATTCTAGCAACAAAACTAGGAAAAGCAGTAAAACCAATAATTATATCAGCATTGTTTCTTGATATGTTGTTGAAAGCAAACGCCAGTTTCTTTAATCTAGATATCTCACCTTCTTTCACACCAAAATATGAAATCACTTTGACTCTAGGATCAAAAGACTGAAGAGAAGTATTCACTTCTTTAGCAACAGAATCAAAATTGAGTATAGTGACATTATGATTTTTTTTGCACAAACCATTTGCAACAAAAGCCATCATCTTTTCAGCACCACCAAAACCTATACTATTTGTCAGAAAAACAATCTTCATGATTAAAATACTTTAAACCCAAAATCACGATACATGGAAACTATCGTTCTCAATCTTATACGAGGGCCAAAATAATATGTCTTCTTTAACTCTCTAGCAACATGATTACAACGAACAAGTTCAGAATGAGGCAAATGGCGTTTTTGCCTAATTAAATAAGCTAACAAACATATAGGATATGCAAGGCGGGGATATACTGATGTCTTAATAGCAAATTGATTGGCAACCTCATTAATAAGAATGCCTGTATTAGATGTTTCTTTGAATTGCCATTTGTTCACTGCCGGATTATGAATAACTCTAAGGTTTGGTGAGTATGCATTTATATATCCAGCATCAGCCACTCTCAATGATGGTTTGAGTTCTTCATAGCCATACTTGTTGGGGAAGTACGGGTTAGTTCCCTCGAAGAAACTCCTTCTCAGAAAATGCGAGCCACCACATACCATATAGCATTTGCATAGGGAATCATCTATTTTAGGCGCATAATCTGGCAGTCTATTCGCCTTCCACGCAAGGTCGTAAATTTGAGTTGTTAGTGTCATAACATCCATATGGCTATCCAATATATATATTCCCTTGATAAAGAAATCAGGGTCTTTCTCCGCATCGATGTAAGCATCATCATCCATAAAATACACATACTTACCGTTGCATTCAGAGAACGCAACATTACGTCCTTCGCCTGCGCCAAGATTATTCGCCATCCTTTCATAGTAAAAATGATAGTCATGTTTTTCAAATATTGAAGATACAGATTTCTCAGTATCATCTGTGGATGCGTTATCAATGATGATGAACTCTGTATTTTCCGGCAGATTGCACGCAATACAGCTTTCAATTGATTTCGCAAGTTGCCTCGACCGATTCCAGGTAACAATTGCTATAGACAACGGTGTTTTTGCTACAGTTCTCATATTATCGATAAGATTCACTAATTTGGCAACCGCTTATTGACTGATACTGATGTTATATACCCTAATAACATACATGATGGAACTACCATATCTGATATGGATATTGAGAAAAAGGATCGAAGGAACAAAAACAGAATTAATATTGTTGCCACATAGTAGTCATCTCCCCCTCTCAATGTTCTTCTGCTTCTAAAGAGAGAAAGCCAAAAACCTATATACACTACAAAGCCCAACACTCCCATGTTAATAAGGATCTCCAAGTAATCATTATGTGCAACCTGACCTATTAGTCGTATTGTGCCATCGGCTCCATTTCCAAATAAAAAATGTATGATGTCTGTCTCATAGATGAAATGAAACCAAAGCTTTGAGTATATATAGTCTCTACCACTAGTACCTCCTGAGATTGTGTCCTCAATTCTTTGTTGGAAGTACAAATTATCAGCAAGATTGTTAATAACCATTTCATATATTGAATATGCCAGAATAACAAACACTGTAAAGTATAAAAATTTCTTCCAAATGCTTGAATGTTTTAAGAAATAAAAGAGCATCGAATATATCATTATCACAAACCAAATAACTATCGCCCCTCTTTTCATTGAAAACAAGATGAATATTGAGCAAATCATCATTCCGGCTACTTGAAAGAATGGTTTTTCCCTAAACAAAAAGAATAAAGGTATCAAGGCTAGGAATTTGTAACCCGTATTGTTCGTGATGCCATCTTGAGATGAACCAGGAATCAAATTTGCAAATCTTGTCATTTCTTCATACCTATATTGAAATATTGTTAATAGAAGCAAAATTGGTATGTAGAAAAATATTGTTTGCTTTGTCAACTGGCCCTTTTGGGCAAATACGAAGAATGCATAAATAGGAAGAATGCTTTGCATATGGCTTAATAGAAACGCAGTTTTCTTTACAACTACGCCATCATCCACCAATGAGATCTGAAGCGTCTCGCCATTAAGGACCCTAATAATCCCATATGTAAAGGATAACAGAAACAATACATTTAGCCATTTAATAAAACTATTCCTGCAATATTCCCTATTGGCATATATAAAATGAAATAAAGACCATATCAATATCACAAACAACTCAAGTACTGAAATGCTATCAGGGAGCAAGTGCAAACTTCGTTGTGCAAGCTGTATTACCCAAAGTATAAAATACACATTACATTGTGTAAATATTACAGACTTTTTCATCATTACGTCAAGCTCTGAATGCTTCCAAGTTATAGCGTTATCATATTACCAAGTTTGATATTCCATTCTTCTGGTTCAAACCTTCCAAATCCTGAAGCCGGATAAAATGTAATTTCGCCAAAATATACTCGATTATTTATTACATATAGATCTATTCTCGTAAACGGCTTGTTCTTTCCAAGTCGCTTGCATATTTCAATCATTTCATTCAATTGCTGAGGTTTTGGTAAGTTTCCACTTCCATTCTTCACATTGGGATTTAGGCCAATGAACGGCATCAAATTCCAATCCATATCAAAAAAATCAATAGTCTCGTGTTTTCTTCTATTTCGTATCACCTGACAGTACTTTGGAACACCGTTAAAGCAATAGAACTTATAATCTATCAAATCGCCGTCCGTGGACAATTTGTCAACCATAAATGGCTCCGCTATCACTTTTTTTTCTACATTTTTATATGGCCATTCCCTATAGCTCATATAAATATTGCTATTATATGATTTCCAAAGCTGAGTAATAGATTCTCTTCTGTCGAAACTTGATTTATCCTTGCAAATTACCACACCACATCCACCGCCACCATGAGTTGTCTTCAACACAAATTGATTAGGCAAGACATTCCAATCAATATCTGATGGTGTTTCCCAAACGGCTATTGTAGGAATAATGTATTCAGAACCTATTATGCTCGAAACAATTGCTTTTACCTTAAATTTATCAACTAGATCAACATACTCAAGTTTGCGATCATTCAACTTAAGCCACTGTATTTTTTCTGTAAACAGAATTGGTTTTTTTAAATGTAGGGATCTACCGGTATTTAGTCGAAAGGCAATCCTTAAATATAATGAGTCAGGTATATGTTCAACAATAGAACAATTACAGAGATTGTCAAATATAGCAGGGCCTATTTTCTGTGGAGCATTTAGAAGGAGATTGAGAAATGTAGTAAATTTCATCGTTATCGGATAATATTAGAGTATGTGAGGGAATATAATATAGTTTCAGAAGACATTTGATAGCCACATAATCAAAAATCTAAAGACTTATACTTTCATTATACTTTTTATGCTGAGCAGAAGGTTTCTTTCCTCTGAAAAAACACAAATCGCAATGAAATAAGATATACTGCATACTATTGCATACCCAACTTGAATGAATAAATTTGTAGTTGAAGGCAAGAAAAAATATACAACGGCCATCAAAAATGCACAAACTGAAGAGTGCAATATATTACGGAACATTTCCATTGGTGTAATACGAGTTAAAGTGTAGATCAATACTAAATGGACAGCTATTCCTGTCAAACGAACCAATGAACGTGAAAGGCATAAGGTTTGAAAACCATATCGCACAGATACCAATACTGTTGGGATCAAAAAGGCAATATGGATCAACTGGGATAATACGGAATACTTGGGTTTGCCTTTTGCGCGATAAACTTCACTACAATAATGTGATAATACAGTAGTAATTGCACTTGTTAATCCCCACCATCCTATAAGGTAGGCTGCCTCACTCCATTGGCTGCCTAACAAGACAGTTGTGATGAGATTTCTGAACAAATAAATACCGACACCTAACGGAATCACAAATAATCCAACAAGTCTTTGAAACCTGAAAAATAGCGATTTAAACTCACATTCACTGTATTGTAAACGAGAAAGTGCAGAAAAAAGTACCGGCGTCGTTATCCCTGTTATTATCGTCATTATTTGACTTACGATACTGATACTTGTACGATAAATCCCCATGTAATAAGTATCTAGTATTGTTCCAACGATAAAAATATCAAGATAACTGGTTAGCCAAATTGCTATAGCTTCTACCATTGACCACATAGTAAACGAAAACATCTCCTTAAATAGAGATATTTCATAAAACCATCGAGGTTTCCACTCTGATTTAATTGTTAGCACTACCGCATTACTTAAATTCTGTGCAATCATTCCTATGATTAATGACCAGTAACTGTGAGTAAATAATGCTAATGGAATGGTAACAACCAGTGGGATAAGAATACCGATTATTCGAACAAGAAATAATGATTTAAAATCTAATCTGCGTTTGAATAATGCCATTTGGATGCTTGAAAAAGCTGCCAATGGAATACAAACACATGACACAGCGATCACCAGCTCATAGCCGTCATTACCAACCAGATGAGCAATTCGAGGCGAAAATAGACAAATAATAGCCCATATAATGATAGAAAGAGCAAGGTTAGACCAGAATGCGACTGCAGTTGACTTAGAGAGAGACTCTTTGTCCTCAAATTCATGCTGGATTAAGTATTTTTGGAATCCTGCATCAGTGAAAATTTCTGCAAAACTAATTACCATTGTTGCTGTCACCAAAACGCCAAATGCCTCTGGGGTAAGGATTCTAGCCAACACCATAGTTGATATAGGCGTTACAAGTTTGGCCGCAAGTTCTGTTATTGCCGACCACTTTGTGGCAGTAATTACTTTACTATTTATTTTTTCTGACACTTTATTATTTTACTTAATTAGGGATCAATTTTCGAACTTGATTCAAAGCCAAGTACATAGCAGCGACTTGTCCCATTTTCAGGTCAATCATCTTCCGTTTTTTAGTATTTTTTGCTGATTATTTTTTATGCGGACGCCAACTTCCTCTGCTCAAGAGGCTTCCCTTCAGTCCGTCACCATGCCCTCGATGAAGCCGCCAAGGTACCTCCATACAAACACGCCAGCGAGCCTCACCGTGCCTACCATGCTCAGATAGAGCATAGCCACACTGAATCAGTTTACTATCTGTTTTTAGTCTCTTCTGAAAATATCTCTCGTGTAAACCTTGTCTTTCACGTCATCAAGACAAGAGTCGTAGCGGTTGGCTATGATTGCGTTACTCTTGGACTTGAACTCTTCGAGGTTATTGACCACCTTGGAGCCGAAGAATGTCGCACCGTCCTCAAGTGTCGGCTCGTAGATTATGATCTCCGCACCCTTGGCCTTGATGCGTTTCATCACGCCCTGAATTGAGCTCTGACGGAAGTTGTCGGAGTTTGATTTCATAGTAAGACGATATACACCGATCACGCATGTGTGCTCTTTAGAGCTGTCCCACTGGCCGTTGCTGCTATAGTAGCCGGCTTTGTGCAGCACCGCGTCGGCGATGTAGTCCTTGCGGGTGCGGTTGCTCTCGACTATGGCCTGAATCAGGTTCTCCGGGACATCGGCATAATTGGCAAGGAGCTGCTTGGTGTCTTTCGGGAGGCAGTAGCCGCCGTAGCCGAAGGACGGGTTGTTGTAGTGCGTGCCGATTCGTGGGTCAAGGCCGACACCTTTGATGATGGCTTGCGTGTCAAGGCCTTTTATCTCCGCATAGGTGTCAAGTTCATTGAAGTAGCTGACACGCAGGGCGAGGTAGGTGTTGGCGAAGAGCTTCACGGCCTCGGCCTCTTTCATGCCCATAAAGAGCGTGTCAATGTTCTCCTTGATTGCGCCCTCCTGAAGAAGAGCGGCGAATATCCTTGCATATTCCTGAGCCTCCGGATTGCCGATGGCGTTGATGGCGGCGTTCTCCTCGTCCCATTTCTTGTCTTGGGAGGAGGGGAGGATTTCCGGATAGCCGACTATGATTCGGGAAGGGTAGAGGTTGTCGTAGAGGGCCTTGCTCTCGCGGAGGAATTCCGGGGAGAACAGGAGGTTGAACTTCTTGCCTTGGAGTGCCGGATCCGTGAGGAACTTGAGGGCGTACTTGACGTAAAGGCTGCGGGTGTAACCAACCGGGATGGTGGATTTGATGACCATAACCGCATCCGGATTGACTCTTAGAACGAGGTCTATGACATCCTCTATGCAGTGGGTGTCGAAGTAGTTCTTTTCGGGGTCGTAGTTGGTCGGAGCGGCGATGACAACGAAGTCCGCGTCTTTATATGCTGATGCGCCGTCAAGTGTGGCCGTAAGATTCAGTTTGTTCGGAGTGCCGGTCTTCTCGTAATCACCGAATTCTCCGCGGAAGTATTTTTCAATATATTCGTCCTGAATGGGACTGATTCTGTTGTTGATTTTCTCAACTTTTTCCGGGATTATGTCCACGGCTGTCACTTTGTGGTGCTGGGAGAGCAGCGTCGAGATGCTCAGGCCGACGTAGCCAGTGCCGGCTACGGCTATTTGGATGTCTTTGAATTGTCGCATGGTTTGTTTGAGTTATTGTGATATGGCGCTGAAAGCAAGCGTCGTTCTGATATACCGAATAGTTAAGTAGTTACTATAACAATTGGATAACCCTTTCTGTGATTTTCTCAATTGCCGTCTTACAAGAAATTGAGGCTGCACTATACGCTAACACTTTAAATGATTTCTTCAAAAGATTGCGTTTGGGTTTAACCTCTGACAGTTCTGTTCTAATGTCGATTATCTCTTGAGCAATCTCATCATGCTCTTCATTATTCTCTCGTATGATCTTATCAATTTCATTAGTCAGAAATAGCAACTCTGAAATCACCTCTTTTGATAATGAGTTATCTTTATTTACAGAAATTGTCGAATACTGAGCATCAATAACGCCATTACCCGTTTGGATGATTCCAGCTGTAAAATTGTTTGTTATCACTTGATGAATTTCCTCTTTTGTCGATTGAGACCTCATATCTATCTCTCCTTTGAATACAGTATCATTCAAATCCATAAACAGGTCGATGATTCTACTTTGAACATTATTAATAATATCCTGAAAAGTTGATGATGAAATTACTTTATGGGCATTTTGTATTTGGACTTCACCCAGAACTTCCTGTACTTGTAATCGTTCGTATGGAGAAAGTGCCACAACTATATCTTGCGGATACTCAGAATAGTTTATGATCGCTGATATTGTCTCATCAAACTTAATTGTCATTATCTTCTTATATTCTTCAGCACCCAAATTTGAAATGGGTACACTTTGTCCCTTGATTTGCCAAACACCAAACCCCTGAGGCCTTAGATAATCAGCCTTAATGTCAGCGGCCTGTGTAATTCGATAATCTGGATACTCTTTGCCTTTATATCCTGATATAAATTCATTGTTGTACCATTCTTTAAGTTTATCATCACCCAGTAGTCTAACAATAATTTGAATCTTTGTCGAGACATCTTTCAAAGACTTGTTGTTACCCAAGTCCAATAGAACTTCTTCTATAAGTTTCTTGGTGTTCATATTTACTTATACTTAATGGCTATCGTTATACACATCTACCTGAGATTACTCATGTTGAACACTTATATGCTCTTCGAGGCGTACAGATTTGTCGACATCCGCATAAGCACAATAATGCTCTATCATGATATTCCTTTCCGTAAGTTCTCCTTGTATCTACAGATAGAAAGTATTCGCTTGACATCGTCTCCATAGCTTTATCCTTATAGTTTCTGGACAAGACCGAAAAGTTCGTCGAGGTTTTCCTCGCTCTGCGACAGCTCCATCCCGTTCGTGAACCGCACACGCACGTCAAGGATAGTGTACTCTCTGCTAGTACATCAACAACTAGCGGGACAAACTTGTCTGATGCTTGACGGGCATTCGCCTCTTTGAGAACACTGTGCTCTTTTTGACCGCACCGAGAATACCGCATGAATTGTTCGTAGTCCTAGCCATCCTCACAGAATTTCTTCATCGAACGACCTCTTCATTTTGCTGGTAGTTCTTAAGCGTAAACGCGTAGTTGACTTTTGTCTCTTCTTTCATCTTTGGCTTTTTTATTCGCACCTAAGATATTCAGTCGTTTTCAAATGGAAGTGCGGAAATGTGGACGCGTACCGCAGGCATTGCAGCAACGGCATTTCCTGCTCCTAACACAGGGATTTTATTGTTCCTGCCATATAGTTCATCAGCCAGATCTTGAAGTTTGGCTTCGTACTCCTCGTCTTTACGGAAGTCATAGCCGTTCAATACACTAACGACTTTGATGAATGAGTCGTCAAAAGAATCGCCGTTCCTCAACAACGGGATAAACTTCACTGTGCCCGTATTCTTGTATATTTCGGTTGTGATAATCACACCCTCATACTTGCCGCCTGTTCCTATTGCGCCCTCCATCCGCCGCTTGTACTCAGGAGTTCCAATCATCAGAACACGGTCGGCCACTCGAATGCCTTTGTTCATGAATTCAACGATGTTCGCACCGGCAGCGTTATACTGGTCAATCAACGTACATACATTATGTTTTGACCGCAGGTCATCGGCTAACTGTTTTGCCCATTGCTTATGCTCTGGGGTATCCCACGAATAGCTAATGAATATAGTCGGCACGCCAGACTTGATATCATCAAACTGTGAGTGTGGTTGGAAATTAACTTTTGCCGTGCCAATAACATCGGTGATGTCAGGAGCTTTTCCTATTACACTATTTATCGCTTTTTCCGCCAGTGCCTTGTCTGCGCAACCATCAAGGTATAGACTCAACGCCACATCTACCTGTTCCTTGTCGTTCAGCATCTTCATTCGCTTTCGGGCATAGTCAGTACGCGAAAGGCCATTACCCAGATCTGCCGTGGCTATCCCTACATTGGGATACACATAGTCATCGTTGAAGCCAAACTCGTTGAATAAGTCTACCAAGTCCTTTCCAGACAATCTATTGACAGTGTTATCTCCGACCAGTATCTTGGCCAGATTCTTTATTATGAGCGGTGCATATTTCATACTTCGACACATTCTAATCACTTTTTCAGATGTTTTTCCAAATATTCGACCCTTTTCTTCAGGCACTCTATTTCCATCTCCGACCTTTTGATCCTGACATGTTTTTCCGCTATCTTTTCGCGGATCCTCCGGTTCTCGGCGCTGATCTGTTCCATGATTTCCTCGATCTCACGCTCCAATTCATAAAAGCGAGGCAGATTGCTTTCCTCCAGCTCCCCGGAGTTCAACTTTCCGACAAGACCGGAGGAATCCTCATGCGCGACCTGAAACCGGGCCTTCATCTGTGTCATGTCAAACTTGTCGCTCATATTGCCATCTCCGTCTGTACCGAGGATGACATGAACAGGATCATTGTCTCCCGGCTTATCTTGTGGCTCTTTCTCATCTCCATGAACCTTGGCTTCAGGGATCTCCTGTCATCGAACCACTTCTCGTACATCACGAACCCGTTTATGTCGTGGTGCAGTATCTCCACCTTCCTGCAGTCCTTCGAGTGGAAGATGTTCGCCTTGTCATAGTCGTACTGCCCCTCGCCCATCAAATCCCGGACTAGCAATCCTTAACCTAAAAGTCCGCAGGCTTCATCAGGGGAGAGAACAGGGATTGCTGAGGCTTCAAAATCATGAACATTACGTGTGACAATATATGGGGAGGTGTCTTTCGTCAGAAGGATGCCTCACAACGGTCTCTGCCTAGGTGTTCACCTCACATTGGGTCATAAAGCGACACCACTCGGATACGACGAACGGCGTACCGTATGACTCATATGATTCCATTCTCTCAATCTTGTCCATCGCGCCTGACAAATATTTCACGTCAGCCTCAATCACTATCCCATCTTTTATCTTTCCGACGATTCTTCGCCGCTGTACATTGGTCTCGTTTTTTTCTGGCTAAGGTAAGGGGATTTTCTCCGAATCCAAAATTTGACCACTAACTATCTATTTCCTTATTCCGCTCACCGATCTCACGCCTTGTGGTCAAGGACGGTGTACTTGGAGTGGTTGGAGATGTACTCGGG
>ERZ1026868.1171-NODE-1171-length-13994-cov-3.132793_pt1 | contig 13994 bp, 12 predicted proteins | sample MGYA00380164_ERZ1026868 | MGnify/ENA primary metagenome ERZ1026868 (study PRJEB33269, sample SAMEA4719800) | human gut metagenome | biome: human-associated habitat; feature: organic feature; material: feces | place: Cameroon | collected 2013-10 ... | reverse complement strand
ACATTATATAATGTAGAATGTGAAACTTTTTCTTACTTTTGCAGCCAAAATAAAAAAACAAGTAGTGTGGCGATAGCCGCACGATAATGAAAACTACAGTATTATGCAAGAGAATCTGGTAATAGTAGAGAGCCCTGCAAAGGCAAAGACAATAGAGAAATTCCTGGGTAAGGACTATAAGGTGATGTCAAGCTACGGTCATATCCGCGACCTGAAGAAAAAGGAAATCAGCATCAACCTCGATACGTTGGAACCCGACTATGAGATACCCGAAGAGAAGAAGAAGCTCGTTTCGGAACTGAAGGCAAGTGCCAAGAAAGCCGACAAGGTATGGCTCGCATCCGATGAGGACCGCGAGGGAGAAGCCATCTCGTGGCATCTGTGCGAGGTGCTCGGCCTGGACGAGAAGAAGACCAGCCGTATCGTGTTCCACGAAATCACCAAGCCTGCCATCATGGATGCCATAAGCAATCCACGATACCTGAATATGAATCTCGTAAACGCACAGCAGGCTCGCCGTGTGCTCGACCGCCTCGTGGGCTTCAAGCTGTCGCCAATCCTCTGGCGCAAAGTAAAGCCGGCGCTCTCTGCCGGACGTGTGCAGAGCGTAGCCGTAAGACTGATTGTAGAAAGAGAACGCGAGATTCAGGCATTCAAGAGTGAACCATATTACAGGATAAACGCCCTCTTCATCATGACCACCAAAGACGGCAAGAAGGCAGAGGTGAAGGCTGAGCTCGACACGCGTTTCAAGACCCACGAAGACGCCGTGGCGTTCCTCGAAAAGTGCAAGACCTCGGAGTTCGTCGTCAGCGACATAACCAAGAAGCCGCTGAAGCGCACCCCGGCACCGCCATTCACCACCTCAACCCTGCAGCAGGAAGCAGCGCGCAAGCTCGGCTTTACCGTGTCGCAGACCATGATGATAGCCCAGCACCTGTATGAAAACGGAAAGATAACCTATATGCGTACCGACTCCGTCAACCTCTCATCCCTCTGCATAAACGCCTGCAGAGACGAGATACAGAAGAACTGGGGCGAGAAATATCATAAGACCCGCCAGTATCATACCAGTTCGAAGGGAGCCCAGGAAGCCCACGAAGCCATCCGTCCGACCTATATGGAGGCAAGCTCAATAGAAGGCACGATGCAGGAACGCCGCCTGTATGAACTGATATGGAAGCGCACCGCAGCCTGCCAGATGGCAGACGCACAGATAGAGAAGACCACCGTAGGCATCAGCGTAAAGCAGGCCGACGGCACGGAGACGGAGGAGAAGTTCATCGTAAACGGAGAAGTAGTTACCTTCGACGGCTTCCTGAAAGTATACCGCGAATCGTCAGACGAAGACGAAAGCCGCGAGACCGCCACAAGCCAGCTGCCGCCAATGACAGAGGGCGACAAGCTGCAACGCTCCGAGATGGTTGCCACCGAGAGGTTCAGCCAGGGTCCGCTGAGATATACCGAGGCAAGCCTCGTACACAAGATGGAGGAACTCGGCATCGGCCGTCCGTCAACATACGCTCCTACAATCAGCACCATACAGCAGCGCGGCTATGTGCAGAAGGGCGACAAGAAGGGCGAAGACAGAGCCTTTACGATAGACACCCTAAAGGGAAACACCATAACAAACACTACCAAGACCGAGACCGCCGGCAGCGACAAGGGAAAGCTGCAGCCTACCGACATCGGCCTGGTGGTCAACGACTTCCTTCTGCAGCACTTCCCAGAGGTGCTCGACTATAACTTCACCGCCAACGTAGAGCAGGAGTTCGACTCCATCGCCGAGGGCAAAGAGCAGTGGACCGACATGCTGAAAGACTTCTACAAGCATTTCGAGCCAAGCGTGGAGCAGACCATGAACAGTCGCCAGCAGCACAAAGCCGGAGAGCGACAGCTCGGCACCGACCCAAAGAGCGGCAAGCCGGTATTCGTGAAGATAGGCCGTTTCGGTCCTGTTATCCAGATAGGCTCAGCCGAAGACAAGGAGAAGCCAAGCTTCGCACAGCTGCCAAAAGACAAGGGCATGGAGACGATAACCCTCGAAGAGGCGCTCGATCTGTTCAAACTGCCGCGCACAGTGGGCGAATTCGAAGGCTCGCCGGTAGTGATTGGAGCAGGCCGCTTCGGACCGTATATCCTCCACAACAAGAAATACGTGTCGCTTCCAGAGAACGAAGACCCAATGACGATAAAGCTCTCCACCGCCGTGGCGCTGATAGAACGCCGCCGCATCGAGGACAACATGCGCCATCTGAAGAAGTTCGACGAAGACTCCAAGCTCGAGGTCATGAAGGGCAAGTATGGTCCGTATCTCGTCTACGACGGCAAGAACTACCGTCTGCCGAAGGCAATGCACGAGCGTGCCGCAGAGCTGACATACGAGGAATGCATGAATGTGATAAACAATACGGTAAAGAAATAGCAGCCTATGCAGAGAATAATCCTAATAGGCTATATGGGGGCAGGCAAGACCACCGTGGGCAAGCAGCTTGCCGACGACCTCGGACTGATGTTCTACGACCTCGACTGGTACATCACCAGCCGCATGCACCGCACCGTGGCGCAGATCTTTGAAGAAGGCGGCGAGGAAGGCTTCCGCAAGGTGGAACACAACATGCTGCACGAAGTGGCAGAGTTTGAGAACGTCGTGCTCAGCTGTGGCGGCGGCACCCCGTGCTTCTTTGATAATATGGACTATCTTAACCAGCAGGGCGAGACCGTCTATCTGAAGGCAACCCCCGAGGTGCTCTATGCCCATCTGAAGATGGGAAAGGCCGTTCGCCCTCTGCTCCTGAACAAGACCCCCGAAGAGGTGGAAGCCTTTGTCAAAGAGCAGCTTGCACAGCGCGAGCCATACTATCTGAAGGCAAAACACGTGCTCGACGTGAACCTCCTCGACAGTTACGACAAGATACAGACCTCTGTAAAGAATATAAAAGAAATGCTGTAGTCGGTAGCAGACATCAGCGGAATCCTACAACATTTACCACAACGACAAAACAAAGAAATGAAGAAATGGACCATTGAAGACTCCAAGGAGTTATACAATATGGGAGGATGGGGAACATCCTACTTCGGTATCAACAACAAGGGCGACGTCTACGTGACACCCTGCAAGGACAATACCCAGATAGACATCCGCGACATAATGGACGAACTCGCCCTCCGCGACATAACCCCTCCGGTATTGCTGCGCTTTCCGGATATCCTTGATAACCGTATTGAGAAGACGTCAAGCTGCTTCGAGAAAGCAGCCAAGGAGTATGACTACAAGGGTGAAAGCTTTATCATCTATCCTATCAAGGTAAACCAGATGCAGCCTGTGGTAGAGGAAATCATAAGCCACGGACGCAAGTTCAACCTCGGTCTGGAGGCAGGCTCAAAGCCAGAGCTGCATGCCGTGATAGCCGTACAATGCCAGAGCGACTCCCTGATAATCTGCAACGGATACAAAGACCAAAGCTACATAGAGCTCGCCCTGCTTGCACAGAAGATGGGCAAGAGAATATTCATCGTGGTGGAGAAGCTCAACGAACTCGACATCATTGCCCGCATAGCCAAGAAGCTCGGTGTAAGGCCAAACCTCGGTGTAAGGATAAAGCTTGCCTCCTCAGGCAGCGGAAAATGGGAAGAAAGCGGTGGCGATGCAAGTAAGTTCGGACTTACAAGCTCAGAGCTTCTTGCAGCCCTCGAAATACTCGAAAGCAAGGGAATGAAGGACTGCCTTAAGCTTATCCACTTCCATATAGGTAGCCAGATAACCAAGATACGCCGCATACAGACAGCCCTGCGCGAAGCATCACAGTTCTATATACAGATGCACAAGATGGGCTATGACGTGGAGTTTGTAGACTGCGGCGGCGGACTCGGCGTAGACTACGACGGCACACGCTCCTCAAACAGCGAGAGCAGCGTGAACTATTCCATACAGGAGTATGTCAACGACTGTCTCTATACCTTTATCGAGGCAGCCAATGCCAACGGAATAAAGCACCCGAACCTGATAACAGAAGGCGGACGCTCATTGTCGGCACACCACTCCGTACTCGTAATCGACGTGTTGGAGACAGCTTCCCTGCCGGAGATGAACGAGGAATACGAACCAACTCCAGAGTCGCACAAGCTTGTGAAAGACCTCTATGAGATATGGGACAACCTCAATCCGCGCACAATGATGGAGGACTGGCACGATGCCGAGCAAATTCGCGAGGAGGCTCTCGACCTGTTCAGCCACGGAATGGTAGACCTGCAGACGCGTGCCGAGATAGAAAGGATGTACTGGAGCGTATGCCGCGAAGTGAACAGCATGGCAAAGAGCATGAAGCATCTGCCCGAAGAGCTGAAAGGACTCGACAAGCTGCTTGCCGACAAATACTTCTGCAACTTCTCGCTATTCCAGTCGCTGCCAGACAGTTGGGCTATAGACCAGCTCTTCCCTATAGTGCCGCTGCAGCGCCTTGATGAAAGACCGACACGCAGCGCCACGATACAGGACATCACCTGCGACAGCGACGGCAAGATAGCAAACTTCGTCACCAACCGCCACCTGTCTCACATCCTGCCCGTGCATACAATAAAGAAAAACGACCCGTACTATCTCGGAGTGTTCCTCGTGGGAGCATATCAGGAGATACTCGGCGATATGCACAATCTCTTCGGCGACACCAATGCCGTACACATCTCGGTGAAGGACGGCAAGTACAACATAGACCAGATCTTCGACGGAGAGACGGTAGAAGAAGTGCTGAGCTATGTGCAGTATAACCCTAAGAAACTCGTTCGCCAGCTTGAGATATGGGTGACGAAGAGTGTGAAGGCAGGCAAAATCTCGCTCGAAGAGGGAAAAGAGTTCCTTTCAAATTATCGTTCAGGACTCTACGGATATACATATTTGGAGTAAAAGCAAATGGAGAAAAACTGCATAACTGTAGTAAAAGTAGGCGGCGCTGTTGTAGAAGACAGTAGCCGCCTTTCTGAATTACTTGACAACTTCTGCAAGATAGAAGGCAGAAAGCTGCTCGTACACGGTGGCGGAAGAAGCGCCACCAAGATAGCCGCCGCCCTCGGAATAGATAGCCGCATGGTAAACGGCCGCCGTATCACCGATGCGGAGATGTTGCGTGTGGTGACAATGGTGTATGGCGGACTCGTAAACAAGAACATCGTGGCGCAGCTTCAGACAAGGGGCGGGAATGCCCTCGGACTGACAGGAGCCGACATGGATGTGGTCCGCTCACATAAGAGAGAGGTGAAAGACGTGGACTATGGCTTCGTCGGAGATGTTGACACGGTAGACGGCATCCGCCTTGCCGACTTGATAGAAAGCGGCGTAGTGCCAGTTATGGCACCGCTGACCCATGACGGCAAAGGCAATATCCTGAACACGAATGCCGATACCATCGCTTCCGAAACGGCAAAGGCACTGTCGGCATACTACGATGTGACACTCGTCTATGCCTTCGAGAAAGCAGGAGTGCTTGCCGATTCCGATGATGAAGGCAGTGTAATAAGATGTCTTGACAAAGAGAAATTTGAGAAATACGTAGCCGACGGTACCATCGCCGGAGGCATGTTGCCAAAGCTCGAAAACGCCTTTGCTGCTATAAAGACAGGCGTAAAAAGAGTGGCAATAACTAAAGACACCGACCTCGAGGTGAGGTGCGGTACAATGATTGAATAACAAAAAAACGTTAAAAGCATAGGAAAAATCCTGCGTTTTGTAACTTATCCATAACTGAATCGTCTAACATAATAGAGGCAAATGAGAAAAATCAGTTTCCGAAACGATGTCTTGCCGTTGAAAAACGTGCTCTATCGGCTTGCGCTCCGTATCACAATGAATAGGGAGGAAGCAGAAGATGTCGTCCAGGATACGATGATGAAGATATGGGACCGCCGCGACTCATGGCAGGAATTGGATTCGATAGAAGCATTCAGCCTGACGATATGCCGACGCCTTGCACTGGACAAGACAAAGAAAATGTCACGCCAGGATGAGTCGCTCGACCAAGAGGACTACGGTCCGCAAGCCTCAAGTCTGCCGACACCCGATGAAAGAGCAGAGCAGAAAGACATGGTAGACATGGTAAGACGCATAGTGGACAGTCTGCCGGAAAAACAAAAAACATGTATGCAGCTCCGCGATTTTGAAGGAAAGTCGTATAAAGACATCGCCCAAGTGCTATCCATAACGGAAGAACAGGTGAAGGTGAACATATACAGAGCAAGGCAGGCGGTAAAACAAAAGTTTAACGAAAATGCAGAATATGGATTATAAATACATCGAACAGCTAATGGAACGCTACTGGAATTGCGAGACAACCCTCGAAGAGGAGGCAATCCTGAAGGCATTCTTCTCCCAGAACGACGTTCCTGCGGAGTTGGCAAAATACAAGAGCCTGTTTGACTGCGTGGCAAGCGACAAGGAGGAAAACGTGCTCGGCGATGATTTCGATGCAAGGATGGAGGCACTCATTGACGAACCGGTAAAGGTGAAGGCACGTGTGGTTCCGTTCAGACAACGCCTCATGCCGTTGTTCAAGGCTGCGGCAATGGTGGCTATAATCCTTACGTTGGGCAATGCTTCGCAGTTCGCCTTCCATGAAGAAGATGATGACGTGGCAACAACAGTATCGCCGAAGGTGCACAACGGCCCTGCCGTGGCAATGGGCGACTCTGTGAAAATCGACAGCTTGAAGAAGGCAACCGTAATGCCCAACCAACTGAAGTAAGACAATTTTCTATGCTTTCTCATAATAAAATCATGTTTAGTAAAACAACTAAGAAGCTGTGAAGCTTCGTTCTCTCAAATTTTTCATAACATACTAACGTTAAGGTCACTGCAGGTTTAATTACTTCAGTGGCCTCTTTTGTTATTTCATTATTCTTTCTTACCTTTGCATCCGGAAATCTTATCATTCAGGATTCTATAAAACAGGAAATGAAATATAATACGATAACCCTTGATTGTGGACTGCGTATAATACATCTGCAGTCTCCTTCCCCCGTGGTGTATTGCGGATACGAGATATGTGCCGGTACGAGAGACGAGGAAAGTTCAGAGGAAGGTATGGCGCACTTCTGCGAACATACCACCTTCAAAGGCACGGTAAAACGTACAGCCATGCAGATACTTAACAGACTGGAGAGCGTGGGAGGAGACCTCAACGCCTTTACAAACAAGGAAGATACCGTCTACTATTCCGCCATACTGAAAGAACATTTCCCAAGAGCCGTTGAACTGCTTACCGACATAGTGTTTCAAAGCACCTATCCGCAGACGGAGATAGACAAGGAAGTGGAAGTGATTTGCGATGAGATAGAGAGCTACAACGATTCGCCGGCAGAACTGATATATGATGACTTCGAGAATGCCGTCTTTGCCGGTCATCCCTTAGGACATAACATATTGGGAAGGGCAGAGACGCTGAGGACGTACACTACAGACGATGCCCTTGCTTTCACCAAACGCTTCTACCGGCCGGAGAATACAGTGTTCTTCGTTTCCGGAGACGTGGATTTCAATACCGTGGTAAGACTTCTGAAACGGGCAACGGCGGAGTTCCCGTCAGCCACACCTCTGATAGACGTAACGCCGACAGCCGTGTTGCCGCCCTACGAACCGAAGACAATAAAGCACGACCGCGGCACACATCAGGCACATGTGATGATAGGCAACAGGGCATACAGCGTGCACGACAGGCGCAGAATGCCGCTCTATCTGCTGAACAATATCCTTGGCGGACCGGGAATGAACGCCCGTCTGAACATCTCGCTCCGTGAGCGCAACGGTCTTGTATATACGGTGGAAAGCTCCATGGTGTGCTATTCCGATACGGGAATATGGTGCACATACTTCGGTTGCGACCCAAAAGACGTAAGAAAATGCCTGAAGCTGGTGCGCAGGGAACTTGATAAAGTAATCAACGCCCCTTTGACAGCCAGCCAGCTGGCAGCCGCAAAGCGACAGATAAAGGGGCAGATCGGTGTGGCATGCGACAACAGGGAAAGCTTCGCACTCGATTTCGGAAAGACATTCCTGCATTACGGATGGCAGAAAGATGTAACGAAACTTATGGACGATATAGACAATATTACGGCGGAGGAGATACAGGAAGTGGCGAATGAAATACTCGCCGCAGACCGTCTTACAACGCTCATATATGAATAAACCATGCTCTTATTGTTGCAAAATTGTTTAAATTATTCGCAATGTTGAACATTTTTGGGAGAAATAGTAACGTATGTGAAAAAGATAGATTATTTTTGCATTAATAAAAGCTAATAGATACTTACAACAACAATAAAATACAGGTATTGTTACCTGTATATATAGCATAGAAAATGGAAGTCACAGAGAAGACGATAGACATTGACAACATACTTAAAAGCAAGATGGGCGGTAAAGCTCGCTATGTGCCGTCGTTGCTTACAAGGTGGCTGAAGCACATCATACACCAGGATGAGGTGAATGCTTTCCTGTGGGACAGCCGTGCCCATAAGGGTGTAGAGTGGCTGGAAGATTGTGTCAAGTATCTTGATATGACCCTGAAGGTAGAAGGCATGGAGAATCTGCCGGACAAGAACGACGGCAGGCTGTATACTTTCGTAAGCAACCATCCGCTCGGTGGAGTGGACGGCGTGGCGCTCGGAGCTATAATAGGCAGACATTATGACGGTAAGTTCAGATACCTCGTCAACGACCTGCTGATGAACCTTCCGGGACTTGCACCCGTGTGCATTCCTATCAATAAGACAGGAAGCCAAAGCCGCAACTTCCCGGCAATGGTGGAGGCTGGCTTCGGAAGCGACAACCATATGCTCATGTTCCCTGCCGGACTGTGCTCGCGACGCATAAACGGAGAGATACACGACATACCATGGACCAAGACCTTCATATCCAAGAGCGTGGAGTATAAGCGTGATATCGTGCCGATACATTTCGGTGGGCAGAACTCCGATTTCTTCTATAATCTTGCCAATATCTGCAAGAAGCTCGGCATAAAATTCAATATCGCCATGCTCTTCCTCGTAGACGAGATGTACAAGAACGTTCATAAAGAGTTCAGAGTGGCTATCGGAAAGCCTATACCATGGCAGACCTTCGACAAGAGCAAGACTGCCAAAGAATGGGCACGCTATGTGGAAGGCAAGGTTTATGAACTGTAATGCAATATAGATAACGAAGAACATACGGGCATAGCCCACTAAATATAAGAAAGCTAAGATGGAACAAGAGATTATTCAGCCAATTGACAAGGCTCTGCTGAAAAAGGAACTTACGCAGGAGCGTCAGTTGCGAATGACAAACAAAAGCAATAACGAAATCTATGTCATCACAGCGCACAATGCGCCCAATGTGATGAAAGAGATAGGACGCCTTCGTGAGATCGCTTTCCGTGAGGCAGGCGGCGGCACGGGCAAGAGCATGGATATAGACGAGTTTGACACCATGCCAAACTGCTATAAGCAACTTATCGAGGTTACCGTTATATTCTTGGAACGGACATCGATATCGACAAGAACGGACAGCCTATACTCGCCACAAGCCACATGTTCCATTTCTCCGACAAGTTCATGAAGGAATATATGCCGCAGACCATTGAGTTGGGTCGCTCCTTCGTGGCTCTGCCATACCAAAGCTCCAGAATGGGTGCAAAGAGCCTTTTTGCTCTCGACAACCTGTGGGATGGACTGGGTGCGCTTACTGTGGTGATGCCTAACGTGAAGTATTTCTTCGGCAAGATGACGATGTATCCGTCGTATATCCGCAAGGGCAGGGATATGATACTGTATTTCCTGAAGAAGCATTTCGACGATAAGGAGAACCTCGTAATACCGATGGAACCGCTGAAAATTGAGACTGATCCAAAGGAACTGGAGACTCTTTTCTGTGAGGACGACTTCCGTGCAGACTACAGAATACTGAACCGTGAAATCCGTAAGATGGGTTACAATATCCCTCCTTTGGTGAATGCCTATATGAATCTCAGTCCTACAATGAAACTCTTCGGCACGGCTATCAATGATGGCTTCGGTGATGTGGAGGAGACAGGTATCCTCATCGCCGTGGATGAAATCCTTGAGGAAAAGCGAATGCGCCATATAGACTCTTATATAAAGGAGCATCCTGAGGCACTTGAGATTACAAGTGGTGCCAATCCTATTATATATAAGAACAAGTAAACAGACGCTTATTTTGCTGCTTTGTATTATAAGCAGCAAAAGATCATAAAGAACAGCCACCGATAGTATGGCTAAGTCTATACTATCGGTAGGCTTATACCATTAATCTTCTGGTAGATGTCGAGGGCATATACATCGGTCATGCCGCTGATATAGTCGATAACTGCCATTATACGGGTTTCAAGATCAGGAGAGGTGATGTCGTACTGGCTGCTGACACGGCTTATAAGCTGACGGGAATAGAACCTGTCGGGATGTACGGCAGCCTCAGTCATTATCTCCATCAGGGTTTCCATAATCTTGAAACCGCTCAGTTCCACGTCGAGTACAGGTTTACTCTTGTAAATCTTCTGTATTGAAACTTCCGTACATCTCTTGTAGGCAGAATGTTGAGGCTCCGGTATATGGTCTATCAGACAGCCTTGGAAGGTGCCGTTGAGAATCTCTTCCTCATGTTCGATGAAAGTATGGGCACATACATTCTCCAGCTTGCCAATGGCGCAGGCTCTCATATAGATTACTTTTTCGTTGTCATCGGTTATTCCCTCGTCTATTATGCGCTGTTCAATACTGTTTCTTATGGTTTCATCGAAGAATCCTAACAACAGCTCCTTCGTTTTCTCGAAAGAGAGAATCTTCAGCTTGTGGGAATCCTCTATATCCATTATCTCATAGCAGATGTCATCGGCAGCTTCCACAAGATATACCAGCGGATGTCTTGCATACACAAGCGGCTCTCCTGGCTTTGACTTACATAAAATGCCCAATTCATCGGCAATCTTCTTGAAGGTGTGGGCTTCTGTATTGAAGAATCCGAACTTGCCGTGGCTTCCTGCAAGGCTCGACTCGTATGGGTATTTCACGATGGAGGCAAGCGTGGTATATGTCATTACGAAGCCACCGTCTCTTCTTCCCTTGAATCTGTGGGCAAGCAGACGGAAAGCATTTGCGTTTCCCTCAAAGTGGGTTATGTCGTCCCATAGCTCCTGACTAACCTGTTCCTTCAGATAAGCCCCTTTCCCTTCGGTAAAGAAAGTCTGTATGGCCTTCTCTCCACTATGACCGAACGGCGGATTACCCATGTCGTGGGCAAGACAGGCCGTGCTGACGATAGTTCCTATTTCCGGAAACAAGGTGTCGGCAAGTTCCGGATGCTTCTTCGTAAGTGCGGCGGCAACATCATTTCCGAGCGACATTCCCACGCTCGCCACCTCCAAACTGTGGGTAAGGCGGTTATGTACAAAGATGCTGCCGGGCAGAGGAAACACCTGGGTCTTGTTCTGCATACGGCGGAATGGTGCCGAAAATATCAGACGGTCGTAGTCACGTTTGAATTCGCTACGGTCGTCATGTCTCTCAATGTGTCGTTCCTCTTGTCCGAGGCGCTTGTTGGAAATAAGTTGTTGCCAGTTCATCATAAGCGGGAAATGATTTTATAACTGCAAAGTTAGCAAAAGAAAAAGAAAAGTATTACTTTTGCCCATGCAAATATAAAAACTTTTATACAAATGAAGATATGTGTGTTCTGTTCGGCCAACAGTAATATAGAGCCGGTTTACTTTGAGAAGACAAGAGAGTTGGGAGAGTGGTGTGCAAAAAACGGCCATTCCATCGTGTTTGGCGGTTGCGATATGGGCCTTATGGAATGTGTCGCCGAGGCAGCATATAGCAATGGCGGCATGACGATAGGTGTTGTTCCTTCGAAGATTGAGGAGAACGGTCATGTAAGTCCTCATCTCTCGGTAGAGATACCGTGCGACAATCTCAGCGACCGCAAAGACCTCTTGCTGTTGAAGAGTGATATCGTGATAGCTCTGCCTGGCGGCATAGGCACTCTCGATGAGATATTTACCGTAGCGGCGTCTGCAACGATAGGCTACCATAGGAAGAAGGTGATACTTTATAACATCAGCGGTTTTTGGAACTCCCTCATTGCCTTGTTGGATGATTTGCAGCAGAAGGGCATGATTCGCGGCGACTGGCACCGTCATATCGTGGTGGCTAACAGCTTGGAGGAGATCAAGAATGAATGTAAGGACTGATTACATATTTTTATGTGGCTAAAATCACGTCATTCTTAATGAGGCTATGTTAAAGTAGAAAAAGAGATGGTTTTAAATGATAAAAAGAGTGTATCAAAGGATTTGTGCCTTGATACACTCTTTTGTTAGGATCGATTTAATCGTTTGTGTTATTTGTTTATGACGTACTTATTGACATAAGTGTGTATGCCGTCGTTGATCTTTACTATGCGTGCTCCTTTTCCGACAGACAGCATGTCTGCTTCAGTAAGCCTTCCGATAGTGGTATGAAGCAACATTCTTCCGCTTTCATCGTAGAAGGAGATCTCAGCATTCTTGTTGCTCATAGCCTTAACATCGTCAATTCCAAGTGTAGAATCGGCATCTTTCAAGTTGAAGGCAATGTCACATTCAGAGTTGGTGAATGTGCCTTGGGTGAGTCTTGTAGAAGTCACTTCGCCATCTTCGCCCTTGCTGAGCTGGTAAATCTGATAATATCCGTTGCCGTATGCCGCACCGCTTATGCCGTCGCCGCCAGCATCGTATATAGCGAGAGAGTAACAGTCGTCGGTCTTAAGGTCGAGCACCTCCTTATACTTGTGTCGAGCCTCAGTGTAAGGTCCGCCTTCCTGTACCACGTCGCCGGCAGAGTTGAACACCTTCCATGTTGTTTCCTCAGGCTTCTTGTCCGTATAGATGTCCATGCGCACAGCATATCTTGCCTGCATAGAGTTGTTGAAGTTTATGGATATGGCATTACTTTCGTTGCTTGTGCCGTTGATTTCCGACAGCCATACCTTTGCAACATTCTTTGAACCGTAATCGGTTAATGTGAAATCCGTTATTCCTTCAATGTTGAACTTGGTCTTTTGCAGCCTTGCCAAATCCCCGCTCCAGTCGTATGAATGTGAGACGCCGTTGACCTCGACATTTATTTTGGCGGACTTCAGGTCGTTTCTGCCATCGTTGCGGAATGTGATGTTTCCGTAGAAGTCTGGTGTGCAGATGAAGTCAGGCGTATCGTCTACGCTAATCAGGTTGGCATAATCGTCAGCCTTAGCCTCCTTCGGGATATATGCAGAAGCGACAATCTGTTTCGTATTTATGTCTTGAACGAAAGCCACAACCCCAAGTTCATTCTCGTCGTAGAAGTTATCCAGACTGCAAGAGAAGCTGAAGTTGTAAGGTGTATCCTTTTCTATGCTTTGTGCTATGGCAGCACCGTTACCGTCAGGCATGAAACGTTTTGCAACATATTCCATCTCGCTTTCTCCGTTGGAGTACGCTTTTGGTGCCTTGTAGTATTCTTCTATTGCTACGGCAAACAATCTTAGGTTCGATGCATCAGTAACATCAGTGTTGGATGAAACATCTCCTTCCACTTTGAGCTTGTGGTCAGCAATGCTGCAGCTCATGGTGATGTCATACTTCATGTCCGTCTCTCTTGCATTGTCAAACATAGCTCCCAACAGGGTAGGGCTTAGAGAATATCGTGTCTCAGTTCCATTAATGAGCAGTGTCGGATAGGAATTTATGCCATAGAAGGCGATGCGCTGGTCCAGATTTGCCTGTTCTGAGAGATAGAAAGGATCTTCTCTGTCGGGATAGCTTCCGTGGCATTTCAGACAGATAACGTCTCCTAACTTGTCGTTTACCACCTGGTCTAACACGGGAGCGAACTTCGCACATGGTCCGCAGCCGGTATTTGTGAAGTTCTCCACAATGACAATGTTCTTGTTTGGCAGCTGCTGTGAGTAGGTCGTTTCGGTGGTTGTATTGCTGAAC